>Ga0160449_1000795_pt1 | contig 17007 bp, 9 predicted proteins | sample HID1975I_E1MG_FD_108216 | JGI IMG/M metagenome (GOLD analysis project Ga0160449, IMG submission 108216) | Enriched soil microbial communities from UW Madison campus, WI, USA - HID1975I_E1 MG | ecosystem: Environmental > Terrestrial > Soil > Unclassified | place: USA: Madison, Wisconsin...
AAAATTGGCGGTACAGTTGCTCCAAGTCCAAGAGCCACTTTTTCAGCAAGAGTTGCATCAATTTGCGAAAGCAGTCCTAACACTCTAACTCGAATAGCAGTTGTTTCTACTTTTCCAAGTTCAAAACGCAGTGCTTTTACAATATGGCTTTTTTCTTCTGGAGTCTGGCTATTAAAAAATAATTTTGCCTGTCCAAAATGATCATTAAAGCTTTCACTTCTTTCTCTTACTTTGTGCGCATCAACTCGTTCGTTAAAACTTGCAAAACCGCCTTGTTCAATTTTTGCTTGATAAGGACAGCCTCCGCCAAGTGAATTTGGATGATAACTTACACGGCCTTTATTAATTTCCTGACGCATGTGTCCGTCACGTTGATTGTTGTGAACTGGAGCTACGCTTCTGTTAATTGGAATTTCATGAAAGTTCGGACTTCCTAATCTAGAAAGTTGTGTATCTGTATATGAAAATAATCTTCCTTGTAAAAGCGGATCATTACTAAAATCGATTCCTGGTACAATATGACCTGGATGAAAAGCAATTTGCTCTGTTTCTGCAAAGAAATTATCTGGATTTTTGTTCAGAACCATACGGCCGACAATAGTTACAGGAACTAATTCTTCTGGAACCAATTTTGTTGGGTCAAGAAGATCAAATTCATACTTGTTTTCATCTTCAGCAGGAATAACCTGAACACCTAATTCCCATTCTGGGAAATTACCCATTTCAATGGCTTCCCAAAGATCTTCTCTGTGAAAATCTGGGTTTTTTCCTGAAATTTTCTGAGCTTCATCCCAAGCAACAGCATGAGTTCCTAATTTAGGTTTCCAGTGAAATTTTACAAAAACAGATTCTTCTCGTTCGTTGATCAATCTAAACGTGTGCACTCCAAAACCTTCCATCATTCTATAACTTCTCGGAATGGCGCGATCAGACATTACCCACATGATCATGTGCATGGATTCTGGCATTAATGAAATGAAATCCCAAAAAGTATCATGCGCAGATGCAGCTTGTGGCATTTCATTATGAGGTTCTGGTTTTACTGCGTGAATAAGATCGGGAAATTTAGCAGCATCTTGTATAAAAAATACAGGGATGTTATTGGCAACTAAATCATAGATACCCTCTTGAGTATAAAATTTAACTGCGAATCCTCTGGCATCTCTGGCAAGATCTGTAGAACCTCTTGAACCTGCAACGGTAGAAAACCTTGCAAATACAGGCGTTTTAAGACCTTTTTCTTTAAGAAAACCTGCTTTAGTTAATTCTGGAATTGGATTGGTTACTTCAAAAAATCCATGTGCTCCTGAACCTCGTGCGTGAACAATTCTTTCTGGAATTCTTTCGTGGTCAAAATGTGTTATTTTTTCCCTCAAAATGAAATCCTCGAGTAGAGAAGGTCCTCTTTCCCCGGCTTTCAGCGAGTTGTTATCATCATTAATTCGAAGGCCTTGATCTGTGGTTAGAAATTTGTTTGTGCCATCTGATTTGTTGATCGATAAATCGCGTTGTTTTTCGTCTTGAAAATTTTTCATAAAATATCTTATTAGTTAAATACTTTGAAATTTTTGAAAAATCATAACTCTTACTTGCAGATTTACAGTTAGTTAAAGTTGTGAATTTTCTTTCATTCAAAAGTAAATTATACAAATGCGATGTTTTTATATCATTACGATATATAGTTCCACAATTACCAGTAGTTCAGATAAATAAAAAATTAAAGTATCTTCATTTTGAAACCTTCGTTCGGTTATAGATCAAATAGAGGAATATATACACGTATTGTTGTTCCTACCGAAGGTTCGCTCGAAACTTTAATAAAACCTTTATGATTGGCAGCAATTTTTTGCACCAGCGTTAGTCCAAGTCCGCTGCCGTATTGAAGATCATTACTATCGAGTTTATAAAAAGGCGTAAAAATCAACTTTTCAAAATCTTTATTAAAACCAATTCCGTTGTCGCTTACATAGATTTGTATGTATTTCATTTCTGGATCAGCATCCAATTCAATAATTTCTTCAGATTCAGGATAAGTTATGCCAATTTTAATTTCTGGCGTAGTGCCTTGTCTGGCATATTTTATAGAATTTGAAATTAAGTGCGTAAGCAAAAGCTGCATTTGCGGCGCTATAATTTTAATCGTCGGAAGAGGATCATTTGTTATGACAGCTTTATAGACACTTATAGCCGTTTTTAAATCGCTCAGTGTTTTTTTAAGAAGCACATTAAGATCTGTCTTTTTAAATTCTTTTTTAGAAAAGTTGATTTTTGAATAGTCTATAAGGTCTTCAATAAGCTGATTCATGTTTACAGCAGAGCTTAGTAATCTTTTTACATTATGCCTGCCAGATTCGGTTAAATTGGTTTCGTTATCTAAAACTTTTTTTCCAAACATATATATTTTTCTTATCGGCTCGAGCAGGTTATTACTCGCAGCTTCAGTGAAAGATTCTAATTGTTTGTTGTGCTCTAAAAGTTCTATATTTTTGCTTTTTAAAGTCTCGCCGCTGTGTTCAAGTTCTGTAACATCTTCAAGCGCAATAAGAATCATTCCTTCCGGAACTGAGTTTAAAATTGGAGAAGCATTAAGAATCATAATCTGCTGATCACCGTTGCTAGAGCGAAATTCTATTTTAAAATTTTCGACAATAGTACGCTGTGCTACTTTTTTTAAGACAGTTTCTTTTAATTGAGGAATATTCCACTGACCGTCTGTGATTTCAAAAATTGAAAAACCTTCTATTTTTTCCTGATGCGTTTTAAAAAATTTGTAAAAAGAAGGATTAGCACTTTTGACCATAAAGTCTTTATCAATAATAATTAATGGCTCTCGTATAGTATTTACGATTGATTCGTAAAAATTACGCATAGACGCCAGTTCATCACGGCCGTCTTGAAGTTCATTATTAATGCATGATAGTTCTTTGTTATTTGACTGCAGTTCTTCAGACGAAGTTTCGAGTTCTTCATTTATAAGCTGCAATTCATCGGTGCTGCTTAATAATTCTTCATTAGTGGTTTGGAGTTCTTCAAAATAAATTTGCTGTTCTTCGGTAACTCTTTTAAAATCACCTCGCAGCTGCAGTAATTCCCTTTCAAGCTCTTCGATTCGACTATCACCAGTACTATTTTGTTCGGGTGGGGGAATTGTTTTTTTACAAAAAATAATCAATAGTAATTCGAGACTCGAAGGAAGAAATATAACTTCAAAAGAGGTTAGAAAAGATTGTTTTTTTACTATGATGTTTTCTCCAGAAAAGTTTTTTTTCTCATTTCTAGCTTTTAAAATTGCATTTCTTAATTCGAAACCCATCTCATCATACACCATATTTAAAATATTAAAACTTGGTTTTCCGGCAGGCGGCTGCAAAAATGGACTGGTATCACCATGAAAATAGACTATTTCCAATTCTTCGTTAATGATTACAGCAGCGGGTGAATACTGTTCTAATAAAATATCTGAAGCAATTTTTCGATAATCTATTTCATTGTTTGAAAAAGATAAAGTATTCTTTGTTTTTCCGGCAGCGATATTAAAATCAGGACGAAAAGTTTTAGTTTTAATATCATTATGTTTCCGTTTATATATCTTTTCCTGTTTTTCTATTATAGTAAATAAATTTTGGACATTATTTGCCGATTCTGTTTTTCCTAAAAACAAAAATCCCTTATCCCTAAGTGCATAATGAAAGGATTCTAATATTTGATTTTGTAAGTGCGAATCAAAATATATCAGGACATTTCGGCAAGAAACCAAATCGATTTTTGCAAAAGGCGCATCTTTTGTTAAATCATGTATGGCAAAAATACATTTGTCGCGTATGTTTTTATTAACATGATAACCGCTGTCTTTTTTAGTAAAATACTGCTCAATTCTCTCTTCACTTATATTTTTTACATCTTGCAATGTATATATTCCTGCACGTGCTTTTGCGATGCATTTTTCAGATAAATCAGAAGCAAAAATTTGAATTTGGATATCTTGATTATTGGTTTTCTTGAGATATTCATCAATACAAATAGCAAGAGAATAAGCTTCTTCACCAGTTGAACAGCCAGCAGACCATATTCTTAAATTCTTACTATTTAAATTTTCAATAAGAGAAGGGAAAACAGCGACAGCCAAACTATCAAAATACGATTGATCTCTAAAGAAATATGTTACTGGAATTAGAAAATCAGAAAATAAAAGATCTTGTTCTTTAGTATTGATTTTAAGTAAATTTAAGTATTTTTCAATGGTATCTTGTTTTGTATTTACCATTCTTTTAGCAACACGTCTTCGAAGGGTTTGATATTTATAATGATGAAAATCAGTGTCTGTTTTTGCAGATACGATAGAAACAATTTCGTTGAAAAGTTCTTGTTCGTGATCTGCAATTTCTTCTTCAAAATAAGCATGATTGACTAAATAACTGTTTTGTATTTCTAGTAATTTTGAAGCAATTTTTTCGGGTTCGGCAAAATAATCTATAAATTCAGCGCTGCTATTTTGATTTTTATTGGGCAAAACGGCGATTGTGGCACCGCCAAATTCTTTTAGTTTTTTAAGCCCAGCACCTCCATCTAAAGGATTGGAAGAAAGTATAACTCCAAAAGCGTAAGTACAATAAACAGTAGCGAGAGATTCGAAAAACACATCAAGACAATTGTTAACTCTGCTGCTTCGTGTTCGAGGTTTCAGTTTTAATACACCATTTTCTAAAACCAAAAAATTATTTTCAGGAATAATATAAATATGGTCAGGTTGTAAATTAATATCATTTACAATTTCAACAACAGGAATATTAGAATATTCTGCAAGCTTATCGACTAAGTTTCCAGATTGTGGAAAATATAAATTCTCGATAATTAGATAACTCATTCCTGATGCTGCAGGAATCTCGAGAATTATTTTTTTTAATATCTCAATTTCTGATCCAGCTGTACCAATACCTACAATTGGAAAAGATCGAGGGGTTGTCTTATTTTCTATTTCAGTAGACATACTCATGTATTTTAAGTTTTAAATGAAAAATATTCATTATGCTTAAAAATGTTTGTTCTGAACTCCGTGAGAATCTAGATATTTATTGATATGACATAACTCGTAAATTTAATGAGATAGTGAATGCGTTATTTATATAATTAATCAAATTGCTTTCATAATTACTGCATCATACATTAATCATTTTTTTGAATCACAGTCTTCTGAAAAATTGGTCATTCATTAAAATTGCGTTACCTTTCCACTTGAAACAAAATATTCCTCAGGTGCAGTTAAGTAAAAAAGAATTCGATCATCCATTTTTAAAAAATGGAGGAGAATTAGGAACCCTAGTAAGGGAAATGAAATGGAGTAATACCTCTTTGGGAGATACAGAATCTTGGCCAGACAGTCTTCGTACTGCTTTGAGCATTATGTTTGGTTCAAGTATTCCGATGTTCATTGTATGGGGAACAGACAAGATTCTTTTTTACAATGATTCGTTCCGTCCTTTTCTTTCTGGTACGCAAAAACATCCGCATGCCTTAGGAAAATCATTAAACGAAACTTTACCATTGGAATGGAAAAGCGTTTCTGATGCCATTTATGATATGATAGATAACGGCATTTCTCGATCAGAATCTAATATTGTAACAGTTCTTAATAGAAATAATGTTTCACAACGCGCATACCTGACTCTAGGGTACAGTTCTATTTTCAATTCAAATAATACTATTCAAGGTGTTTTTGTCACTTGTACAGAAAATTCAGCCATTATTCCCGATCTTATAGAATCTGGCTCTGTCCGATCGCAGCTCAACAGCGTTTTAATGCAGTCAAATGCTGGAATTGCACAAGCCAATATTGAAGGACGTGTAATCGAAGTTAATGACCGCTACTGTCAAATGCTGGGCTACGGCCGAGATGAAATACTAAAAATGAATCTGGGAGAACTAACTCATCCTGATGATTTAGAGAACAATATGATACTTTTGAAGAATTGTATTGCTAATGGAAAAGATTTTTTAATTACCAAACGATACATCTGTAAAGACGGTTCCATAATTTGGGTGAACAATAGTATTTCTTTAGTGAAAGATGCAGCAGGAGAAAAATATATAACAGCAATTGCTATAGATATAACTGCAGAAAAAGAAAAAGAACAGCAATTATTGGCAGGTGAACTTCGTTTTCGTGCGCTTATTGAAAAAGCTCCCGTTGGTACCGCCTTATTTCGCGGCAGTGATTTTTATATTGAATTGGTCAACGATGCAATGATGGAATACTGGTCAAAAGACAGTAATATTATCGGTAAGAAGATAAAAGAAGTCTTTTCAAGTACAGATTATGAAGATTTATATAAAAAGCTTACAGAAGTTTATTTAACAGGAGAAGAATATAAAATTTCAGGAATCAGAATTCGAAATGAAAAATCGAATGTCGAACAGTATTTCAATTATTCCCTTACGCCTTTGCGTGATGAAAAAAATACTGTTTATGCAATTCTTGTTATGGCTTCCGATGTAACCTCATCAGTCAGAGTCCAGCAGGAAATAATAGAACGCCAGAATGAGTTGGTAACCATGTTCGAACAATCACCTGCGGGTATTGCTACCATTAGTATAGATGAAGATTTGATTTTTCAAAATGCTAATAAATTTTATGGTGAATTGGTAGGTCGTCAGCCTCATGAAATTATTGGAAAACCACTTCTTGAAGCACTTCCTGAACTAAAAGGACAGGGATTTGATGATCTCCTTAGGCAAGTAATCCAATCGGGCAAAGCCTACATTGCCAAAGAAGTAGAAGTAGAATTGCTCCGTAAAGGAAAGCTCGAATATATATATGTTGATTTGACTTATCAGCTTAACCGTAACGCGCTTGGAGATCCAACAGTTTTATTGGTAGTAGCAACCGATGTAACACAACAAGTATTAAGCCGTCGTGAAGTAGAGGAGAGCGAAACCAAATTAAAAAACCTGATTGCTGCCGCTCCCGCTGGTATAGGTCTGTTTGTTGGTCGGGATCTAATTATAGAATATCCTAACCAGACTTTTATTGATATAGTAGGAAAAGGACCAGACATAAAAGGTCTTCCGCTGCGTGAAGCTATGCCTGAATTAATAACTGAAGGTCAGGCGTACCTTAAAATACTCGACGATATTTTTACCACAGGAGTTCCCTTTATTTCACCTGCTTCACTGGTTAAAATAAAGCAGAACGGTGTGCTGAATGATAATTATTATAATATTTCGTATACACCACTTCGCAATAAAGCAGGAGAAATTTATGCAATTCTAGATATTGCTATTGATGTCACGGCGCAGGTTATGGCACAAAAAGCAATGGAAGATAGTGAAGCTCATCTGCAGTTATTAAGAGATACAGTTCCGGCCATGATTTTTTATCTGGACGAGGAACAGCGTTATCAAACTTATAACAGCGTATTTATGGAATGGTTTTCTGTAAATGAACGAGATGCTATAGGTAAAAGTGTACGGGAGTTTTTGGGAGAAGCTGCTTATGCAAAAACACTCCCGCATCTTGAAATTGCTTACGGAGGTGAGCAGGAAAAATATGAAATGTTTGCTCCTTCGAGAATGGGAATCAGCAGATGGCTTAGTATTGTATATACACCACACAAAAATAACGAAGGAAAAGTAATTGGCCTGATTGTTCATGCTACTGATATTACACAGAGCAAGTTAACAGAGATTGCACTTCGAGAAAGCGAATCTAAACTTCGTTCGGTACTTGCAGCCGCGCCTGTTTCTATAAGTTTATTTGTTGGTGAAGATTTAATTATTGAGAATGCAAATGAACCCTTTATAAAAAAGATAAATAAAGGAGATTCAATAGAAAAACAATCTTTAACTGCAGTTCTGGAAGGAAATTCTCCTGAATTTATAAAAGCCGTACAAGAGGTTTATCACAGTGGAGAACATTTTTCTGCCAACGGAATTGCAGATATCCATACTACAGAAGAAGCGCCTCAGTATCACAATATAAGTCTTACACCTTTGATGGATAGTAAAGGCGAAATATATGCAGTACTGTATGTGAGTTCTGATGTTACAACAGAAATAAATGCAATAAAGAAAATTGAACAAGCCGAAGAAGCTCTTCGATCTGCTGTTGAGGTCGCGCAGTTAGGTACATGGTCTATGGATGTTAATACTAGATTAAGCACCGTTTCTGAGCGCCATGCTGAAATGTTTGGACTCAATGGCACTCATGTATCATCTCAAGATATACAAGCGCTCATCAAGCCTTCAGATCATAAACGAGTAACAGAAGCTTTCTTTGCCGCGCAACAAGTAGGTTCTAGCGGTAAATATGAAGCTGAATACCGCATTATTCATGGAAAAAGCGGAAAAGAAAAGGTAATTCATGCCGTTGGACAAACCTATTTTGATAGAGATGGCAAACCTTTAATAATTAGCGGAACAGCACAAGATATTACCATTCAGCGTGAACTGCAATTGGAACTTGAGATTGAAGTAGCACTTAGAACGAGAGAACTTGAAACTGTTTTGCAAGAACTGCAGGCTTCTAATTTAGATTTGGAGCAGACCAATTATGCCTTGAAACATTCTAACGAAGAACTAGCACAATTTGCTTATGTAGCAAGTCATGATCTTCAAGAACCGCTGCGAAAAATTCGAATTTTTGCAGGCTTGCTGCAGGAAGAAAATTCGGGAAGAAATCCGAAAACCTTGATTGAAAAAATTGCTTTTTCTGCGGCACGTATGAGTCAGTTAATTTCAGATCTTCTGAGTTTTTCTCGATTAATACAACCTGAGAAAAGTTTACAGCCTGTAGATTTAAATAAAGTAATAGAAAATATTTGGACTGATTTTGAACTGGCCATTGAAGAGAAAAAAGCAGTGATCGAAATGGGAAAACTGCCAGTGGTTCAGGCTGTAGGTTTACAGATGAATCAGCTTTTTTATAATCTGATGAGTAATTCTTTAAAATTTACAAATCCAGAAGTCATACCACAAATAAAAGTAAGTTCGACTTTAGTTTCTCGTGAATATGTGGCACAGTTTACAGATTCTCCACTGGTTTTAGGGGAGTATCATCATATTTCATTTACCGATAACGGAATTGGTTTTAAGGAAGATTATAAAAATAAGATTTTTGAAATTTTCAAACGTCTGCATGGGCAGAATATTTTTCCAGGAAGTGGTATTGGTCTGGCTCTTTGCAGAAGAATTGTTATGAATCATCAAGGAGTTTTATTTGCAGAATCTCAATTAGGAAAAGGAAGTACGTTCCATATTTTTCTGCCAGATTTCCCAAAAGATAAAAATAGTATTTAAACCTGATTAAAGAATAATCCGTATATTGGGATAATAGCACGCAAAAAAAAGAATAAAATTATGTTATACAAAGAAATTCTACTCATTGATGATGATATAGATGATGCTGAAATATTCATGGAAGCGGTCTATAGTATCGACACAGAAATAGTTTTTCGCGTCGAAAATAATCCCGTAAATGCATTCAATAAATTAGAAAGCGCAGAAAAGCTTCCTGATTTGATATTTCTAGATTACAATATGCCTCTTTTAAATGGTAAAGAGTTTTTAGAGAAGATAAAAAGCAATGAGAAACTGAAAGAGATACCCGTAATCTTGATTTCAACACCTTCAAAAGAATTTGTTCAGGACTTATTACAAAAAAAAGAAATTATACATTATATGAGCAAACCCAATAGTTATGATGAACTCATTAATATGCTCAAAATGGTATTACAATAATCTAACTGTTTCTTATTTCAGATTCAGCAGATTGCAGTAAAGTATTCTTATCTATAAAATTAGTGAGCCGATAAAGGTGTTAAACTTGTACGCCAATATTCCATGATGTTTTGGATCATTAACTTGTAAGTTGGAAAGTTTTCTTCTTTCGTAAAATAACCCTGCACATTATAATTGTAAGCTTTAGTTACATTCTCAGGATTTTTTGAAGTAGAAAGAAAAATATAAGGTACACATTTTTGACTTATTCCGTCATGAGCAAGAATCTGGCTGCGAAGTTCGAATCCATCAATTTTCGGCATATTAATATCCGAAAGAATAAGAAAAGGATTTGTCTGAGGTTTTAACAAATAAGGAATAGCGAGTGTAGGGTCTTCAATAAATACAATTTTGTTCGGGTAGCCCAGACTATCAAAGATATCTTTAAGAAAATTTCTGTCATCTTCGTCGTCTTCTATTATAATGATTTCTCCATTTCTTCTCATGGTGTAAATATACCACAATTATTGGAAAAGTAATGTATAGTAAAAAGGAACGTTTATATTTTGTAATAAAAATAAAGTATGTTTTCACCATTTAATACTTCAATTTAATACAAGTTTAAAAAATACCTTATTTGTTTAATTTTCTAGTGGTTGATATTCAAATATTTGAATGTTATAATATTGAATCCGAATTGTATAAGCTAAGCATTTGAATGCTCCATACATTTGATAAACTAATTTTAAAAATTATTATCATGAAAGATTCAAATACAAAGACAGCTGCAAAAAAGACAGCTGCAACTAAAACAAACGCAGCTAAAACAACTGCATCTAAAACAAGTACTTCAAAAACAGCTGCACCAAGAGGAACTGTAAAAGCTAAACCATCTGCAGCAGAAGGATTAAGAGACTTATTTGTAGACTCTTTAAAAGATATTTATTGGGCAGAAAAAGCTTTAACCAAAGCATTACCAAAAATGGCTAAAAACGCAACCTCTCAAAATCTTATCGATGCAATTAATGACCATTTAAAAGTTACTGAAGGACAAGTTGCTCGATTAGAAGAAGTTTTTGCATCTGTTGGAGAAAAAGCTGTTGCAAAAAAATGTGATGCAATGGATGGCTTGATCAAAGAAGGTGAAGGAATTATGGAAGAGACACAGCAAGGAGCAGTTCGTGATGCCGGAATTATTGCAGCATCGCAAAAAATTGAACATTATGAAATTGCAACATACGGAACACTTGCAGCGTTTGCAAAAACACTAGGTGAAGATGAAGCAGTATCACTTTTGGTTCAAACTTTAAACGAAGAAAAAGAAGCTGACACTACATTAACAGAAGCGGCTTATAATACTATTAATTTTGACGCCACAGAAGGTGATGATGAATAATAGAAACGCTTAGTTATGAAAAAAACCTCCATCTAAATAAAGATGGAGGTTTTTTATTTTATTAATGCTTTATGAAATTATTTAACGTGTATTGGACTCAAATCTGTTTTTGCAGGACCGTTCATTACTGTTCCATCTGATGCAAATCGGGAACCATGACAAGGGCAGTCAAACGATTTTTCGTTAGTATTCCATTGTACGATACATCCCAAATGCGGACATACGGCAGAGAACGCATGCAGCGTGTTATCGTAATCACGATATACTGCAATTTTTTTCAAGCCAGATGAAAGAACACCGCCTTCACCAGCATTTAAATCGGTAGTATTTTTTAAATCAGAAGCTTTTACCCAATCTAAATATTGTGAAGCCATATTTGCAGTTTCCTTAGCAAAATCTCCAATAGATTTGAGTGAAATTCTTGAGGGACTGTATAATTCTTCCCATTTGTTTTTTATTCCAATTATTGCATCACTGATAATCATGGCTCCAATTGTGGCATGAGTCATTCCGTTGCCAGAATCACCAGTTATGATATAAATATTATCATCACCAGGATTTTTCCCCATATAACCTAAACCATCTACAGGTTCCATTATCTGGCCAGACCATCTGTAGGCAATATCTTCAAGTACAGGAAAATAATTTCGTGTCCAGCTTTCCAGTCTTTCATATCGTTCAAATTCCGAAATTCCTTCTTCGTCAGCCTGCCCAGTTTTATGATCTTCTCCACCTGAAATCAGCAGGTCATATTCATCATCAAAATTTTCCAAACGAACATAATGATAGGGCTGCGAAACCCATTTCGAATTTAAATCTCCAGTATCCCACCATAAAGAATTTGGCAGTTTGCCTTTTGGAACTTTGCCCGCAATAACATAACTTCTATAAGCCGCCTGTTTGGTGTGCATTGTAAAAGTATCATTGATAGGCGAGTTAGTAGCCACAACAATATGTTCTGCAGAAAAGGTATAACCATTTACTTCTGCACCATCTTTAGTAATTTTTTCAGCTCTTGCTTCTGTATAAATAGTTCCGCCAAGAGTAATAACTGCATCAGCAACTCCTTTAAGATATTGCAAAACATGAAATTGAGCCTGATTATTAAAAACAATACATGGCATAGATTCCCCGCCGTTTATTGTTGGAGTTTCTTTTAAAAAAGCGGTGTCTATTCCAGCGCTCTGTGTGGCAGTAAATTCCTTTTCTAGATTTTCTATTTTGTCCGAAGGATGTAGAAACAAATAACCGTTTACTCGTTTGAATGAACAATCAATATTTAAAGTCTGAACTATATTTTCTATTTCATCAATCGCCGCATTGTGGCTTTCGGCCGCTAGTTTTGCTCCATCTTTGCCAAAAGTATCTTCCAAATAATAATATCGATCATCTAAGGCGCAGGACAAATGCGCTGTTGTACGGCCGGTTTCTCCGCTTCCTATCACACCATCGTCTACTAAAACCACTTTTTTACCTGCTTTTAATAATTTATAAGCTGTAGTAAGACCAGCAATTCCGCCGCCAATAATAAGGACTTCTGTAGTAATATCTTGGTCAGGATTTTGAAAAGCAAGAATAGAAGTAGAATCAATCCAATATGATACAGTACTTCCCGAAGTTATGCTGCCATCATTCCATTTATCATCTGTTTGTGACATAATAAATTGTTTTAAAGATTATTCGATTTGAATCAGATGTATCAAATCTCTCTCAAATTTATTAAATCAATATCCCAAAAGATTATAGCTTAAAATGATTAGTTTACATCATTACCAGTCAATTTTTATGTAAGAAAATGCATTTTAAATATAATATTAATGATTTAAATAAGAGTTACTTAGCGATCTATTAATCTAAAAATAAATATTATGAAAGCAGCAGTTATCCATGGACCGGGATCTATAAAATATGATACAGTAGATGACCCAAAATTAAATGCCAAAGACGATATCATTCTTAAAGTTACCTCAACAGCAATTTGCGGATCTGATCTTCATATTTATTCAGGAGGATTTCCTCAGCCTAGACCGATGGTTCTTGGGCATGAATTTATGGGAATAGTAGAAGAAGTTGGTTCTGATGTAACTAATGTTAAAAGAGGAGACAGGGTTGTAGTTCCTTTTCCTATTGCTTGCGGAAATTGTTTTTTCTGCAATCACGATGTTCCAGGAAACTGTGAGCATAGCAATCCTGAACATTATGGTCCAGAAGGAGGCATAGCCACAGAAAAAGGAGGTGCACTTTTTGGATACACAGATCTTTACGGCGGTTATGACGGCGGTCAGGCTCAATATGTAAGAGTTCCATATGCGAATTATGGACCAAGAGTTGTTCCAGATAATCTAACAGATGAGCAGGTTCTTTTTCTAACAGATATTTTTCCAACTGGATATACAGGAGTAGATTGGGGAGAAGTTAAAGGAGGAGAAACAGTAGCTATTTTTGGTTCTGGACCTGTTGGTTTAATGGCCGCAAAAAGTGCCTGGCTAAGAGGAGCTGCACAAGTTATTGTTGTAGATACGCTTCAATACAGACTTGATAAAGCAAAAGCGACTACTGGCTGCACTACTATTTTATGGGAAGACGGACCTAAAGATGTTGTAGAACATATTCGTTCTTTAACAAACGGCCGCGGTGCAGATGTTTGTATTGATGCCGTAGGTTTTGAACCTGACAGAAATCTTGGTGACCGAATTAAAGCGACTATTAATTTTGAAAAAGGCTCCATAAAAGTACTAGAAGCTTGTATGAGTGCTGTAAGAAGAAGCGGAATAGTTGCTGTACTGGGCGTTTATCCAGTTAATTATGATAATTTTCCGCTGGGACAATTTTTTGACAAAGGAATTATCCTAAAAGGCGGACAAGCTCCTGCTCATAAACATATCGATAAATTATTAGAATATGTAGTTCAGGGAAAAGTGCAGCTTGATGATATTATTACACACAGACTTCCATTATCTGAGATTTCGCATGCGTACGACATTTTTAAAAAACGTGAAGACGGATGTGTAAAAGTAGTGTTAGATCCTTGGAAATAATTCAGTTTTATATCACACAATTTTTATTAGTGGACTAATAATAATGAAACGGAAAACTTTAAAACTATTTAGAGCTTTCCGTTTCTTTTTTAAGAATCATTATAAAAGGGAACAGCGCGATAAATCATTTAATAATATAATAAAGCTGTATAATGATGTAAAATACTGAAAGACAGTATAAGTAATTTTAACATTGAAAAGATAAATAGATTTCTTGTTGCGATTTATTTATTATGAAAAGGAAGATTTTGTATAACACTAAGAATTAAGATTATGTTTAAGAAAGGTCAAAAAGTACAGCAGGAATTTGGTAACCAAGTAATGAAAGTTATTGATTTTGAACCAGATTTGATAGAAAATGTCATTACCCAATGGGAAGATGAAGAAGGAACTATTGTTACAGGAAAATTTATGGAATCGCAGCTTTTGCCAGCAGATGAATAAATGCAGAAGATAAGGGATTATGGATTAATGCAATACACCTAAAATTATGAAAACGAATTCAACATACAAAAACACTTTCTATGATTATCAAGAAAAGGATATCGAAAATTTATTTGGTCACAAGAAAATAACAACCATACAAAAACTGTTTTATGAACTGCCAAAGGTTGGCGGTATATCAGTCATGTTTTCTGAAATCGACAGATTATGAAAACTTTTATACGCAACAACGGACTTTCAATTTGTTTCTTATTATTATTTTTTGCTTCGTTTGCCGGGCAGATTCTTTTTGGTTTTAAAGAATATAATAAAGATCTTATTGAAAACGGAGTTACTCCAATTACAATATTATCTTATTTTTCAACAGGACATTTTGTAGAGTCTACTTTTGAAAATTGGGAAAGTGAATTTTTGCAGATGGCACTTCTTGTCGTATTAACCATTTTTCTGCAGCAAAAAGGATCTTCAGAATCTAAAGATTTTGATAAGGAAGAAGAGGTTGACCGCGAGCCTTCGCCTAATAAAAAAGGTGCTCCTTGGCCAGTTAAAAAAGGAGGATTTGTTTTGGCTGTATATAAACATTCTCTAAGTATTATATTGTTCTTATTATTTATTCTTTCGTTCATAGCGCATTTCTACGGAAGTTTAAAAGATGAAAATGAACAGCTTTCTTTCAAAGGAATGCCATTAGAAACAGCATCAAAATATATTACTGATTCAAGGTTTTGGTTTGAATCATTTCAAAATTGGCAGAGCGAATTTTTATCAGTATTTGCAATCATAGTACTTTCTATTTACTTAAGGCAAATAGGCTCATCACAATCAAAACCTGTAGATGCGCCTCATGCAAAAACAGGCGAATAATATTCTCTTTAAACAAAAATTTCAAAATATGCCATTAATGCTATTTTAAACAAATGATGTTATGCATACAATTTCACCATGGGCAGCCACAGTGCAGGCCGATTTAGAAAACAGCGTTTTAATATGGGAAAAGGAATTTCATAACTATTTTTTCCAAGTTTATAATACAGGCGATTCGTTATGGATTTTGGTGATTTGGCCAAATCAGGTAAAGATGGCTTTTCGCGCCGCGTTTGCCATGAATAGTTGTTTTGAAATCACAAATCTATTTGATGATGAACAAATACTTATAATTAATTTAGAAACGAAGCTGGGTAATTACAGCACAACTATTTCTTTTCCAAATTCTGATAAAGCTTTACTTCATTATAAAACCACATTTAAAGCCAATCAGCCTTTTATGATTCCATTTTGGCCAAGAGATATAATTCCTGTAACCCAAAGTGGAAATGTTGCCAATACAAATGGAATCATCCACACCAATCAAATAGGTTCGCGATCAGGATTATTATTTGCAAGTATGACGAAACCCAAAGGAGGTTCATTTTTTTACTTTCAAGATCTGGGTTCTATGAGTGAATACTGTGAGGCAACAGAAACATCACTAGAAAATACTGTTGGCGGAAGCTGGCCGGAAATTGGTTTTCAATTACCAATAACAGAAGAAAAACCTTTGCCTTCAGATAAAGCTTATGTAATATCAGATGCGTATGTTTTATTTTCTGAAGACACTATTGAAAATGAAATACAAGAAACACAAGAGTTTATTAGAAATTTGGCAGATGTGTATTGTGTTTTACCACATCCTGAAATCCTTTATCACAACTGGCCCGAAATTACCCAAAATTGTCTGGACGAATTGTATCATAATAAAGGATCTTGGACTCAAACAAAAGGAAACTCTTTTTTAAATGCTTATTTATGTGACTACGATACTCCAGCCGAAGTTATGGTTCAGCTTGCTGTATTAATGCCGCTTAATGAATTAAAGAACTGGTACGGAGATACACATCCAGTTTACAATGATTTGCTTGAAGGAATAGATTCTTTCTATGATCCTAAAATAAAGACAATCAACAGATGGCTTCCAGAACTTGTTGACGACCTTGATAACTCAGAAGAGCAAAAGAAGGAAATGGTAATGGATTCCTGGTATCTTCATCATCCTCTTATGAATCTGACAAGACTAGCTTTGAATGGCGAAAAAAAAGCAGAAGCTCTTCTTTTAAAATCAGTTGAATTTGCCATCAAAGTAGCGCATCATTTTGATTATAAATGGCCGGTATTTTATAAAATGGATACTCTTGAAGTGGTTAAAAAAGAAACTGCACCTGGAGAAGGCGGTGAAAAAGATGTGCCGGGATCTTATGCACACTTAATGCTGCTGCTGTATCGATTGACAAATGATAAACGTTATCTAAATGAAGCTGAAAAAGCAGTTAAAAAACTTGTGGGTTGTGGATTTAGTATTTTTTATCAAGCTAATAATACCGCTTTTTCTGCTGGAGCTCTTTTAGAATTATATAAAATTACCAGTAAAAAAGAATATTTAGA
>Ga0160449_1000797_pt1 | contig 16987 bp, 8 predicted proteins | sample HID1975I_E1MG_FD_108216 | JGI IMG/M metagenome (GOLD analysis project Ga0160449, IMG submission 108216) | Enriched soil microbial communities from UW Madison campus, WI, USA - HID1975I_E1 MG | ecosystem: Environmental > Terrestrial > Soil > Unclassified | place: USA: Madison, Wisconsin...
CAAGAGGCGCACAACGGCGTCCAGCTGGCCGTCTATCACGACGCCGTCCACGCCCGGAACGCGCCGCGCATGATCAAGGCGATGCGCACGGCGCTGGACTATTACCAGTCCGCCTTTGGCCCCTATCAGTTCCGGCAGGCGCGGATCATCGAGTTCCCGGCCTATGCGGGCTTCGCCCAAGCCTTCGCCAACACCATGCCGTATTCCGAGGGGTTGGGCTTCATCGCCGACTTCTCGAACCCGGAAAAGATCGACTACGTCACCTACATCACGGCCCACGAAATGGGCCACCAGTGGTGGGCCCACCAGGTGATCGGGGCGGATATGCAGGGCTCGACCGCCTTGTCCGAAACCCTGGCCCAGTACTCGGCCCTGATGGTGATGGAAAAGACCTACGGCGCCGACCAGATCCGCCGTTTCCTGAAGTATGAACTGGACCGCTATTTGCGCTCGCGCGGCTCCGAAACGATCGAGGAGTTGCCGCTCGAACGGGTCGAGAACCAGCAGTACATCCACTATCAGAAGGGCGGCCTGGTCATGTATCTGGTGCGTGACCAGATCGGCGAGGATGCGGTCAATCGCGCCCTGCGTCGGGTGATCCAGCAGTACGCCTTCAAGTCGGCGCCCTATCCGCGCTCGCTGGACCTGGTCGCGGCCCTGCGCGCCGAGGCCCCGGCCGACAAGCAGGCCCTGATCACCGATCTGTTCGAAAAGATCACCCTGTATGATGTTAAGACGAAGTCGGCCACGGCGACCAAGCGCGCCGACGGCCGCTGGGACGTCACCGTCACGGTCGAGGCGCGCAAGCTGTACGCCGACGGCCAGGGCGTCGAGACAGAGGCCCCGCTGGCCGAAACCTTCGACGTCGGCCTGTTCACCGCCGAGCCGGGCAAGCGGGCCTTCGACCGCTCTGCCGTCGTGGCCCTGGACCGCCGCCCCCTGCACAGCGGAACCCAGACCTTCCGCTTCATCACGACGAAGAAGCCCGCCTTCGCCGGCGTCGATCCCTACAACAAATGGATCGACCGCAACTCCGAGGACAACATCGTCAAGGTGGACTGACGCCGCCTGCTCCTCCCCCAAAGTGGGGAGGAGCCTCTTCGGATCGACTCAGCCTCACCCGCGTTCTTCCGCCGTTACGGGAGACGAAACATGGCTGCGCGACCCACCTGGCAGGGGCATCTGAAGCTGTCGCTGGTGACCTGTCCGGTCGCCCTCTACACGGCCACGACCAAGGCCAACGACATCAGTTTCCACCTGATCAATCCTGAGACCAACAATCGCATCCGCATGATCACCACCGATCCCGACACCGGGCCGGTCGAGCGGTCCGATCTGGTCAAGGGCTATGAGGTGGCCAAGGACGAGTACGTCCTGTTCGACGACGCCGACTTCGACAAAGTCAGGGTCGAAAGCACCCGCACCATCTCGATCGACAAATTCGTGGACGAGAAGGACATCGACCGTCTGTACTGGGACGATCCCTTCTACGTCGTGCCGGAAAAGGGCGTCGGGGCCGAGGCGTTCGCCGTCATCCGCGAGGCGATGAAGAAGGCGGGCAAGATCGCCCTGGGCCAACTGGTCCTGCGCGGCAAGGAGCGTCAGCTGGCGCTGGAGGTTCGGGGCAAGGGTCTGGTCGCCTACACCCTGCGCGCCAACGAAGAGGTGCGCGACGCCGACGATTTCTTCGACGATATCCCCACGCTCAAGGCCGACAAGGACATGGTCGAGATCGCCGCCCGCATCATCGGCCAGAAGGAAGGCGATTTCGATCCCGCCGACTTCCGCGACACCTACGACGAGGCGCTGCGCGAGATGATCAAGGCCAAGCAGAAGGGCCAGAAAATCGTCGCCGCCCCCGAACCCGACGACACCAATGTCATCGACCTGATGGCGGCGTTGCGCGCCAGTCTGAAAGGCTCGGCCTCACCCCGCCGCGCGCCGGCCGCCCGCAAGACGGCGGCCAAGGCGCCCGCGAAAAAGGCGGCCCCGCGCAAGAAGACCGGCTAGCGTTTCTTGCCCAGCTCGGCGGCGACGTCCTTGGTCATGCGGCCGACCTTGCGGTGGGCGGCGGTGATCTGGTCGCGCGTCACGCCCCAGCGCTTCATCCAGTATTCGACGGCCTGACGCTCGGACAGGTCCAGCCGGTCCTTGTCGATAAAGCCGCGCTTGTCCTTCAGGCCCGCCATGGAGTGATCCTTGCTGTTCGGGGGGACGGTAGCAGTTCATGTCCACATCTCCTCCCCACTTTGTGGGGAGGGGGACCACGAAGTGGTGGAGGGGGCGGCGCAGATGTCTGACGTCGAGTCGCCCCCTCCGTCACGGCGCTGACGCGCCGCGCCACCTCCCCACATCGTGGGGAGGAGCCTAGACTCCCATCTTCTTCATCGCCGGCTTCAGCGAGGCGGCCGAGGCGTGAAAATCCTTCCACGGATCCGCCTTCTTCAGCAGCGCCTCGGCCGTTCTCAGATTGAACGCCGTCGGATCCAGCCCCGTCTTCACCTGGCTCCACGCCAGTGGAAACGCGATCCCGGCGCCCGGCCGCGCCCGCGGCGACCAGGGCGCAACCGCCGTCGCCATCCGGCCGTTGCGCAGATAGTCCAGGAAGATCTTCCCGCCCCGCGCCTTCTTGGCCAGGGTGGTGGTGAACCGGTCGGGCTGGTCCGTCTTCATCGCCTCGCTGACCGCCCTGGCGAAGGCCTTGGCCTGATCCCATTCGGCGCGGCTGCGCGCGTCGGTCTTGATCGGCACGACGACGTGCAGCCCCTTGCCGCCGGTCGTCTTGACGAAGGGCGTCAGGCCCAGCGCCTCCAGCCGGGGCTTCAGCAGCTTGGCCGCTGCGATCACATCGTCGAAGCCCAGCCCCTCGTCCGGGTCCAGGTCAAAGGTGATCTGGTCCGGCGTCTCCGGATCGCCCGGCTTGGCGCCCCAGGGGTGCAGCTCCAACCCGCCGGACTGGCCGATGGCCACCAGGCCGCCGACGTCCACCACGCCGACATAGGGTTTGCGCTCCTTCACATCGATCAGCTTCAGGCGCGGGTTGTGGCCCGGCATGGCGTGACGCTGAAAGAATTTCTCGCCCTCGATTCCGTCCGGCGCGCGGATGATCGACACCGGCCGATCGGCGACATGCGGCAGGATGCGGTCCGCCGCCATCTCGTAATAGCGGGCCAGCTCCCCCTTGGTGATCGGCGGCTGCCCGTCATGCGCGGGCCACAGCACCTTGTCGGGGTTCGAGATCGCCACCCCCGCCACGACCAGCTTGCCCTTCGCCGCTTTCGGCGCGCCCGAGGCGGCGGGCGCCGAGGCGGGCGGCTGAGGCTCGGCCGTCACCTCGTTCGCCGGCTTGTCCTCGCGCAGACCCTTGTAGGCCGCCTGCCGCACCGAGCCTGTATCGGTGATTCCGCCATGCTCGATCTCGGCCACTAGCACGGGGTTCAGCCAGTGGATGTCGTGTCCGCCCTTGGGCGCGGCCTTGCCGGTGAAGGGGCTCTTCGCCGCCGCCTCTCGCTTCAGCGCGGGCAGCAGGGTCTTGGACAGGACGGCCGAGAATCCCGTCCCCACGCGCCCCATATAGCGCAGGCCGTCGCCGTCCCTGATCCCCACCAGCAGCGACCGCAACCGCGCCCCGCCCTCGGACGACCAGCCGCCGATCACCACCTCGTCCCGACCCCGGCATTTCGACTTCACCCACGATCCGGTGCGGCCCGACCGATAGGGATCGTCCAGTTTCTTGGAGATGACGCCTTCCAGATCCATCCGGCAGGCGCTCAACAGCACCGCCTCGCCGGAACTGGCGAAGTGATCCACGAAACGCAGGTTCGGCCCCGCCTTGCCCACCCGGTTGCAATAGGCCTGCAATCGCGCCTTGCGATGCGACAGCGCCTTGGACCGCAGGTCCTCGTCGCCTTCGTAGAGCAGGTCGAAGGCGAAATAGATCAGGTCGTCGGTCTTCCCCTCCGAGATCGCCGCCTGCAGGGCCGAGAAATGCGGCATGTGGTCGTCGTCCAGCGCACACAGCTCGCCATCGACCACCCCATCCGGCCATTTCGCCGCCTGCTGCGCCAGCCCGGGAAACTTGTCGGTCCAGTCCAGCCCGCTGCGCGTCCGCAGCACGGCCTTGCCGCCTGCGACGGAGATCTGGATGCGATAGCCGTCGAACTTGATCTCGTGCACCCAGCCCGCGCCTGGCGGTGGATGGTCCGTCACCTTGGCGAACTGTATGGGGACAAAGGCGCGCGGCTTGCCCGATTTCGACGCCGCCGCCGTACTTACCTTCGGCTTGGGCGGCGCCTTGCGCCCTGTCGCCTTGGACGATGTCCACTGGGTCTTGCCCTCGGCGATCTCGGCCAGGCTGCGGCCGGTGGTGATCGAGGCGTCGATCTCGGCCAGGGCGTCGCCTTCGCCCGCCACGGCGTGCTCGTCCTTCTCCTTGATCAGCAGCCAGTTGGCCCGCTTGGAGGGTTTGCCGCGATCGGACTTGAGCCGGATCAGCGCCCATTTTCCCTTCAGTCGTTCGCCGTCCAGCACCATCTTGATCTGGCCCTTCCTGAAGGCCGCATCCAGGTCGTCTTCCTGCGGCGTCCAGGTTCCGACGTCCCACATCTGCACCGTCCCGGCGCCATAGTTGCCGGCCGGGATGGTCCCCTCGAACGAGCCGTAGTCCAGCGGGTGATCCTCGACCTCGACCGCCAGCCGCTTCACGGTCGTGTCGCGGGACGGCGCCTTGGTCACGGCCCAGGACTTCAACACCCCGTCCAGCTCGATACGGAAATCATAGTGCAGTCGCGTCGCCGCATGGCGCTGGATCAGGTAGCGCAGGCCCGTCTTGCGCGCCTTCGCCTTGCGGCCCTTCGGCTCCGGCGTGACGCCGAAATTCCGTTTGGCCTGATAGGTTTCCAGTTCACCGCGCGCCGCCATGACGGCTCAACGCCGCAGGACGGCGAAGGCTTCATCCCGCCTGGCTTTGAACCTTCAGGCCGGCTGGGCCAGCCTGACCTCGGCGTCCGCAGCTTCCGCCGCCACCACCGACTTCGGCGCGATCCGAACGAAGCGAGACAGGGCCTTGGCCCAGTCCGCCAGCAGCCGGCGCGCCAACGGCGACCTTGTCGCTGTCACATGCGCCTCGACCAGAGCACGCAGGCGGGCGGCCGCCTCCGCATCCATCACGGCCATGGCCGCCAGATCGCCGTTCAGCGCACGCGGAACCACGCCAGCCGGATCCAGAACGAAAAGTTCGCCGCCGCTCATCCCCGCCGCCAGGTTCCAGCCCACCGGTCCCAGCACCACGACACGCCCGCCGGTCATATATTCGCAGCCGTGCGCGCCCAGCCCCTCGACCACCGCTTCGGCGCCCGAGTTGCGGACCCCGAACCGCTCACCCGCCGCGCCCGCGACGAACAGCCGGCCCGAGGTGGCGCCGTACAGGGTGGTGTTGCCGCACACCTGCTGGCCCTCGCGCCATTCGGACGGCCGCACATGGATGTCGGCGCCCGACAGACCCTTGCCGACATAGTCGTTCACCTCGCCCGTGACATCCAGGATCAGGCCCCGAGCGCCAAAGGCGCCGAAGCTTTGCCCCGCGATGCCTTCCAGCTTCAGCTTCAGGCGGCCCTGCGGCCCCTCCGGCCCGAACTTGCGCACGATGGCGGATGACACGCCGGCCCCGGCCGTGCGCTGGGTGTTGTTCAGCGGATAGGACAGCTCCAGCGTCTGGCCCCGCTCCAGGAAGGCGCGGGCGTCCTTCAGCACCTGGGCGTCCAGGCTTTCGGGCGTCTCGCGCCGAACCTTGTCGGCCCAGCGGCCGGGCCGGTCCACGTCGACCTTCACCAGCAGCGGGTTCAGATCCAGGTCGTCCAGGTGCGTTCCGCCGCGCCGCGTCTGGCGCAGCAGGTCGGTGCGACCCACGATCTCGTCGATCGTCCGCGCGCCGATGCTGGCCAGGATTTCGCGCACCTCCTCGGCGATGAAGGTGAACAGATTGACCACCTTTTCCGGCGTGCCCGTGAATTTGGCGCGCAGGCGCTCGTCCTGCGAACAGACGCCGACGGGGCAGGTGTTGGAATGGCACTGACGCACCATCAGGCAGCCCATGGCGATCAGGCCCGACGTGCCGATGCCGAATTCCTCGGCGCCCAACAGGGCGGCCATCACCACGTCGCGGCCGGTCCGAATGCCGCCGTCCGTCCGCAGTGACACCGACGAGCGCAGATGGTTCAGGCTCAGCACCTGATGCGCCTCGGCCAGGCCGATCTCCCACGGCATGCCCGCGTGCTTGACCGAGGTCTGGGGCGAGGCGCCGGTCCCGCCGTTGTGGCCGGCGATCAGGATGGCGTCCGCCTTGGCCTTGGCCACGCCCGAGGCGATGGCGCCGATGCCGGTGGCCGACACCAGCTTGACCGTCACCTTGGCGTCCGGATTGATCGCCTTCAGGTCATAGATCAGCTGCGCCAGGTCCTCGATTGAATAGATGTCGTGGTGCGGCGGCGGGCTGATCAGGGTCGTGCCGGGCACCGCATGGCGCATGCGGGCGATGAATTCGGTGACCTTGAAGCCCGGCAGCTGGCCGCCCTCGCCGGGCTTGGCGCCCTGGGCCACCTTGATCTCGATCTCGCGGCACTGGTTCAGATATTCGGCCGTGACGCCGAACCGGCCCGACGCGACCTGTTTCACCGCCGAATTGGCGTCGTCCCCATTGGCGCGCGGGACATAGCGTTCCGGATCCTCGCCGCCCTCGCCCGACACGGCGCGCGCGCCCATCCGGTTCATGGCGATGTTCAGCGTTTCGTGCGCCTCGGGCGACAGGGCGCCCAGCGACATGGCCTGCGACAGGAAGCGGCGGCGGATGTCGGAAACGCTTTCGACCTCATGCAGCTGAACCGGGCTCAGGCCCTCCTTGAAATCCAGCAGGTCGCGCAGCGCCAGGTCCGGCTGCTCGCGGACGGCCTCGGAATACTGCTTGAAGCGCTTGTAGTCGCCCCGGTTCACCGCATCCTGCAACAGGTGGATGGTCCGGGCGTCATGGGCGTGCGCCTCGCCGCCCGCGCGGATGCGGAAGAACCCGCCCATGGACGGCGAAGGGACGGCCTCGCTCCACGCCGCCGTGTGACGCCGCAACGCCGCCTGCTCCAGCCCGGCCAGGCCGATGCCGGAAATCCGCGACGCCGCGCCGGGGAAGAATTCGGCCGCCAGCGCCCGCGACAGGCCCAGCACCTCGAACTCGCAGCCGCCGCGATAGGCCGAGATGACACTGATGCCCTTGCGCGCCAGCACCTTCAGCAGGCCCGCCTCGATCCCGTGCTTGTAGTTCAGACAGGCGTCATGCAGCGACAGTCCGCCATAGGCGCCGCGATCCAGCCGCTCCTGGAACAGCTCCTGCGCCAGCCACGGATTCACCGCCGTGGCCCCGACCCCGACCAGCACCGCAAAGGCGTGGGGGTCCAGCGTCTCGGCCGACCGCACCACCAGCGAGCAATAGCTGCGCAGGCCCGCGTCGATCAGACGCCCGTGCGTCCCCGCCGTGGCCAGGATCATCGGCGCCGCCAACCGTTCGGCCGACGCATGCTCGTCCGTCAGAACGATCAGGGTCGCCCCGTCGCGCGCCGCCGCCTCGGCCTCGTCGCGGATACGGTCCAGCGCGGCGCGCAGTCCGACGCCCGCGCGGTCGTCGGTAGCGGGCAGGGGATAGGTGCAGTCGATCACCGCGGTCGAGCCGTCGGCCACCACCCCCAGCAGCCGCTCGTACATGCCGGTGGTCAGCACCGGGCTGTCCAGCACGAAGACCTCGGACTGGGCCGCGTCCTGGGCCAGGATGTTGCCCAGGTTCTTGAACCGGGTCTTCAGGCTCATGGCCCCCGTCTCGCGCAGGGGGTCGATGGGCGGGTTGGTGACCTGGCTGAAATTCTGGCGGAAATAATGGGCCAGGGGGCGCGGCAGGCTGGACAGTACGGCGGGCGGCGCATCGTCGCCCATGCTGCCCACCGCCTCCTTGCCGTCCACGACCAGCGCGTCCAGCAGCAAGTCCAGATCCTCGCGGCTGAAACCGGCGGCGATCTGACGGCGGATCAGGCCCTCGCCGGTCGCGGCGCGCGGCTCCGGTCCGGGGCCGATCAGCGGCTCCAGATCGACCATGTTCCCCAGCCACTCCTCATAGGGATGGGCTGCGGCCAGGGCGTCGATCGCCTCGTCCTCGTCATAGATCCGGCCGTGCTTCATATCGACCGCGATCAGCTTGCCGGGGCCGATGTGCAGGCGGCGCCTGATCCGCCCCTCGGGCAACGGGACCAGCCCCGCCTCCGAACCCGCCAGCAGCAGACCGTCCACCGTCTCGACCGCGCGCAGGGGGCGCAGGCCGTTGCGGTCCTTGCCTGCCACGACCCAGCGGCCGTCCACGGCGCACAAGGCGGCCGGGCCATCCCACGGTTCCATCACTGCGTTGCAATAGGAATAGAGCGCCCGGTGCTCGGGCTTCATCAGCACGTCGTCGCTGGACCAGGCTTCGGGAACCAACAGGGCCTTGGCCATTGGCACGGGACGCCCGGCGTGAACCAGCACCTCGAACACATTGTCCAGCGCGGCCGAGTCCGAGCCCCCTGGCTGGACCACCGGCTTCACCTCGTGATCGCGGTCGCCGAATGCGCTGGCGGCCATGCGGATCTCGTGGCTGCGCATCCAGCTCAGATTGCCCTTCAGCGTGTTGATCTCGCCGTTGTGGGCCAGCATCCGGAACGGCTGGGCCAGCCGCCACTCGGGGAAGGTGTTGGTCGAATAGCGCTGGTGAAACAGGGCGTAGCCCACCTCGACCGCCGGGTCGTTCAGGTCGACATACAGCTGGCCCAGCAGTTCGGCCCGGACCATCCCCTTGTAGACGATCGACCGCGCCGACAGCGAGCACAGGTAGAAGCCGTTCAGCCCGGCCGCCTGCACCGCCTTTTCGATCCGGCGGCGGCACAGGAACAGTTCACGCTCCAGCGCCTCTCCGTCGGCGGCCAGCGCTTCCGGCGCGGCCAGCATGATCTGTTCGATCTCGGGCCGGGTCGCCTCGGCCCGCTCGCCCACGACCGACAGGTCCAGCGGCGCCTGCCGCCAGCCATAGATATAGAAGCCCGACCGCAGGGCCTCGGTCTCGACGACAGCTCGGGCGTGGTCCTGGGCCCCCAGGTCGGTGCGCGGCAGGAAGACCTGGCCCACGGCGATGGGGCCGGGCCGCAGCGTCTGGCCGACCGCCTTCACCTGCCGGACGAAGAAGCCCTGCGGGATCTCGATCAATATGCCCGCCCCGTCGCCGGACAGGCCATCGGCGTCGACCGCGCCCCGGTGGGCCACGGCCTTCAGCGACTTGATCGCCATCTCCACGATCTCGCGGCGCGGCTTGCCGTCCAGCGCGCAGACCAGACCCACGCCGCAGGCGTCACGCTCCGACGCGGGGTCATAGGCGCCGGCCTCGACCAGACGCGAACGGGTCTCATTGTATTGCGACAGCCAGTCCATCACGCGGCGGCCTCCTCGGTGCGTGCGCGCAGATGACGGTCGATCTCGGCGGCGGCGTCCTGGCCGTCACGCACGGCCCAGACCACCAGCGATGCGCCGCGCACCGCGTCCCCGGCGGCGAACACGCCCGGCAGGCTGGTGGCGAAACCGCCGCGCGCGACCTGCAGGGTGCTCCACTTAGTCAGCGCCAGCCCGGCGTCCAGTTGGTCGGCGAAGGGTTCGGGCTCGAAGCCCAGGGCCTCGATCACCAGATCGGCGGGCGCGTCGAAATCGGATCCCGGCACGGGGGCGATGTCGCGCCGCTGGCCGGGGGCCGCGTCAGTCAGGGCCATGCGCTGCGCCCGCACAGCGGTCACCGCCTCGCCCTTGGACATCAGGGCCTTGGGCGCGGCCAGCCATTCGAAGCGGACGCCTTCTTCTTCCGCGTTCTGCACCTCGCGGGCCGAACCGGGCATGTTCTCGCGGTCGCGGCGGTACAGGCAGGTGACGCTGGTCGCGCCCTGACGCACGGCGGTGCGGACGCAGTCCATGGCCGTGTCGCCGCCGCCGATGACGACGACGCGCTTGCCCGCGGCATGGGGCAGGGTGGCGTCCACCGCATCGCCCAGATCGCGCCGGTTCTGCGCGATCAGATAGTCCAGCGCCGCCGCCGTCGCGCCCGGTCCACGCCCCGGCACGCTCAGCCCGCGCGCCTGATAAACCCCGGCCGCCAGCAACACGGCGTCATGCCGGCTGCGCAACGCGTCCAGCGTGATATCGACGCCGACATTGCAGTTCAGCACGAACTCGACCCCGCCCTCGGCCAGGCGATCGGTGCGGCGGCGCACCACCGCCTTGTCCAGCTTGAAGCCAGGAATGCCGTAGATCAGCAACCCGCCGGGCCGGTCGTGACGGTCATAGACGGTGACGCGATAGCCCGCCTCACGCAGCCGGTCGGCGGCGGCCATGCCCGCCGGACCCGCGCCGACGACGCCCACGCTCTGCGCCCGCTCATGCAGCGGGCGGATCGGTTTCACCCAGCCGTTGGCGAAGGCCTGGTCGCCCAGATACGCCTCGACCGAGCCGATGGTGACCCCGTCCCAACCCGATTGCTCCAGCGTGCAGGCGCCCTCGCACAGACGATCCTGCGGACAGATGCGGCCACAGATTTCGGGCATGGCGCTGGTCGCGGCGGCGATGTCCCACGCCTCGCGCGCGGCGCCTTCGCTGGTCAGGGCCAGCCAGTCGGGGATGTTGTTCTGCAATGGGCAGGCGTTCTGACAAAACGGCACGCCGCAGTCCGTGCAGCGCCCGGCCTGGGCCTGTGCGCCCGCCACGTCCGGCTTGATCGTGATCTCGCCGAACCCGCCCACGCGCTCGCCGGCCACCTGTTTCGACAGGCGACGCGGTTCGATGATGAAGGCTCCGGGCGATGGCGGGTTATGCTGCATGGCAATATATGGCCGGAAACCCCAACATCGGGCAAATCCTTTCGTTGACCTACTGCATCGCGAATGGATTTGAGTCCAAGTGTGCTGAATGATCCCTTTTGGGGACATTTCTGTTCGGCTTCGCGCGCTAATGCGACAAAGGATTTTCGGTGGTGTCACCCCGCGCCATTCAAGCAAGCGGAACCGTCGCCGCAGCCCCGACGTTGCCGGTCAGCCAGACTGATCCATAGAAGGGGCGTCAGATGTCGATTTTACGCGGAATAGAGCGAGGTTCCGGCGGCGTCGCCGCCCTTGTCCTGGGCGTCGTCTTCATCCTGATCGGCCTGGTGCTGACGGTCGGCGGCGGCTGGCTGATCGCTCTGGGAGGCTCGGCCTACTATCTGCTGGCGGGCCTGGGGCTGATCGCGTCAGGCGCGCTGCTGTGCCTGGGCCGTTCGCTGGGCGCCTGGGTCTATATCGGCGTCTTCATTTTTACAGTGCTGTGGGCGCTGTGGGAGGTCGGGCTGAACGGCTGGGCCCTGGTGCCCCGCGTGATCGCGCCGCTGGTGCTGCTGGTGCTGGTGATCCTGGTCCTGCCGACGCTGTTGCCGCGTGGGGGTCTTCGCGCCCTGTGGATCGGGCTGGCGGCCACGGCGGTCTTTGTCATCGTCGGCGGCGTCACAGTCGGCCAGGCCAACAAGGCCCGTGTGACCCAGGCCGTGCCGGCAGCCCGGGCGGTCTCGGTCGGTGACCCCGCCCTGATCCCGACCAGTGCGGACTGGCCCGTCTATGGCGGCACAACCGCCGCCCAGCGCTATTCCTCGCTGACCCAGATCAATCGTGAAAACGTCGGCCAGCTGCGTCGCGCCTGGACCTATCGCACCGGCGACACGCCCGACAAATTCGGGGCGGAGACTACGCCGCTCAAGATCGGCGACACCCTGTACGGCTGTTCGGCCATGAACAAGATGTTCGCCCTGGACGCCCGCACCGGCCAGCGCCGCTGGCTGTACGACCCGAAGGTGTCGGACGAATCCATTCCCTACACCGCCGCCTGCCGGGGCGTGACCTACCACGCCACCGCCGGCGCCGACCCGGCCCAGCCCTGCGCCGCCCGGATCATCGAGGGCACGTTGGACGGCCGCCTGATCGCCGTCGACGCCCGCACCGGCCAGCCTTGTCCCGCCTTTGGACAGAACGGCCAGGTCGATATCAAGGTCGGCATGGGCGAGGTCGTCCCCGGCATGGTGTCCATCACCTCGCCGCCCGTCGTAGTGCGCGGCATCATCGTCACCGGCCATCAGGTGCTGGACGGCCAGAAGCGCTGGGCCCCCTCGGGCGTGATCCAGGGCTATGACGTCCAGACCGGCGCCCTGCGCTTCGCCTGGGACATGATGCGCCCCGACATCACCACCCTGCCGCCCGCGGGCCAGACCTACACCCCCGGCACGCCCAACATGTGGACCATGGCCACGGGCGACGAAGCGCTGGGCCTTGTCTATCTGCCCATGGGCAACTCGGCCGCCGACTATTACAGCGGCCTGCGTCGTCCGGAAGAAAACCGCTACTCGACCTCGCTGGTCGCGCTGGACGTTTTGACGGGCAAGCCGCGCTGGCATTTCCAGACGGTCCGCAAGGACGTCTGGGACTACGACCTGGGCTCGCAAGCGACCCTGGCCGACTTCCCCACGGCGGCGGGCGTGGTTCCGGCCGTGATCCTGCCCAGCAAGCAGGGCGACTTCTACATCCTGGACCGCCGCACCGGCCTGCCACTGCACGGCGTCGAGGAGCGTCTCGTGCCCCAGGGCGGGGTCGAGCCCGCCCAGCGATCCCCGACCCAGCCCTTCTCGCTGTATCACACCCTGCGCAAGGCCGACCTGACCGAGCGGGACATGTGGGGCATGTCGCCGATCGATCAGATGATCTGCCGCATCAATTTCAAGCGCGCGACCTATGACGGCTACTTCACGCCGCCGACCTCGGACACGCGCTGGATCCAGTATCCGGGCTACAACGGCGGCTCGGACTGGGGCGGCATCGCGGTCGATCCGGCGCGCGGCGTGATCGTCGCCAACTACAATGACATGCCCAACTACAACCGGCTGGTGCCCCGCGCCGAGGCCGACGCCAAGGGCTGGTTCCCGCGCGGCGACCCCCGCGCCCGCAAGGGCGGGGCCGAGGGCGCCGGCGATCCGCAGGTCGGCGTGCCCTACGCCATCGACGTCAACGCGGGCTGGCGCATGCCCGTCACCGGCATGCTGTGCAAACAGCCCCCTTACGGCGGCATCCGCGCGATCGAACTGGGCACCGGCAAGACCCTGTGGGATCGTCCGTTCGGCACGGCGCGCAAGAACGGGCCGTTCGGCGTTCCGTCCATGCTGCCCATCGACATCGGCACGCCGAACAACGGCGGCTCGGTGGTCACGGCCGGCGGCCTGATCTTCATCGCCGCCGCCACCGACGACCTGATCCGCGCCATCGATATCGAGACGGGCAAGACCGTCTGGTCGGACACGCTGCCCGCCGGCGGCCAGGCCAATCCGATGGTCTATGAGCAGGGTGGTCGCCAGTATCTGGTCATCATGGCCGGCGGCCACCACTTCATGGAGACCCCGGCCGGCGACTATGTGATCGCCTACGCCCTGCCGGAAACCGGGACGGCGCGCTGATCGTCAGCCGGCCTGCAACAGCAGGCCGGCCAGCGGCGGCAGTCGGCCGGCGTAGCCGCCATTGACCGCCTCGACAGCGGTCCAGCCGGGCGGCGGCGTCCAGTCGACCGCGTCGTGGCCCAGGTTGAACACGGCCATCAACCGCTGCCCCTCGCCCTCGCGGGTCAGGATCAGCAGCGGCTCGGTCGCCTCGATCGTCAGGCGTCCGGCCCTCAGCGCCGGATGCGTCTTTCGCAACGCTGTCAGCCGCCGCGCTGCGTGCAGCATGGACCCCGGATCACCTTCCTGCGCATCCACGGCCAGCGGCGGATGACACGCATCGATCGGCAGCCACGGTTCAACGGTCGAAAAGCCGGCGAACGGCGCCTCCGCTGTCCACGGCATCGGCGTCCGCGCGCCGTCCCGGCCCAGCGTCTGGGGCCAGTTGGCGATGGCTTCGGGATCGACCAGTCGCTCGAACGGCACCTCGCCCTGCGGCAGGCCCAGCTCCTCGCCCTGATAGATGAAGACATTCCCGCGCAGGCACATCAGCAGCAGCATCAGCATTTCGGCCAGAGCGCGCGGATCGCGCCTCTCGGCCCAGCGCGACACGGCGCGCGGCGCATCATGGTTGGAGAACGCCCAGGACGGCCAGCCTTCACCCTCGGCGCCCGGCCACATCGCGGCCCCCCGCGCCACCAGATCGGCCGTCAGCCGGTCCGCGTACAAATAGAGGAAGCCATAGGCGCTGTTCAGGCGGTCACCGCCCGCCGTGACGGCCAGCATCTCCTGCGCCTCGCGCTCGCCGGGCACCTCGGCCACGGTGAACCGGTCGCCGGGATAGCTGTCGGTCAGCGCCCGCAACCGCCTCAGCACCGGGATCAGGTCGGGGTGAGACTGGTTGAACCGCTTGTCCTGGAAATCGAACGGCCGCGTCCGCTTGCCGCCGGGCGGCAGCGCCGGATTGTCCCGCAGCGACGGGTCGGGCATGGCGAAATTGATCGCGTCCAGCCTGAACCCATCCACGCCCCGGTCCAGCCAGAACCGCGCCGCGTCCAGCAGCGCCTCCTGCACCGCCGGATGACGCAGGTTCAACTGCGGCTGCTGGCTCAGGAAATTGTGCATGTAGTACTGGCCGCGCCGCGCGTCCCAGGTCCAGGCCGGGCCGCCGAACACCGACTGCCAGTTCGACGGCGGCGTCCCGTCCGGCTTCGCCTCGGCCCAGACGTACCAGTCCGCGTGGGCGTTGACGCGATCCTGTCGGCTGGCCTGGAACCACGGATGCTGGTCCGAGGTGTGGGCCCAGACCTGGTCGATCACCACCTTCAGCCCCAGCGCATGAGCCTTGGCCAGCAGCCGGTCGAACGCCGCCAGATCGCCGAACATCGGATCGACGCCGCAATAGTCGGCCACGTCATAGCCAAAATCCTTCATCGGCGAGGGGAAGAAGGGCGACAGCCAGACCCCGTCCACGCCCAGCGACGCGACATGGTCCAGGTGCGCCGTGATCCCGTCCAGGTCGCCGACCCCGTCGCCGGTCATGTCCGCGAAACTGCGCGGATAGATCTGGTACAGCACCGCCCCGCGCCACCATTCCCGACCCGTCATCCACGCCATCCTTTCGCTGAAGATCGCAGCCTAGACCGGGCCGGGCGGCGCTACACTTTTTCTTTCAACGCCCTCTCGGCGCTGGACGGAACCGGCGCCGGATGAAACCAAGGGGCCACGGCCGCAACGATAGCGGCGATCGGGGAGTGACATGACCGACACCCAAGTCTCCAAGGCGCGCGGCACGGGCCTCGCCTTCGCCTATGTGACCAGCCTGTTCTTCGCCTGGGGCTTTGCGACCTCGCTGATCGATCCGTTGATCGCGGCGGTGCGGCGGGTGTTCGATCTCAGCTACACCGAATCCTTCCTGACCACCTCGGCCTGGTTCATCGCCTATGGCGTGGCCTCGCTGCCCGCCGCCGCCGTGCTGTCGCGACTGGGCTACAGCCGGGCCATCATCGCCGCCCTGCTGACCATGGTGGCAGGGTGCCTGATCGTGCCGGTGGCGACCATCGTCGACTTCTATCCCGGCATCCTGCTGGCCCTGTTCGTCATCGGCTCGGGCGTGACCCTGTTGCAGGTCGCGGCCAATCCGCTGGTGGCCGAACTGGGCTCGCGCAAGAGTTCGCACTTCCGCCTGGTCTTTTCTCAGGCCTTCAATTCGCTGGGCGCCACCTTCGCGCCGTGGGTGGGGACGCACATCCTTCTGACCGGCGGGATCTTCGCCGCCGGCGCCGTGGTCACCGCCGCGACCCGCGCCGAAAGCCTGCGCAGCATCGACATCGCCTTTCTGGGCATGGGCGTCTTCTTCGCCCTGATCGCCGCCTTCATCTCTTCGGCCCGTAAACAGATCAACGCCGCCGCCCCCGCCCGCGACGCCGCCGCCCCGGCGGGCGCGGCGTCGATGCTGTCGGCGCTGAAGTCGCGCTGGGCGATTTTCGGCGCCCTGGCCATCTTCGTCTACGTCGGCTCGGAAGTGGCCATCGGCGCCATGCTGACCAACTTCCTGGCCAGCCCCGACATCCTGAACCTGGAGCTGGAGCAGGCGGGCAAGATGGTGCCCTACTACTGGGGCGGCGCGATGATCGGCCGCTTCGTCGGCTCGTTCCTGCTGACCAAGGTGCGCGCCGGTGTCCTGCTGTCGATCTGCACCGTGGTGGCGGCCAGCCTTTGCCTGGTGGTGACGCAGAGCGGCGGGACCACCGCCGCCTATGCGGCCCTGGCGGTCGGCTTCTTCAACTCGATCATGTTCCCGACCATCTTCACCCTGACGCTGGAGCGGTCGTCGGCGCCGGCCTCGGCCACGTCGGGCCTGCTGGTGTTCGGCATCATCGGCGGGGCGATCCTGCCGCTGCTGGCGGGGCAGGTGGCCGACCGTTCGGGCGATCTGCATCTGGGCTTCTTCGTGCCGCTGGCCGGCTACGCCCTGCTGACGGTCTTCGCCATCCTCTGCGCCCGCATTCCCGGCCGGGTCGAGCCTGACGCCATCGTCGCCTCGCCCCACTAAGGGCGAGCGGTCCTTACCAGCTGCTGGGCGCCGCGATCCGGGCCCGCCGCGCGCGAGCCGGCGCCTCGGGCGGGGCCATCGGGCTGGCCATGACGGGCGGCGGCGCCGGCCGCACGACGACGACGGGCGCCGCCTCCTCGACCGGTACGGGCTCCACGATGACGACGGCTTCGACCAGTCGCGGCGCCGCGATCTCGATCTCGATCGGGCTGGTCGCCATCTCGAGCGGCGGCGGCCCCAGAATTTCGACCGCCGGCTCGGCCAGCGGTGACAGGGCGGCGACGATCGGCTCGGCCCCCGGATGCGCGCCGGTAAAGGCGGACGGCAGGCCCCACGCCCCCGGCCAGCGATAGAAGATGTGCGTCCCGATCTGCTTCATCTTCACC
>Ga0160449_1000808_pt1 | contig 16859 bp, 16 predicted proteins | sample HID1975I_E1MG_FD_108216 | JGI IMG/M metagenome (GOLD analysis project Ga0160449, IMG submission 108216) | Enriched soil microbial communities from UW Madison campus, WI, USA - HID1975I_E1 MG | ecosystem: Environmental > Terrestrial > Soil > Unclassified | place: USA: Madison, Wisconsin...
CCGACCCAGGTGCGGCCATAGCTCAAGCCCCCTTGCCCCGGCTGACCGATCGCTACGTCGGTCATGCTGAAGGTGAAGGCCCCAGTGACGAGATCGACGCTTCGCGCATCGAGGGCGGACCGCGTCGGCGGCGGCGCTTCAAGCACTGCTTGGGCGTAAACCAGACTGGAGCCAAACGTCAGGCCCGCCGCGCCGACAACGGCGCACAGTTTTCCGAGCTTCACATACATGAAGCGTCTCCTTGAATAGGGATTTGGAGTTAGGACCGTCGGTCCTGTTATTGGTCGCTGCTGTTCGGCTTAACCGGCTCGCCGGGGTCCGCCGGTGCGGACGCCACGGCTCGCTGGCGCGTGCTTCGGTTTTCCAAGACCTTCGCGTCGGATGGACTTCCCTCCGTCATTGACGGGGAAGCCGTCGTCACACGCGAAGACCGATTGTCGGCATTATCCAATACATAAACGGTCGCGCTGTTCTCAGAGCCGCCCGTTCGGCTCACATTTATCAGCCGACCATGAACATCGTAGGCGTAGGTCTGAACTTCCTGTGCGAGGACGCTATCGGCGGCGCCTAACATGGCCGCTGACGCGCATACTAACCCCGACAATCTCATCTCTACCCCTCCCAAACCAATGTTACGGTTCGCCACTGAGGTGATTTCGTCAAGCACAAGTTGCGCCGTTCACCATCCTTGGTTGGTGAACAAGTGCTCGTGCTGTGAAGCCTCGCCCCGATCGCGTTGCCAACATAAAGGCTGGGTGCGTCAGTTTCGGGCGTGGATGGTCTGTTAGTAGCACCCGTTGGCAGGCGGGTTGCGGCCACGACACCAAGGTAAATCAGAGCGACGCCCCTGAGCCCAGAAGGACGGACCTACCCCCGCCAACCGAATCTGAGTTCATCAAGCCGCGAGAGAATGCGGGCGATGCCAGAGGCGGCCATCACCTGACGCGGGGGCACGCCGTAAATGAGCAAGGTCTCGAGCGCTTCCCGAGCATCCTCCGGCGAGCCGAAAATATCCGCAGCATCCTGCGCGATGAGAGCGAGGATCTCATCCTGTCGCTCGCTCGCCGAATATTTGTTGAGCGAGCTAGTGCCGCCGGCGATCGCCTCGTCAGCAGTGCGACTGCTTGTCGAACGACTCGTGGACTTCAGGGATGCTGACTGGCGGTTTGAGGAGTCGATCGGCCGCCTGCTCCGCTTCGCGATCGTGACCCGGATCTTCAGAAGGCCAGCCTCAAGACCATTCATCATCAGCCTCTATGAAGCGATCCTGAACATCGGCTTCCTCCGCGAGGATCCGCAGTTCTGGCTGCAGCTCGCGATGGCGCGGATGGATCAGCGCCAGTGGCTGCCGGCGCGAACCGCTTTGGACACCGCCTACGAACGCGCGCGCTCGCGGCCCGCCTACAACACCTACATGCTGGACAACCAGATGACGCGATTCCTGTTTACGAGCGCCATTGCTGGCAATCCGGCGGATCTTGACGCGGACGCAATTCGGGCCTGTGAGCTAATGGCACCGCGTCTGGCGGGCCGTGGGGAAAACCTGGACATCTACGCTTTCCGACTTGTGGATCCCCTGCTGCAGTTCGCTGATGCCTTCCGAAGCCGGCTCGGGGATGCGGCCAAGGGGGCAGTCAGCGCGACCATTGGCAAGGCGAAGGCGGCGATCGCCGCACTGAGGTCGATGCGGGAACTTGACAATGAGGAAGAGCGCGTTTGGCGTCAGTTGCGCCGACGTTAGGCCGCAGACGTCAGCCCCGAGGCGAATGATCCGACCGGCTCAGAGAACGAGTCGAAGCGTCGCGTATGGCACCGGCCCGGCCAGACGGGCGAGGCTGGCGTTGCGCGCCGAAGCGGACGCTCCCAACGGTCTGACTCGAGTCAGAAGCGGCTGTAGGTGCCGAAGGTCGGGTGCGCCGTCCTCAAACCCTCTGGGCGACCACCCACCCGATCATGCGGCCAGCTTTGAACGCCCGAGAGACAAGTTAAGGCTGGCACAAACCCCAGCGCCCGCTCAGAGATTCAACACATTGAACCATTACGATATTTTCTTCGACTTGTGCCAGTCTTAACTGGTTTGTGCCATCTTTAACTGGTTCAAGTGCCAGCCTTAACTGGTCCCGACAAAACGCATGGCGACCCCGGAGGGACTCCAACCCCCGACCTCGGCTTTAGGAAAGCCTTGCTCTATGCAGCTGAGCTACGGGGCCGTCGCGGGGTTTCCCTAGCGGGTCTGGCGCGGGTGGGGAAGACGGCGCGCGTCGCAAATCCGCCGGGCAAAAAAGTTCTAGCGATTAATAGCTGTTAAGCTACAATATCTTGTAGGGAACAAAAGCTGAATCGGGCCGTGTCGATGATTCGGTCCCGATTCGTTTCGCGCCTGTTCCGCGCCCCTGAGCGTGGCCGTTAATGTCCGCCGCGGCGTCGGACACCCAGCCGGACGGCGCCGCTTGAGAAAATCCCCGCCCTTCGCCACCTTGGAAGCATGAGCGACCGCTCCGCAGGTCTGCCCCCGTCGCGCGTGGTCGCGGTGCTGGGCCCCACCAACACCGGCAAGACCCATATGGCGGTCGAGCGGATGCTGGGTCACGCCTCGGGCATGATCGGCCTGCCGTTGCGATTGCTGGCGCGCGAAATCTATGACCGCATCGTTCGGCAGCGGGGCGCGGCGGCCGTCGCCCTGATCACCGGCGAGGAGAAGATCGTCCCGCCGCGGCCCCACTATTTCGTCTGCACGGTCGAGGCCATGCCGATGGAGCGGTCGGTCGAATTCCTGGCGGTGGACGAGATCCAGCTGGTCGCCGACCCGGAACGCGGTCACGTCTTCACCCATCGGCTGTTGCATGCGCGCGGACGGTTCGAGACGATGTTCCTGGGCGCCGGGACCATGGCGCCGCTGATGCGGTCGCTGATCCCCGACCTGGAGGTCGTGTCGCGGGAACGGCTGTCGACGCTGTCCTATGCCGGGTCCAAGAAGCTGACCCGCCTGCCCCGCCGGTCGGCGGTCGTCGCCTTCTCGACCGAGCGGGTCTATGCGATCGCCGAACTGCTGCGCCGCCAGAGAGGCGGGGCGGCGGTGGTCATGGGCAGCCTCAGCCCCCGCACCCGCAACGCCCAGGTCGAGCTGTTCCAGTCGGGCGAGGTGGACTTTCTGGTCGCCACCGACGCTATCGGCATGGGACTGAACATGGATGTCGACCATGTCGCCTTCGCCGGCCTGAGGAAGTTCGACGGGCGACGCACCCGCTGGCTGTACGCGCACGAGATCGGCCAGATCGCCGGCCGCGCCGGCCGACACCTGCGTGACGGGACGTTCGGCGTCACGGCCGAGGCCGAGGAGTTGGACGAGGATCTGGTCGAACAGGTCGTGGATCACCGCTTCGATCCGGTCGAGGCGGCCGAGTGGCGCAGCGGGCGGCTGGATTTCGACACCCTGCCCGACCTGCTGCGATCGCTGACCGTGACGCCCGACCGGCACGGTCTGCGACTGACGACCCAGGCGCTGGACGAGACCCTGCTGCGGCGCTTCGCCAACGATGACGATGTGAAGAAGATCGCCCGCTCGCGCGGCGCCCTGATGCGCCTGTGGGAGACGTGTCAACTGCCCGACTTCCAGAAGACGACGCTGGACGAACATGCGCGCCTGTCGAAGGAGATCTTCCAGGCGCTGACCGGGCGGCGCGGGCGGCTAACCGAGGATTGGATCGCCCCGCGTTTCAACGACCTTGACCGCGACGACGGCCAGATCGATCAGTTGTCGGCGCGTCTGTCAGGCGTGCGGACGCTGAGCTACATCGCCAACCGCCCCGACTGGATGGATCAGGCCCAGGGCTGGCGCGACAAGACCAAGGCGTTGGAGGAGCGGCTGTCCGACGTGCTGCACGAGCGGCTGACCGCGCGCTTCGTCGACCGGCGCACGACCGCCCTGATGCGGGTGCTGAACGTGCGCGAGGATGATGTGCCGGTCGGCGCCGAGGTGGGCGAAGACGGCGCCGTCATGGTCGAGGGCGAAGTGGTCGGCCAGCTTCAGGGCGTCCATTTCGCGCCGGAGAAGGGCGGATCGGTGCTGGAGGACCGCGCCCTGCGTCAGGCGGCGGTGCGCGCGGTGGCGCCCGAGATCGCGCGGCGGCTGGGCCAGCTGGCGGCCGACGCGGATGAGCATTTCGGCCTGACGCCCCAGGGCGACGTGCTGTGGCGCGGGGCGCTGGCGGCGCGGCTGATCAACGATGACCCGTTCGCGCCCAGGGTCAGGCTGCTGGGCGAACACGGCCCCGAGGCGGCGCGCGAACGGGCGCGGCGGCGGATCGAGGCGGCGCTGGCGGCCGAGGCCGGGCGGGCGCTGCGCCCGCTGCGGCGACTGAAACAGGCGGTGGAGTCCGGCGCCCTGAAGGGCCTGCCGCGCGGCCTGGCGTTCCGCCTGATCGAGGCCGGCGGGCTGATCGACCGGCGCGAGGTCGAGCGCGATCTGGCCGCGTTGAGTCAGGCCGAGCGGCGCACTGTCCGCACCTTCGCGATCCGGGTCGGCGCCCATTCCGTCTGGCTGCCCGCCCTGATGAAGCCGCGCGCCATGGCGACAGCCCAGGCTTTCGTGGCGCGCGAACCGTTCCGCGCCGGGCTGGACGAACCGACCGCCTTGCCCGATCCGTCGCCGTCTGCGCGCGCCCTGGCCGCCTTTGGTCGCCGCGCCGTCGGGCGATGGGCCCTCCCGGTCGAGGCGCTGGAGCGGTTCGCCGACCTGTCGCGCGAACACAAGGGGCCGCTGCCCGAGGCGGCGCTGGCCGAACTGGGCTGGACGGCCGAACAGGCGAAGGCGATCCACGTCGCGCTGCGCCCGACGCGCGCCCAGCAGGCCCCGCGCCCCGACCGGCCGGTGACGGTGGTCAAGGACTCGCCCTTCGCCGCCCTGGCCGAACTGACCCGCCCTTCCGCGCCGCCGCGCCGCAAACGACGGCCCCGGCACAAGGGGAACGCAGGGTGACAGAAGCGCAATCGTGCCGCGTCGACGTCTGGTTGTGGCGGGCGCGGTTCGCGAAGACGCGCAGCCTGGCCGCCGCCCTGGTCGAGCGGGGCGCGGTGCGGCTGACGCATCAGGGGCGGCAGGTGCGGCTGGACAAGCCCAGTCGCAGCGTTCACCCCGGCGACGATCTGCTGTTCGCGATCGGCGGGCGGATCACCGCCGTGCGTGTGGTCCAATTAGGCGAAAGGCGCGGACCGCCCGAGGAAGCCCGCGCCCTCTACCTGGCGCTGGATGCGCCCGAGGCGTGACGTGTGATCCTCCCCCGTTCTTCACGGGGGAGGGGGACCATGCGGAGCATGGTGGTGGGGGCGGAACCGGCCTCAGCGCCTGAAGCTCGCCCCCTCCACCGCTTCGCGGTCCCCCTCCCCCGCTACGCAGGGGAGGATCGATGGACCTACTGCTTCACGAACTCGCCTTCGATGTGCAGTTCGACCTCGTCGCCCAGCACCGGCAGGGCGAAGCTGACGCCGAAGTCCGAGCGCTTGATCGTCGCCTTGCCATCGAAACCGGCCTTGTAGACGCCGCCCATGGCGGGACCCGCCTGGTTGAACTCGACCTCCATGGTCACCGGCTTGGTGACGCCGCGCAGGGTCAGGTCGCCGACCACGGTCGCCTCGGTCGGATCGTCGGCGTCCACCGTGATCGAGCGCGAGACGAAGGTCGCGACCGGGTGGTTGGCGGTGTCGAAGAAGTCCGGCGTCTGCAGGTGGCCGTTCAGACCGTCCGAGTTGGAGGCGACCTTGGTCAGCGGAATGGTCGCGGTCAGGGTGCTGGCCGACGGATTGGCCGGGTCCAGCGTCAGTTCGGCCTCGACGGCGACGAACTGGCCGACATAGGTCGAGAAGCCCAGGTGATCGACCGACCAAGTGATCTTGCCGTGGTCGGAATCCAGCTTGTAGGTCCCGGCCTGGACCTCGGCCGGGACCTTGGTCAGGGCGGCCTGGGCGACCACGCCACCGGCGGCGATCAGGCTGAGGGCGGCGACGCCGGCGACGGCGAGACGACGGGTGAAGATCATGGGAGAGCGTCCTTGCAGAGAAATCTGTAATCGAGATGGATGCAGATATGATCCGCCCGCGTCAAGACAAGGGTTGATGACGCGGACGACCTACGTCGGTTGACAGCGCGGCCCGCCGGGGTCATGTCCCCGGCCTCCCGTTCCGCCAACAGGCCCGCATCCGCCCCGCCATGACCTACATCGTCACCGACGCCTGCGTGAAATGTAAGTTCATGGACTGCGTCGAGGTCTGCCCGGTCGACTGCTTCTATGAAGGCGAGAACTTCCTGGTCATCGCGCCGGACGAATGCATCGACTGCGGCGTCTGCGAACCGGAATGCCCCGTCGACGCCATCGTGCCCGACACCGAGGACGAGCCGGACGGCAAGTGGCTGCAGGTCAACGCGGAATACGCCAAGGTCTGGCCGAATATCACGGTCAAGGGCACGCCGCCGGCGGACCGCGAACAGTACGAGCGCGAGACCGGCAAGTTCGAGAAGTATTTCAGCCCCAAGCCGGGTAAGGGCTCCTAACACTTCGCCACAATGCGGTCACAACTTGCCACCCGGCTGACTGCCGGCTGTGGATGTTTTGAAATTCCGTCATTTTGTGATAGGTTCTGTTTCATTGGATCGGGCGGTCCGCGAACTCTTCGCGCCGCCCGCGTTTGCGACAGAACCCCGGCGGACGCCGTGGTCGGCCAGAGGTTGAGTGATCCGTTTCCGCTTTGACGCTTGAGTTGATCCCCGCCGTCGGTTCCGCCGCCGGCCCGGATCGCTTTTTCGTTTTCGCCTGACGCCACCCCTCCCTGAGTCCGGGAAAGGAATGACATGACGAGCAAGACCGGTCTGGAATTCAAGGTTGGCGACGCGGTTGTCTATCCGGCGCACGGCGTCGGCAAGGTCGCTGCGGTCGAGACCCAGGAAGTCGCGGGCATGTCGCTGGAGGTCTATGTCGTGACCTTCGACCACGAGAAGATGACCCTGCGCGTCCCGACCAAGAAGGCCAAGACCGCCGGTCTGCGCTCGCTGGCCGCCGACGACACCGTGACCAAGGCGCTGACCACCCTCAAGGGCCGCGCCCGCATCAAGCGCACCATGTGGTCGCGCCGGGCCCAGGAATATGAAGCCAAGATCAACTCGGGCGACCTGATCTCGATCGCCGAAGTGGTCCGCGACCTGCACCGCGCCGAAACCCAGCCGGAACAGTCCTATTCGGAGCGCCAGCTCTATGAATCGGCCCTGGACCGCATGGCCCGTGAAGTCGCCGCCGCCAACAAGATCGACAAGGACGCCGCCGTCGAACTGCTGGCCAAGTCGCTGAGCGCCAAGAAGCCGATCGTCCCGGCCGCCGAAGCCGCCTGATCCGGCGACACCGCTGAAAGATCGAAAGGCCCGGGAGCGATTCCGGGCCTTTCTTCTTGCGCCACACCCCGCGCTCTAGCCGCCGAACCGGACGCGGACCCCGGCGTTGGCGACAAAGCCGTCCAGCGGCGCCCAGGCGTCGGTGGTCCAGCTGCCGTCGGCCGCGCGCTGGGGCAGCGGCAGTCGGTCGTACCGCGTCTGTCGCACGTTCAGCAGGTTCTCCAGATTGAGGAACAGGCGATAGCGGCCCAGCACGATCTCGCCCAAGGCGCCGACCTCGAAATACGACCGACCCTTCGCGCGATAGGGATTGTCGTCCAGCGGTTGCGGCCCCGTGTAATAGGCCTCGATCCCGATGCGGCCCCGGTCATGCTCCTCCCACATGGCCACCACGCCGGCGGAACTGCGCGGGGTCAGCGGCACGAAGCGCCGGCCCGCTCCGTCCGGATCGGACTCGGTGGCGTGGACATGCAGGTAGCTGCCGGTCACGGTGAAGGCGTCGCGTCGGTATCGCAGCAGCAGTTCCACGCCCCGCGTGCGCGCCGCGCCGTCGTCGTTCACCAGGCGGACACGGTCAGGCCCAACCACCTCCATCCGAACGGCGTGGTCGATATCCGACCCGAACAGCGTCAACCCCGCCTCGATCGGTCCCGCCGCATAGCCGAAATCCAGTGAGGCGGTTCGGGCGACTTCCGCCCTCAGGCCGGACAGGGGCTCCAGCCGCGACAGGCCCGCAGCCTCCGTCTCCTCCACGAAGGGCGTCGGGGCGTAGTAGCCTTGGCCCACCGACGCCCGCACGGTCCACGGCCCGGCACGGTGCAGCAGCGACAGGCGCGGGCTGAGATGCGCCCCGTATTCATCGTGATCGTCCCAGCGCACGCTGGCGGCCAGGGTCAGCGTCTCGCCGATCTCTCGCTCGACCTGCCCGAACAGGCCCGGTGCGACGAAGGCGTAGTCGAAACCGGGAAAGGCGTTCGAGGCGTAATCGTCCCGCTGGACCGCCACGCCGCCCAGCCAGTTCGCCCCCGGGACATCGGCCGACACGGACGCCTCGGCCAGCCAGGTGCGATGCCGATCCTGTTCAACCAGATCGCCGAACCGGTGCCGATGATCCTGGGTCACGCCAGAGGCGCGAATCTGGAACAGGCCCGTCTCGCCGAAGGGGCGTTCGAACACTATCCCGCCGTCCAGGCGCGATGTGTCCTGGTTCTGGGCGAAGGGCTGGCCACCCGGCGCCGTCCGGCCCGGCAGCGTGCCGCCCTGGCGGCTTTCATCCAGCACCCCAAGCGTCGCGAAGACCGTCGAGCCATCGGCGCCCCGCCAGAACAGGCGCGGCCGCGCGGCCCAGCGCTCATAGCCGGGCGTATCGGTCCAGCCGTCGTCATCCAGATCATGAAGCGTCTGGCGGTTGGCGGTCGCCAGCAGCGATCCGCTCCACCCGCCGGACAGGGGCGTCGCGGCATAGACGGACAGATCCTGGCCGTCGCGCATCGTGGCGTTGCCGATCAGTTCGCCTTCGGCGGTGTCGCCCGGCCGTCGCGAGACCAGGTTGATCACGCCCCCCAGCGCCGAACCGCCATACAGGGCCGAGGCCGCGCCCTTGATCACCTCTACCCGGCCAAGGTCGCTGGGCGGAATCTGCAGCAGGCCCAGCGACGACGCCTGACCGCCATACAGCGGCAGGCCATCGGCCAGGAGCTGGGTGTAGCGCCCGCGCATGCCCTGAACCCGGATATTGGCGGCCCCCAGGCTGGGAGACGTCACCTGGACCCGCAGTCCGCCCGTCTCGGCCAGCAGCATGGAGATGTTGCCGGGTCGCATGAGCAGCTTTTCCTCGATCTCCTCCTGGCTGATCACCTCGACGCGGATCGGCTCGTCCTGAAGACGCCGCCGTGAGCGCGTGGCCTGGACGATGATGTCGTCGACCGCCGTGGCGGCGTCGTCATGGCCGTGCGGCTCTTGCTCATGCCCGCCGTGCGCCTCATCCCGGTCGTGAGCGTCCTCGGGTGTCTCCTGGGCCCAGGCCGGAGCCGCAAACAAGGCGGCGGCGACGGAGGCGGTCAGCGCCGAGAGGCGAAAAGACGAAGGCATGGCGGTCCTGTTCCAATGGATCGGACGCGCGTATGCACCCTGTAGCGACTACAGGGTCAAGCGAGGAACCATGAGGATCGGAGAACTGGCGCGCGCGACGGGCGCCAAGGTCGAAACCGTGCGCTATTACGAGACCATCGGCCTGCTGGGCGCGCCGGCCCGGTCAGAGGGCAACTATCGCGTTTATGACGAGGCGGCGCTGGGTCGATTGAGCTTCATTCGCCGCGCGCGATCCCTGGGCTTCGCCATCGACGAGGTGCGGCGACTGCTGGACCTGTCCGGCGACACCAGCCAATCCTGCGACGCCGTGGACGAACTGGCGCGCGACCAGCTGGACGCCGTCGATCAGAAGATCGCGGACCTGCAGGCCCTGCGCCGAGAGCTTGCCGGCCTGCTGGCCCAATGTCGCAGTGGCACGATCGCCGACTGCCGCATCATCGAGGCGTTGGCCCCCCGCTGACGCTGCGCACGAAGAAAAGGCCCGGGCGTCACCCCGGGCCTGTCAGCTGTGCGGCTATCGACGCAGGGGAATGGCGATCGGGCGCATCGGCGCCGCGCTGGCGCCGCGGAATTTGATCGACCCGCCGATGAAGGCGAACTCATAGACGCGGTCGCGGGACAGTTCTTCCAGCACCGCCAGTTCGATGATCGGCACGCCCTTGTGGGCCAGCAGATAGGTGTGGACCGGCACCCAGTCGCCCTCGATCAGCGACGGGAAGGTCTCAAGGCTCAGATTATCCGCCCCCACGATCATCGCCCCGGCGTCGGCCAGGAAGGCGGCGCCGTCGTCGGACAGACCGGGCGGATCCTTGATGAAGGCGGCCGCATCCTCGAACAGCGCCATCCGGCCGGTGCGGATCAACACCACATCGCCGCGTCGCAGCGTCACCCGCTGCCGCGCCAGGGCCTCGCGCAGGTCGGCCGCCGTCACGCGATGCACGGGGGCCAGCATGCCCACGCCCTTGGCCGCAGCGACGTCGATCATCACGCCGCGTGCTACGATCCTCATGACCTGTCGGACCACGCCATGCTGGTCTATGGCGGCGCCGGGCGGGATCTGGCCGAATATCGTTTCCAGGACGGCGGCGGTGAGCCCACCATGGTCCAGACGACGTCCGCCCTGCGGGTCAACAGCAGTCTGGCGATCCGCGAAGCCCTGCTGGCGGATGCGGGGATCGCGGTCACACCGCGTTTCGCCGTCGATGACGCGCTGGCGGACGGGCGGCTGATCGAGTTGATGAGCGGGCACGAACTGGAGCCCTATGCCCTGCACGCCCTGCTGCCTGCAGGCCGCGCCGCTCCGGCCAAGACACGCCGTTTCATCGACATGCTGACCGAAGCGCGCGCAGGCGTCTGTGACTGAGGGTCAGAAATACTCGGCGCCGGCCGGGCACTGGGCGCTGATGCGGCGGGCGGTGATGCTGGCGGGGATATAGGGCGTGCCGCGCGCCAACTGGGCCCCGCCGTTGAAGCGGAAAGCCGTCTCCGTATAGGTCCCATTCAGCCGGATGTTCACGCGCCGGCCCTTGCGGTCCTCACATGTCCCTTCAAAGCGGGCATTGCCGTCGCCGACCACGCGGGTCGGATAGGTGCAGCGCCATTTTCGTGTCGACAGGCCGCCGAAGAAGCGATTGATCTCGCTGGGACGCACGCATTTCTGCTCGGTGTCCCCCTGGCCCATGGCGCGGGTGGTGTATTCCCAATAGCCGGGCAGAACTTCGGATTGAGCGGCCGTCTGGGCCGAGGGCGCGGCGGCCGGCGCGGCCAGCAGGGCGGCTCCGGCCAGCACCGGCGCGGCGACGGCCAGCAGGCGGGTGGACACGGGACGCTTCATGGCGGGCTCCTGGGCGGTGGGATGCGTATTCATGGTGAAGCCTATATAGGACGTCCGGTTGAACGGCCGCTGAACAGGCGACGTTCCCTTGCTGTCAGGGTCCGCGCCATGCAGCGCGGCATTGACTCCGGTCCGCGCCTTCCTCTATACGGCCCCCTCTTCGCGCGGGATGTCCTCCCGCGCGCTCCTGTTTCATGCGGCCGCGCACGTTTGTCGAGGCCCGTCTCCGTAAGGATCTGACGATGTCGCGTCGTTGCGAACTCACCGGTATCGGCCCCATGGTCGGCAACAGCGTGAGCCACTCGAACATCAAGACCAAGCGCCGCTTCCTGCCGTCGCTGAAGTCGGTCAAGGTGACGTCGGACGCTCTGGGCCAGTCGTTCAGCCTGCGTATCTCGAACGCCGCGCTGCGCACCCTGGACTACAAGGGCGGCCTGGACGCCTTCATCGTCAAGGCCCGCGACGAGCAGCTGTCGACCGCCGCCCAGCGCATCAAGCGCCAGGTGAAGGCCAAGCTGGCCGAGCAAGCCGCCGCCTGATCGGGCGACACGCTTACGATTTTCAAAGGGTCGGCGGAAACGCCGGCCCTTTTTGCTTGTCCGCCCCATTGTCGAGGTTAGGGTCGGCTTCGTCTTCTGAACGGGGTGCGACATGATCTCGAAGCGAATATGGATGACGGCGGTCGCGGGCGCAGCCCTGCTGGCCAGTCCGGCGATGGCCCAGGACGCGCCGCCCGCCGTCCGCGAATCGACCCCCTTCACGCTCCAGACCGACCAGCCGCGCACACCGGAACAGGAGGCCGTCCGGTTCGACAGGGCCGACCTGTCGATCAAGGTCATCCCCGCCGATCGGGCGATCGAGGGCGTGGCCGTGCTGGACTTCACAGCCACCTCCCCGATCGACCGGCTATCGGTCGAGCTGGACACCCTGCTGACCATTTCCGAGATCCAGATCGACGGCGTCGTCGTGCCCGCCGACCGCTGGAGCAATCCGGAGGGTCGGTTGACCGTGCAGTTGCCACGACCCTTGGCCGCGGGCGGCCAGGTCGCCCTGCGCGTCGCCTATGCGGGCCGCCCCCGCGTGGCGCCGAACGCGCCGTGGGACGGCGGCTTCGTCTGGGCCACCGCCCCGTCGGGCGAGCCGTGGATCGCCACGGCGGTCCAGCCGGACGGCTGCGACCTGTTCTGGCCCTGCATCGATCATCCGCTGGCCGAGCCGGGTCGCGTCGATCTGCACATCACCGTGCCCACGGGCCTGTCATCGCCCTCGAACGGTCGATTCCTGGGTACGGTCGACCATGGCGACGGCTGGACCACCTGGAACTGGTCGGCGCGCAGTCCCAACACCTATGCCATCGCCCTTAACATCGGGCCGTATATCGAGCTGAAGCAGGACTATCGTAGCCGGTTCGGCAACACGATCCCGGTCAGCTTCTGGCATCTGAAGTCGGATGATCCGGCCGATGCGGCCAGCCTGTTCGCCCAGTTCAAGCCGATGTTGGACTTCTACGAATCCACCGTCGGCCCCTTTCCCTTCGGCGACGAGAAGATGGGCGTGGTCGAGACCCCGCACCTGGGCATGGAGCACCAGACCATCAACGCCTACGGCAACCAGTACCGGCTGGACGGCAAGGGCTATGACTGGCTGCTGCATCACGAACTGGCCCACGAATGGTTCGGCAACCAGCTGACCAATCTGAACGCCGACGACATGTGGCTGCACGAGGGATTGGGCAGCTATATGCAGCCGCTCTACCTGGGCTGGCTGCACGGCGACCGCTTCATGCAGGCCGAACTGGCGACCCAGCGCGCCAGCCTGGCCAACCGCTTTCCCGTAGTCTCGGGCACACTGAAGACCGAGGACGAAGTTTACCGCGGCGATGTCGGCCCAGGCGGCGACATCTACACCAAGGGCTCGCTGATCTCGCACTCGCTGCGAATGCTGATCGGCGACACGGCCTTCTTCAAGGCCGTGACCACCCTGGTCTATGGCCGCCCCGACCCGCGCCCCGGCAATTTCGAGCCGCTGTATCGGTCGACCCCCGACTTCCTGCGCATCGTCAACGAGGTGACGGGCAAGGATTACGGCTGGTTCTTCCGAGGCTATCTCTATCAGGCGTCGCTGCCCGTGCTGAAGGAGACGCGCGCCAACGGCCGCCTGGCCCTGGAATGGTCCACCCCCGCCGGCGTCTTCCCCATGCCGGTCGAGGTCGAGGTGGATGGCCGCGTCACCACCGTGCCGATGACCAACGGGCGCGGCTCCGTCGCCGTACGGGACGGCCAGCACGTCCGCATCGACCCGCAGAACAAGGTACTGCGCCAACTCGACTTCATCGACGCCTATCAAGCCTATCAGCGCAAACAGGCCGAAAGACGCCGCGCCGGTGGGGAAGGCTGATTTCGCCAGCCGTCGGATCATCGCGTCATTTGCGTGAACAATAGATTCGCTCGCACGGATTCAGCACAACTTGCCACGCTCGGGGCACGCCAGAAGGACCTCGCTCGCAGTTGCAGCAAAAAATGCGCCCCGTTCACTTGTAGCTCGACAAAACCATTCCTCGGCTGTTCATTCCCGCATCCGATGCGTCGGCGATGGGAATGACGATGAGAGTTGCGGTTCTGGGCGCGGGCGTGATCGGGGTCACGACGGCGTGGTCGCTGGCCCGGGCCGGGCATGAGGTGGTGGTCATCGACCGCCGCGAAGGGCCCGCGCTGGAGACCAGTTTCGCCAATGCCGGCGAGATTTCGCCGGGCTATTCATCGCCTTGGGCCGCGCCGGGCATTCCGGCCAAGGCGCTGAAATGGCTGTTCATGCGCCATGCGCCGCTGGTGCTGAACCCGGTGTTCGACGCGGCGACCCTGCGCTGGTGCCTGGCCATCCTGCGCAACTGCACCGAGGCGCGGTACAAGCTGAACAAGGGCCGGATGGTCCGTCTGGCGGAATACAGCGCCGACCGGCTGGACGCGCTGCGGCAGGAAACCGGCATCGCCTATGACGAGCGATCGCAGGGCACGCTGCAGCTGTTCCGCACGCAAAAGCAGTTGGACTCGATCGGCAAGGACACCGCCGTCCTGGCCGAAGGGGGCGTGGCGTTCGAGGTGCTGGACCAGGACGGCTGCATCGCCGCCGAGCCGGGCCTGAAGGCGACGCGCGACCTGTTCGTGGGCGGTCTGCGCCTGCCGCGCGACGAGACCGGGGACTGTTTCATCTTCACCAACGCCCTAGCCGAGATGGCGCGCGGGCTGGGGGTGGAGCTCCGCCTGGGCGTCGACATCCACGGGATCGAGCAGAGCGGCGGCCGGTTCAGCGCCGTGCATACGTCCGACGGCGCGATCACGGCCGACGCCTGCGTCGTGGCGCTGGGTAGCTGGTCGCCGCAGCTGGTGCGCCCGCTGGGTCTGAAACTGCCGGTCTATCCGGTGAAGGGGTATTCGATCACCGCGCCGATCATTGACGCGGACAAGGCGCCAGTCTCGACCCTGATGGACGAAAGCTACAAGGTCGCGATCACCCGGCTGGGCGACCGGATCCGCGTCGGCGGCATGGCCGAGATCGCCGGCTTCGACCAGAGCCTGCACCTGCATCGCCGCCAGACGCTGGAGCATTCGGTCGGCTCGCTGTTCCCCGGCGCCGGCGATCTGGAGAAGGCCAGCTTCTGGTGCGGGCTGCGGCCGATGACGCCGGACGGCACGCCGGTCGTCGGCCCGACAAAGATCGACGGCCTGTGGCTGAACACCGGTCACGGCACCCTGGGCTGGACCATGGCCTGCGGCTCGGCCCAGGTCATCGCCGACCAGATCAGCGGCCGGTCGCCCGACATCGACGTCAGCGACCTGTCGATCGCCCGTTACGGCTGACTGCCCTACGGCTCCAGCTCGATGTCCCAGTAGAGGTAGTCCAGCCAGCTGCGGTGCAGATAGTTGGGCGGGAACCGGCGGCCCGCGTCCTGAAGCTGCCAGGCGTTGGGCTGCTGCGGCCGGGTCAGCAGCGGCATGCTGGCCTGCTGCGGCGTGCGCCCGCCCTTCCTCAGATTACAGGGGCCGCAGGCGGCGACGATATTCTCCCACGTCGTGCGGCCGCCGCGCGATCGGGGGATGACGTGATCGAAGGTCAGCTCCGACGCCGAGGCCCCGACGCCGCCGCAATACTGACAGGCGAAACCGTCGCGCAGGAAGACGTTGAAGCGGGTGAAGGCCGGGCTGCGGTCCTGATCGACATAGGTCTTCAGCGAGATGACGCTGGGCAGTTGCAGTTCCATCGACGGGCTGCGCACCACCTTGTCATAGACAGAGACGACATCCACGCGCTCCTGCCACACCGCCTTGACCACCTCCTGCCACGGCCAGATCGACAGCGGATAATAGGACAGCGGTCGGAAGTCGGCGTTCAGCACCAGCGCGGGCCAGCCGGACGGCGGCCGGGTCAGGACCTCCATGAGGCCCTCCCGGTCATGCGGGGGGATTTCGACGCGACAGGACTGAAGACACGTCTCCTTCCTTGGTCTGACGCCGAAAGCCTAAACCCGATTCGACCGCATCGCCATGACGGGTTTGAGTAGGATCGGTAACGTCAGCGGACGCCGGCGCCGGGGAAGGCCGGCAGGCTCCACCCCCAGGTCAGGGCGCCGGCGCGCAGGGCGAAACCGCTGACCGTGGCGATCCCCGCCGCCGGCCACAGGCCCAGCCCGACCCATTGCAGCGCCACGAACAGGGTGGCGGCCAGCAGGGCCGCCGAAATGGTGATCTCTCGCCGCAGCAGAATCGACGGCTGCCCCGCCAGCAGGTCGCGGATCACTCCGCCGAAGGTGGCGGTCAGCGCGCCCATGACGATGCAGATCAGCGGCGACACGCCAAAGGCCGCCGCCTTGGCCGCGCCCATGACGCCGTAGGCGGCCAGGCCCAGCGCATCCAGCCACAACAGGGCGCGGAAGCGCCAAGGCCCAGCCCCCAGCATCCAGATCGCCAGCGCGGCAGCCAGACACACCGCCATGTAACGCCAGTCCTGCACCCAGAAGACCGGCGCCCCGATCAGCAGGTCGCGCAGCGTCCCGCCGCCCACGCCCGTCACGGCGGCGAAGAAGGCGAAGGTGACCAGGTCATGCTTTTCGCGCGCGGCGGCCAGCGCCCCGGTTGCGGCGAACACGGCCACGCCGGCGAAGTCCAGCGCGCCCAGCACCGTCTCGGGGTGGGTCAGGTTCGGATCGATCAGCGGCGCGGTCATGACAGCGGCTCCTCATGCGCGATCTCGCCGCGCTTCACCCCGCCATACCAGCCCCACAGCAGATGCGCCGCCACGCCCCGGTGCGGTCGCCAGATCTCGGCGCGGGCATAGGCCTGTTTCTCGGTGGGGCGCAGCGTCGCCGCGTCGGCCCAGCGCATCGCCTCCTGCAAGGCGACGTCGCCGCCGGGAAAGACATCCAGCCGTCCCTCGCAGAACATCAGGAAGGTCTCGGCCGTCCACTTGCCGACGCCCTTGATGGCGACCAGCGCGGCGATCGCCTCGGCGTCGTCCAGCCGTTCCAGATGGTCGAAGTCGATCCGTCCCTCGGCCTGGGCG
>Ga0160449_1000810_pt1 | contig 16839 bp, 11 predicted proteins | sample HID1975I_E1MG_FD_108216 | JGI IMG/M metagenome (GOLD analysis project Ga0160449, IMG submission 108216) | Enriched soil microbial communities from UW Madison campus, WI, USA - HID1975I_E1 MG | ecosystem: Environmental > Terrestrial > Soil > Unclassified | place: USA: Madison, Wisconsin...
ATGAGCCGGTTGAGCGCCTCGGGCGGCTCGGTGGCGTGGAACTGCATGCGGATCTGAACTTCGTCGGGATCGCGCCCCTCGCCCTGGCGGCCGTACGCGCCGATGGTGACTTTGAAGCTTGCAGTGCTGGCGCTTTCACTCTCGTCCTGCAACTGCTGGAGCGCCTGGGTACCATTGACCCGCACCGAAAGATCGACCTGCATGCGTTCAAGCGCGAGGCCCTTGGGCGATACCAAGGCGAACAAGGGCACGCGCATCATGTGCTGATCATCCATGGCCACTTCGACCATCCTGGCTTTCATGGGGGAACCGAGGGCTTGGCTGTCGCAATCGAAAAACTGGTCGAACAGGTTGATGTATTGTTGCGCGATCAGGCTGTTGGCGGCGGCGGCCGCTTCTTGCAGGCCGCGGGTGATATCGCGCAGGTCGATGGCGGTCATTGGTGCGGCTGGCTTTTCCAATCAAATGGCTCCTCGGTCAGGCGGCACCCCGCTGTCACCAGCGGAGTGTAGAAGGGCAACTGAACGTATTTCTTTACGGTTGGTCGGGTGTCGCGCCTGGGTTGTCGCCACTTTTCGGATCGATTTTAAGGGTGTCGTCCGTCGAGATAGCATCCTGGTTTGCGAGGGTCGCGCTTTTCAATACGGTCGGTTTGACTGCGGCATCGGTGAGGAAGTCGATAACGCGCATCATCGCTTCGGGTGGGTCCTGCCGGCGCAGGGTGGTATTGAAGGCGTAGCGGGCACGCGTGTCGGTCTTGCGAGTTTGCGTGGCTTTATGGCTGATGCTGCCTTTGATATCCAGCTTGAATGGCCCCCAACCCAGTGAAGCAGCAAGATCGCCACTTTTGCTGGACTCGCTGGCATCCTCGGCCATCTGGCTGATGGTCAGTTCGAATTCGACTTTGCCTTCTTCGATGGTGATGTTCGGGTGGGTGATGGCTGCTACCAGCGGCACCTTTATGCTTTTGCTGGCGATGCCCTGGTATGCGCCCTGTTCGTCGACGATGGTTTCGTCATAGTCGAACTGCAGGGCGACCGCTTTGCCCTCCTGTATGCAAACCTGCATGAGGAAGTCTGCATAGGACTTGCTGGCGGCCACCTGGGCCTGGACCATGGCTTGAAGTGGCCCGGCGATCATCCGATCCATGGGCAAGGCATTGATAACGGAGCCGATGAGACTGCTGTCTATGGACATTGTTGGCTTTCTCTTTGTAATGGTTGTCTCAGGTGTGTCGGTCGATGGTCATGGACGGGCGCTCAGCGAGTGCAGGGCTCCTGGCTTAGATTTTCAAATTACATTGAACCCGGACACGTATAAAAGAGAGGTCTCTGAGGCGTTGTTTCAAATTTAAGTGTGCTGTTTTTTCAAAAAAATTGAAACACAGAAAATTTTGTCAGCTTGGATAAGATTTGCCGCTCTAAAGCAAAGACTATTTTCACTGATGGTAAGTTGGGTTTAAAGCAGCTTAATGGGGCCGCAAAAACTTTCTGGAAGGCCCCGGTTTAACTTGAATATAAAATGTAAATGTCCACTGCTAATGCATTTAACCAGTGGTGCGCTTTTCAAATATGGTGCAGGGTCAGGATGCATTGCTAGCATCTTAATAAGGTAGTTGGGTGTGACGTTCATGCTTGTTGCGGCTGCATTTATGGTTATATAGTTGGTATAGAATGCCCTGATGTCGAGGGCGAGGGAATGACTTATATATGAAACTCTATTTAGTTGTATGACCTCTTTGTTTTTTACGATTTGAAAATTTAATTTTATCTGGCGACTTGATATTCCAAGCTCGCTGACTAAGGCCTCGAGAGGGGTTAAGGTTGAAACTATTTCTTTTAGTTTTTCGAGTTCCGTGTGCGTGAAGGCTCTTTTAAAATAACAGCTTTGATAGGCGTGAGGGCGCCGTTGAATGATTTTATTTGCGATTTTAGCTAGCTCAAGTCTGCTGACGCCTAGTTCTTTGCGGGCTTGATAAAATGTAATGGCTTTCCTGTTGGAGTTGTAGGAATTAAGTTCGGATTCCAGTTGAGTGAAATTGCCGAAATTAATTTTCTTTATATCGCCTTTCTTGAACAATGTTATCAGAGCTTCTCCGCTCCTATACTCAATTGATTGAATTTTTAATTCATTGATTATTCTCATTATTTGGTTTCTATGAAGATTGATTGATTTGCTTAAGTTGCCTAGAATGATGAATTTTCGTTTAATTATTGAGATGTCGGCGGGGCTCAGCATGTGCCTATTTCCAAATCGATGTGATTTGAGTATTCCGCATCTGATAAGTGCGAGAAGTTCGGTTTTTTCGCAGGCTAGACGTCTGCAAGCCTCTCTCAGCGTAATGGGTTCTGTTTGTTGTAGTGGATAAATTGTTCGTATTTGTAGGGCTTTGCTGAGCTCGTTTTTGTTTTCCTTGTTGCAGTTTTTTGCCTGACTTAAACGCGCTTGCACTATGTCGAGTGAGCTTCTTTTAATGAGGTGGGGCATATTTCGCTCATGCAGGTCAAGATATGAAGCCCCACTTTCAATAGTGGCATTTTGGATGGATGTTATGTCTATTTTTAGTGATTTATTAATAGCCCATACGGAGATGTATTCGTTATTAAGGTTTTCGAGAGATCGCTGTGTGATTCGGCTGGAGCTAAATTTATCTGTATGTAATTTTTGTAAGTGTCCGAGCCGGAGAAGTTTCGTAACCAGTTTTTGTGGGACGTCCAGAAGTTGCCTGGCTTGAGGTGCATTTACAAATACAGTAAATTCATTCGTTTTGTTGCGAAATTCGGTCTGGTGGAGGTTATGGATTTCTAAGATCTCGTCTCCTGTAAACCGGTCTCGCGTCGATTTCTTGAATTTTGCAAAAGTGCCTGACACCCAAAGACCATGGGAAATACCTAACGCTGTGCGGAGCTCTGGCGTTGTGAAGGAGATACCTGGGATCCTTCCATTGTTTATTCGATGTAAAGATTTCAAGTTGGCGATTATTTTAGGAGGGATAGGGATCCGCGTTGCATAAAGCAGTTGCGCAGTTATTAATCCGCAACATAGCGACTCAGGGTAGAGGATGCTGTCATTGAGTCTATGATAAGCACTGGTGATGTTGCCTAACGCGATATCCATCGAACAGCGCGCTAAGATGCGGCTAATTTGGCTTGTGTAGGTTTTGACTCGGTAATTAAGCTTCTTTAATGCATAAAAAAAATTGTCCAAGATGGCTTGATCTTTTCTTTCAAGTATTGCAAGCAAGGTCAATTCCAGCTCTGCTGTTTCAGGTGTTACCATTTCACAGGAAAGACACGCTCCGCAGGCGCCGCATATGGTGGTGAGTTGGGTGAGCGGGGTAAATCTAATCCGGCAGTTTGGACAGCAGAAAAGGTATCGACAGAGATGAATGGGGCAACACTCAACGCATCTTAGGTCCTGGATCTTATGCTCCCAGCCAGTGCTTAAGCATTCAGTGCAAATGCCTGAGGCGAGGCAGTTCAATTGTGCGACCGGTACTTCGCAATCTCCAAAATTTATTAAGTGGCCGCGCTTGAAAGATAGTTCCTTGTAAAAGGCGGGAAGATAGTTGATTTCCGTATACTCTTGCTGAAGTAGTGAGTGAAAGCTGCTTTGCTGCAGTAGTAGTCCAAAGCCAGGGGTTAAATTTGTTCTTCTGCAAAAGCGGGATACCGTTCTAAATCCATTGTTTAATGCGATCCGGCGTAAAAGGCTGGAGGGGCTTTCATTAGGATACGGTGCGGGGATGTAATGCAATGTTTTCATAGCAATCCCAGCAATTTAGAACACTCACTGAGAGACATGGTGAACGGGTTCTGCCTGTCGGGCACATTGTTCTTGAGTTTCAATAGAGCGTAAGATTTAGCTAGGAAGTCAATTGAAAGGCCTGAGTGATTTTGGATAAGACATAGCTGAAGGGAATTGAAAGTGATGAGCTTTATGTGCTCGAGGCTTCCCGAGGAGGCGAGGTAGATACGCTCGCTGATCCCAGGATCTGTAAGGTGCGTGCCCGGTCCAAGCTCGCCGATGTTAAACATCTGTGTATCTAATTCAGTAAGCACAGTTTGATATTCACTGTTTGGCTCTTCGCTATAAGCAAGCAGATCAAGCTTTGCATGAAAAGGAAACCTTCGAGCAAGGTCTGCACGCTTGTAAATCAGGGATTCACAGCTTCGGTAATACAATGAGTGGGTATCCTCCTCGTCACGCCCAACAAGGATGAAGGGAATTCCTGTCTGGTCGACCAGCATAACAAGGCAGTTGATGACTGCTTCCTGCGTCCTGCAAGCATCTTTTTTTATAAGAAACTGAAACTCATCGATCAGCACTGCTTGGACGTGTGAAGTCTGGAGTATTGTAGAAAGTCTGAAAATTAGATCGACGGTATCCCCCTCAATTCTATCGCAGTGGAGGCTTCTCAGAATCGATTTCAAAAAGGCTTTGACCGTGACTGCGGGTGGAAGAGTGCATTTGACTACAGGGATTATCAGCCTTCTATCTTGCTCAGTGTCCTCATAGTGCTCCGGGGGATATGCAGCTTGGATGAAATTCAGCAACGTGGATTTGCCCGTCCCTGAAGGTCCGGTAATGAGTGCGCAATTTGGGATGCCGCGTGCTTGCGTGGTCTCAATAGCTTTCAAGATTAATGCGTAGCTGCTCCTGTAACTTTTGAAAAATACCACCTGTTGGCTATATCGCCGTAAGCATTCTATCATGTCATTGTTCATTGCTATTTCCGCCGGAATTGCGCGAAGGAGGAAGCGGGCAGGTTGCGGTTAAACTCGGGAGATCTTCATCTGGCATCCAATTCGCGGGGTCGGAGAGTCCGTCTTGACCGTGGTTGGAGCCGGATTTTTCTCGCGCCGGGCGTTCATTCGCAGCGCTCTTGCCTCTTGACGGCTTACGCTTGTTATTTTTAGCGATTTTTTGGTTGATGCGGAGTCGATGGTTGAGTGCGGTAGCATGGTTGAATTGAAGTTTTTCTTCTTTTATTTTTTCAAGAACCTGGAGGTGGGTAGTCAAGGATAGGCCGTTCTGGTAGTCGGGATCTGCAGCGAAGACGGTATACAAGTCATCTGGGTTATCTGGGTGACAGATGAATGCTCGCCCCAGGTCACAGACGTCATAATAGATGGTTATTTCTTTCCGGTGACCTCTCCATTCGTTGAGAAACGGAACGCTGGGGCAGGTCCATTGCAGTTTATTGAACCCGATACGGCCATTGACCGCGAATGCACTCTCCTTGCACAAAAATAGTTGCTGCAGAGTTTGGTCGGAAAATTGGCGAGGCGGGAATAGACTGTCAATATGGCTGTCCCAGTAAATATTGGGAGAAGTTCCAATTTCACGGTGATAGGCTTGGTGGTAGACATTTTCGAGCCAATCTTGGAAGGCACGTTCTATCTGAGCGAGTGTGTAGCAGGCCTGTGCAACGGGGTCATAGTCTCCCTTTTGTCGCGGGTTGGAAAATGTGGTGCCCCGCATGTGGTGAATCAGTTGGATCTCAAGTGTTTTGAAAAAGCGCTCGATATGCGGTTTTTGATTAGGCTCTCCAGGCTCACAAAAAATAGGTGTGCTGCCCATGGTGACGAGGATAACTCTAAGAATTTCCTTGATGAACTCAGGTCCATTGTCAACAATATAAATACGGCACAGGCCTGTTCGCGGATAATCGGTGTTCAAAGAGTTTTTAAGTGCGCTCAGTGTGTTTTCAAGGGACGGAGGGCTCATGGAGAGTTTCCAACCTATTACCCGTCGTGATGGAACATTGATCAGGCAGGTAAGCCATGGTCTTCCACAGGGTTCACCGTGGGCGTCGACCAGTATGATATCAAGCTTATGAGAGTCACATTCCGCGCACTCTAAAAGTGTTTGGTGTTTTGAGTTCTTTCTCCCCCAATGATGTTTTTTTCCGGCTTCTTTATGACCGCGCTGCTTGCAAAGCCGCTCATAGTTGTCATGTTCATTCAGAATCCGACGAAGTGTGCTCGCTGAAGGGGATGGCAGTGAATCATTGACGGGCCGCCTGGCGTTAGCTACTGCGATTGCCGCTTGGATCTGGTCAATTATATCAGTTCCAGAATAAGGTGTTTTAATTAATAAGTATTGGTCTAACTGCTTTTGTATAATTTCTTGAATGGCGAAGGGTTGGCGCAAAATGCGGGGTATTTTGCGCCTAATGGAACGTGTTATCAGCGAGATAGGGTTTTGATTGGAACGAAAGTAACTCTTGATCCAGTTGTGCACCGTATTGAAACAGGGCGGGCGTAGGTCATTGATGTTTTGAGCGGTGCACGCGATGATTCGCTTTGTTGCACGGATAGGGAACGGGCCATTTTGCTCCTCTATCACCGCTTGGACGTATGCCTGCCGACGCTTAAACATCACTAGATCGGACTGTGAAAGGCCCGCCACGATTTTGTTGGGGGCACCTTGCAGTGGTGCTTCTTGGATGCGTATAAATCGCCCTTTTCTCCAGTGCCGTTCAAGTCGATCAAAGCTTTGAAATGTGATCGTGCCACACCGCTCTAAACTGCGCAGTTGGTAGCGGTCTGCGACAATCTCAATGATTTCGTAGGCGTGTCCATGGTAGTTGTAATGTTCGCCAACAATCGGTGCAAACTCATCGTTGCTGTTCATTGTTGATCTCCACTCTTACGGCGGTATTAGTGGTTAATGGTCGATCGAGGTTGGTTAGCAGGATTTCGTAGAATAAGCCATAAGCAATCATTCTAGGCTCGAGGCCACTCGCTAATAGGTTGGCAATTGATAACTTGCGCGTGCAAAGGTTTCCTAATGTTGCTTCGAAGCGCGCCGACTCTGTATCGGTTACAGTAAAGGATTGGTGGTAGAGGGTTCTGAGGTTATGGGTTCTATGAATGTGGCGGAAAGCGGAGTCAAGCACGATCTCCAAAGAGTAACCGCACTCTCTGAAAATTGAGGAGAACAGTTCCAGCTTTTCAACACTTCTCCCATATTTGTAGCGATTTTCGCTCTTGACTTCGATTAGCGTTGTTTGGTTGTTAGAAAATAGCACCTCAAAGTCGGGCACGTAACTGACCCGACTCCTGTTCTCGGTAATGCGAAAAGGCTGTGACGTGTATTCTTTCACGGACCTTCGACGCTCAAGCTCAAGACAGAAATCGCTTTCGAGTAAGGAGTCGCACATGACCCCCGCGTGGTTTTTGCGAGAGGGGAAGCACACTACACGTCGGCCATGGCGGCCGTGGGAGATGGGCTTCACAGGCGACAGTGAAATCTCCCTCATCAAGGCTTCGGGAATAACGATCATGGTCGTCCCCCTTTGGGAATGCGCTAGCACTGCTGAAATGGATCCATCCGTTGATGAAAGTCGGTGAAACGGTCGGCCTGCAGGAGGCTTGCAGTGGCAGCCACCGATCCAACCTAGGCCAGGGCGGAGCTCTGTAGCGCTGCTATCCGCGCTTCAGGACGACCAATGGTGCTCGGTATGTACAGATTGCGAGTAATCTTTCGGTTTTTACAGCCCGCAAATTACGCACATAAAAAAAATTTGATAAAGCTCTAACTCAATGGTTTCAGCTGTACTAGGCCGTCCCAGTTTGATTTTGCACCCGCTAGAAGAAAAATAGGCAAAGGAGGTGAATACAATGCACTGGTACGATCAACTGGTACGGCAGTGCCGGGCGACATATGCCATTCATACGTTTGCCGAACGAATCCATGTTGCTCCAAACGGAGCAGCGTTAGCACGCTGGTGGGAAGCAAACCATGGACCAATGACGATCCTGCAACCGAATCGGAAATTCGATAGCTTTATTGGCGGCGCTTTGCCCAGGCGCGAACTGTTGACACAAATCATACGTGTGGCGCCGGAGGTGGCAGATAGCTTGGTCAATCCGATTTGGTATGCGTTGTCCGATATTCAAACGGGCGACAGCAAGGCCTTTTGGAATTCCTGCGCCGACGCAATGATAATCGATGACGCCCCGATCGGATGGTTCTCTAACCCCCGCATGTATGACCTGTGTGCTCAGCCCAACTTGGCCAGCTTGGGCAGCTTTGTACTGCTGCTTAGAGGAGACGCCTCGAAGTATTCCCTTCATCGCCTTTGGATAGCGAAATGTTTCACCTGCTACCTGTGTATAGCGCTTCTTGCTGCTCCCGCACGAAAAATTGCCAGCGATATCTATAAATTAGTTGACCATTTGATTGATGGTGGCCAGTTCGCCATGTCTCCTTTACGATGGCCTGAAAACTTAGAGCATTTTTCTTGGCTGCTTGATAGTTACGACTTGTTGCGTCGACAGCTATGTGTAGTAATTGCACCGGAGCGTGACGAAGCGAATATGTTGTTACTGTTATGGTTGGTGGTGGAAGACAGTCGATTACTCTCCCAACTGTATTGGCAACCTGAAACGGTCGTCATTCCGTCCTCGGTTCTGCAACGTTGGAAGCGATGGTGCGAGCGTTTTACCCACCCTTCACCACGGTTGCTCTGCTCCGAATGTGAGACACGTTTGTTAACGCCAGCTGAAAAACGGATATGGACGAGGCTGGGGCTGCGCCTCAGTCAAGCCCAGCTTAAGGGTGATTGCCCTTCATGAACCGGATGCTGCGGTCCACCGGCACTCAGCAGTGGCCATCCGGTTGCCCATTGCGCAGGCGTACCCATTCAATCTGGCCTCAGCCTGGCCAGCAGTGAATGGAGTTGCGCTAGTTGAAGCGCCATGTGTCTAAGCGCCTTTCTGTCTTTACGCCGCTCCAGCAATAAGCGATGTGCTCGTCCGCGTAAAGCCTTGATTTCATCCTGCAAGGTTTGTTGACTTGCTTCGGCGATGTGCAAAGCGTGCAACAAGCGTTCATTTTCAGCTCGTGCCTGTTGTAATAGCTGATCTTGACGGCGTAGCTCCTGGGCGCGCATTAGCTGCTCAGCGCTGATGTGCTCAAGGTCTCGGTATACTTGTGCCACTTCTTCCTGCTTGCGCATTAATAGCTCCTGCACGTGGCGCGCCTCCTGTTGCAACTGTTGAGCTTGTCGATCATGGCGCTGCAACTCCTGCTCACGCTGTACCAGGTGCTGCTGGCGGTAGTGCACCAAAGCTTCGCGCGCCTGCCTGTGTTTCTCTTCTAATGATTGAATGTGTTGTGCCCGCTCTTCCAATAGTTGCGCGCCATGCTGTTCCCCTGCGAGCAGGCGTTGCCGCTCTCCTTCAAACTGCTGCATCTGGAAGTGCAGGGTGTTTTCCCGCTGCTGGGCTTCCCGGCGCTCTGTGGACAGCGCGTCATGGGCGAGTTGCAACTGTTCGAAACGAGCCTGGTCAACCGCCCGTTGCTGCTCATAGGCAGCCTGCTGCCGCTGCAGGCGGGCGCGGTCCGCCGCCACAGCGGCCTGGGCGTCGGCGGCGAGGCGCTGGGCTAGACTAGCGATAAAAGTCCGTAACTCGTCATCGAGGGTGAGTGGTGCAGGGTGCGGTTCGTCCGCCTGCAGTTCCTGCAGGTAGCGCAGGATGGTGGTTTTCGAGCCGGTGTGGCCGAGTTCCGCCCGCACCGCTTCGATGCTCGGATGCTCGCCGCGGGCGAGTAAGACATCGCGCGCTCGCTGTACCAGAGCCTTGTTAATGCCAGCGCGCGCCATGAGTAGACTCCGACGATTTCGTACCGTACAAGCAGTATGCGCGTACAGGTACGTTTGGCCCATGAATTGAGGGATGCTGGGCGACGAGCTGACGTTCGAGAATGCTGAATTCTCGAACCTGATAAAGGTTAAGGCAGGAATTTCCGGCTGAACGCGGTACGCAGGAGGGAATGTGATCGACGCGGAGCGGTACCAGCAGGCGGCGAGGCGGGCCAGCACCGCGCGCCGCTACGCCCAGGCCATCGAACACTTCGAAGGGGAGTGGGGCGGGCTGCTGCCCGCGTCGAGCGCCAGCGTGTCGCGCTACCTGGCGGCCTTCGGTGCCCGGCTGTCGGCCAGCACGTTGCGCACGCACCTGGCGGCACTCGCCCAGTGGCATCAGCAGCGCGGCTTTGTCGATCCGACCAAGACGGCCCAAGTGCGCGATACCCTGCGCGGCATCCAGGCGCTGCACCCGCAGCCGGTGAAACAGGCGCCGGCGTTGCAGCTCAAGGTGCTGGAGGCCAGCATCGAGGCCTTGAGCGCCGACGTGCACAGTGCGTTACCCGCTCTTCGACTGCGTGCCGCCCGTGACCAGGCGCTGATCCTGCTCGGTTTCTGGAGGGCTTTTCGTGGCGACGAGCTGTGCCGCCTGCAGGCCGAGTACGTGCGAATAGAGGCGGGCGAGGGCATGCAGCTGTTTCTGCCAAGCAGCAAAACTGACCGTGACAACCGCGGTCGATATCTGACCATGCCGGCGCTGAAGCGCCTGTGTCCGGTGCAGGCCACAGAACAGTGGCTAGTGCTCAGCGGCATCGAGCAGGGCCCACTGTTTCGTGGCATTGATCGCTGGGGGCATCTCAGCGCGCAGCCGCTCAACGCCAACAGCGTATCGCGTTTGTTGCGCCGGATGCTGCTGCGCAGCGGGATCGAGGCCGAGGGCTATTCGGCCCATTCGCTGCGTCGTGGCTTTGCCACCTGGGCCAGCCGCAATCAATGGAGTACGGAAAGCTTGATGGCCTACGTCGGTTGGCGGGATGTGCAGTCTGCTGCGCGCTATATCGAAGCCGATGCTCCCTTTGGCGCATGGCGGTGCGTGTGAAAATTCCGACTAAAGCGACATGCTGAAATCCACAATTGACGGGCCTGGATTGGCCTGCACTGCAAACCAGCATTAGATAGAGCCCAACTGCGGGCTCGTTCTGCAGATCGGCGCCCTCGAAAATAAGCATTCTGCACTCAGCCGTACGCGCTTCCTCAGAAAGTCGGTGGTAAACTTTTCCTCCGTAGCCTTTTCTTTAATGCTCGCCATAGACCTAGATCTTGGTGACCCGGCATTCGACACCGGAAAGTAATGTCCATGGGATTTACCGATGAGGATTCCGTCGAAGAGTTCTTACGAACTGACCTGACGGGGTGATTGCGTCGCTAACTAGACGTTGTAGCGGCGGGACTGGAGGTCGTAGGCCACGTCGCTGTCATAAACGGCCGACAGCACGTCATAACTCTGCAGCATGTGGGCCTCCTGCAGGCGCCGAAGCCTGCTGGTCAAATCCGATGCAATCGGTAGTCACATCGAATGCAAATGACAGGCAAGGGTAACCAGCGTTGCCCCAAGCAGATTTACTGTGGGAAGCGGTGCATTAGAAATCCCTGTCCTGGCTGTGTCCAAATGCCAAATGTCTGTGCCCAGATGACAAGCCCTGCATGACACCTCATGTCAGCATGAAAAAAACAATACATGCACAAGAGGGATTCCCCGTGATAGGTGGCTATCAGGACATTCTGTCCGTCGAGCAGGCTCCAGTACCCCACAGTGGAGTATCCAACACCTATGACCTTCTAAAGATGAGCTCGCGGCAATATGCCCATGCCCCAGCGCTCAGCTTCTTTCTGCAGGTCGAGGACCACCAGCAGTCGTTTCGTTGGAGTCATACCGAGCTGTTTGCTGATATCACGCGTGCTGCCAATCTTTTTCGAAAGCTTGGAATTGAGCGTGACGATGTTGTGGCCTTGGTGCTTCCGAATCTTCCGGAAACTCATATTGCCATGTGGGGGGCACAAACCGCCGGTATTGCCTTTGCGGTGAATACGCTGCTTGAAGGTCCACAGATGGCTGAACTGCTGCGTGCAGCCAAGGTGAGCCTGATAGTCACCGTGGGCCCGGCTTGTGATGCCGAGATCTGGCAGCGTGTCAAAGCTGCTTGCGCCGATCTTCCGCATTTGCGCGGTATGTTGCTGGTCGACAGTCGTCGCTACCAGGTGCCCCCACCACCCCTGGAGCTCCATCAGGACAGCGAGGTGAGCGTTCCGCTGCTCGACTTCAACGGGCAGCTCCTGCAGTGCAGTGGTGATGCGCTGGAGTTTTTACCACCAGGCCCCGACGACGTCGCCGCTTTCTTCTGTACCGGCGGCACCACTGGCCTGCCGAAGATAGCCCGGCACTCCCAGCGCAATGAAGTGACGTTTTGTGCGCAGTTGGACGCGGTGGTCGGCGACCCCGTGTTGCACTTGGGGCGAACCGTGCTTACAGCGCTGCCCCTGTTTCATGTCAACGCTTTGATTGGTACGGGGCTGGCTGCCTTCGCCAATGGCGGCCATGTATTGCTCGCCACACCGCAGGGCTATCGCGCTCCAGGACTCATTCAGCGCTTTTGGGAGATCGTCGCGACACACAAGGTTAGTAGTTACTCGGGGGTGCCCACGATCTTCGCCAGTCTGCTTCAGGTGCCCAAGGGTGACTGGGATACCCGTTCTCTGACAGTTGCTATCTGTGGTGCTGCACCTATGCCGGCTGAGCTGATTCGGCGCTTCGAGAAGCAAAGTGGGCAACGCATACTTGAAGGTTACGGCCTGACCGAGGGTACCTGCGCTTCGTCTATTAGTCCGGCGGCGGGGAGACGCCTGGCAGGTTCGATTGGCATGCGCCTTCCGTGGCAGGACATGCGCGCGATGGTGCTAGACGAACAAGGAGTCTGGCTGCGGGATGCCCGCGTGGATGAAGTAGGTGTCATCTGCATCAGTGGCCCGAACGTCTTCGCAGGCTATCTGGATGAGTCGCACAATCAAGGAGTCTGGTTCGAGACCTCGGACGGTAGACGCTGGTTTAACACTGGCGATCTTGGTCGCTGCGACGCCGATGGCTACTTCTGGCTCACCGGGCGCAAGAAAGAACTGATCATTCGCGGTGGCCACAACATCGACCCCCGCAGTATCGAGGACGTCCTAGCGGCTCACACGGCGGTGGCAATGTGCGCGGCAGTGGGACGTCCGGATGCCTATGCCGGTGAAGTGCCGGTGGCGTATGTGCAACTGCGCTCCAACAGCCAGGTGGGCGTGGCGGAGCTGCTTGAATATGCCACTGCCCACATCGCCGAACGCGCAGCGGTGCCCAAGGACATCATTCTGGTCGATGTTTTGCCTGTGACCGGCGTCGGTAAGACCTTCAAACCAGCACTGGTGATGCGTGAAATCGAGGGCATCGTGCGCCGCGAGGCAGAGGCGCTGGGCGCGAGGCTCGAACACGTGCAGGTCGGGCAGGTGGCCAGACGCGGGTTGGTAGCCAGCTATCGCTGTCAAGGCGACGCCTCGAAGTTGGACGAGGCCCTGTCGCGCTACACCTTTTGCAGCGAAGCGCTCTAGTAGAACCCTTTTCCTATTCGAGAACGCCATGAACGCACAAGCCCAGATTCCCACCGAGTTCACCCACTGCCTTGAGTTGCAGCGCGCTCACTTCGAAGCGAACCGCTATCCGTCGCATGCGCAGCGCGTCGCCGACCTGAAGGCGCTGGTACGCCTGGTAGCGGACAACCGCAACGCATTGATCGACGCCGTCAACCGAGATTATGGCTGCCGCTCACGTTTTGAAACCACCTTCGCCGAGATCGCCGTGACTCTCGACGGGCTGCAGGATGCGATCAAGCGTCTGAAGAAATGGATGAGGCCGCAGAAGCGCCATGTCGACCCGATGCAGTTGCCTTTGGCGCGTGCTCAAGTGATTCCCCAGCCGATTGGCACGGTCGGCGTAGTGGTCCCGTGGAATTTCCCCATTGCAATGGCCATGCACCCCCTGACCTGTATTTTCGCCGCCGGTAATACGGCGATGGTGAAGATGTCGGAAAACTCTAATCACCTGGCGTGCCTTTTGCGCGAGCTGACGCCACTTTACTTCCCCGAGGGAAAACTGGTCTTCTTCGAGGATGGCGGTGGTCGTGGCCCGGCGTTCACGTCGTTGCCGTTCGACCACATTTTCTTCACCGGCTCGCCTGCCACCGGCAAGGCGGTGATGGCCAATGCTGCTCCTAACCTCACCCCTGTGACGCTGGAACTGGGCGGCAAGTCGCCGGCGGTGGTGGCGTCGGATTTCGACATCGAGAAGGCGGCGCAACGCGTGCTCTGGGCCAAGACCTTCAACGCCGGGCAAATCTGCACCAATGTTGATTACCTCTTTCTGCCAGAAAGCAAAGTGAGCGCGTTCGTCGAGGCCGCCAAGGCGTTTTGCGCGCGCCACTACCCGGATATCAACAACGGTGACTACACGGCGATCATTGACCAGCGCTCATACGACCGCCTGCAGGGCGTGTTGCAGGATGCCTTGGCCAAGGGGGCGACGGTGGTCAATTTGCTGGACAAACAGACTCCGGACAGCGCGCGACGGATCATGGCGCCGACGCTGGTGCTGAATGTAAGCGACGACATGGAACTCATGCAGCGTGAGATTTTCGGCCCGATCCTGCCGATCAAGACCTACCGCACGCATGAAGAGGTGACAGCCTACGTAAATGCCCGACCGCGTCCATTGGCCTTCTATGCCTATACCGGCGACCGCGCGTTGGCTGACTGGTACATCTACAACACCTTGTCTGGTGGCGTGACCATCAACGACAGCTTGCTGCACGTCAGCGTGCACAGCCTGCCGTTCGGCGGTATTGGCAACAGCGGTATGGGGCACTACCACGGCTACGAAGGCTTTCTGACGTTCTCTAAACTGCGCCCGGTGCTGCGCCAGGGGCCGCTGCGTGCGATCAACATGATGCTGCCACCCTATGGCCGCAAGATTGAGAGGCTCCTCGAGTTGATGATCCGCATGAAAAGCTGATCGGTGCCTGCTCGTCCCCTCCCTCCACGACAATAAAAAGCGCCCATAAGAGGGGCGCCAGAGGCTTTCGACATGCCTGAGAACCACTTCGACTTCGACCAGGTCATCATAGGCTCGGGCTTTGGCGGCAGCGTCAGCGCGCTGCGCCTAACCGAAAAGGGCTACCGCGTGCTGGTGCTGGAAAAGGGCCCCCGGCGTGCTGACCACGAGTACCCGAAAACCAGCTGGGATGCGCGCAATTACCTGTGGGCACCACTGCTCGGATTGCGCGGCCCGCTGCAGATGAGCTTCACCCGAAAGGTTACCGTAGTGCACGGTTGCGGTGTTGGGGGGGGGTCTCAGGTGTACGCCAACGTCAACTTGGTACCGGATGACGTGGTATTCAACTCGCCGTCCTGGAGCCGCATTCGCGGTGACTGGAGGGAACGCCTTAGCCCCTTCTACGCACTCGGCATGCGCATGCTCGGCACCGCGCGCAACCCTTACGTTAACCTCGCCGACACCGCCTTGAGAGAGGTGGGTGAGGAAATAGGCCGCGGCGAAAGTTGGGCCACCATGCCAGTGAGCATTCTGTTTCCTCAAGGTAAAGGGCGACCGGGTCAAGCAGTTGGTGACCCGTACTTCGCCGGCGATGGTCCGGGGCGCAACACCTGTCAGTACTGTGCAGGCTGCTCGCTGGGTTGCCGTCATAATGCCAAGAACACCCTGTTGAAGAACTACCTATACTTTGCTGAACGCAACGGTGCCGAGGTTCGTGCCGACACCCAGGTGACGCGCATCACGCCGTTGCCCAATAGCCTGGGGCAGCGTGACGGGAGTGCTGGCTATGAGCTGAGCGTGGTCGAAAAAGCCAAAGGCCGGGCAAGCAATCGTTACACCCTTCGCAGTCGGGGGGTGGTGGTATCTGCTGGCGTATTGGGAACGATCCCTTTGCTGCTGGAGATGCGCGACAAATACAAGACCTTGCCAAACCTGTCGCCGCAGCTCGGCCAACAGGTGCGCACCAATTCGGAAACCTTGCTGACGGTGACCGACGCCAAGGAAGAGCTGTGCGAAGGCCCGATGATTTCTTCAGGCATCGCCGCAGACGATGAAACTAACGTCGAGATCAACCGCTTTCCGAAGGGCTCGGACGCCACGTGGCTGTATATGCCCTATGTGCCGATGGTCGATGGCTCCGGTCTGCCGCGTCTGCTGCGCTTTTTCGGAAACACCCTTCTGCATCCGCTGCGCACGTTGAAGATGCTCAACCCTAGGGGTAAGGCAGCAAACTCCATCATCTTCCTGGTAATGAAGACCTCCGAGTCCTATATCCACCTGGAGTGGCGCAGACCAATCTGGCGCTTCTTCCGCGCGGGTATCAGTGCGGTGCAGAAGTCCAGCGACACCAAGCTTGAAGTGTTCTTCCCTTCGGCGCACCGCGTGGCCCGGCGCTTTGCTCAGAAGGTCAGTGGCCAGCCCGGTAACGCACTGACCGAGATACTTACCGGCGCTCCGATGACTGCGCACATCATGAGCGGCGCCGCGATTGGAACCAGTGCTGCGAACGGCGTGGTCAACGAGGCTGGCGAGGCATTTGGATACCAAAACTTGCGCATCCTCGACGGTTCGATCATTCCCGGCAACCTAGGCGTCAACCCATCGCTGACTATCACCGCGCTCAGCGAGTACGCCATGAGTCAAGTGCCGGTGTTCGATAGCGCACGGGCGGCAGACATACGTCCTATCCGTTTTTCCGCTCCGCTCACTGAGCAGGTTTCGCCGCTGCGAACCGAGGGTGAACTACTGCGCCAAGTGCTGAAGGCTCGGGCGGAATAAGGCACTCGCTACTAACAGCCTGGCGGACTTGTGCAGTGGGCCTCGGGCCACATTCTGGTGGTCAGCAACGGCGGCCTGCTCCCCTGCTGCCTTCGTACAAGACGCCGCGACCTTTGGCGGCCCCACCCTCGACCAGGCTATCGCTGACCAGCTTTCGCATGAGGATATGACAATGAGAAGGATAATTTGGGTACTCGCTGCCCTGCTGACGGCATTTGGTTGCCTGCCAAGCGCATTCGCCCAGGCCAAAAAGCCCAACATCCTGGTTATCTGGGGGGATGACGTCGGGATGTACAACATCAGCGCCTATCATCGAGGGCTGATGGGC
>Ga0160449_1000826_pt1 | contig 16586 bp, 17 predicted proteins | sample HID1975I_E1MG_FD_108216 | JGI IMG/M metagenome (GOLD analysis project Ga0160449, IMG submission 108216) | Enriched soil microbial communities from UW Madison campus, WI, USA - HID1975I_E1 MG | ecosystem: Environmental > Terrestrial > Soil > Unclassified | place: USA: Madison, Wisconsin...
ATCCCCGACGCGATCACGCCGCACGAGGAGGCCGTCTACACGAACATCGCGTTCATGGAGTCGGTGCACGCGAAGTCATATTCCTCGATCTTCTCGACGCTGTGCTCCACGAAGGACATCGACGAGGCGTTCCGCTGGTCGGAGGAGAACGAGAACCTCCAGCGCAAGGCCGAGATCATCATGGAGTACTACCGGGGCGACGACCCGCTCAAGCGCAAGGTCGCCTCGACCATGCTCGAGTCGTTCCTGTTCTACTCGGGCTTCTACGCCCCGATGTACTGGGCCTCGCGCGCGAAGCTCACCAACACGGCCGACCTCATCCGCCTCATCATCCGCGACGAGGCCGTGCACGGGTACTACATCGGCTACAAGTACCAGAAGGGCCTCGAGAAGGTCTCCGAGGAGCGGCGCACCGAGCTCAAGGACTACACGTACGAGCTGCTCTTCGAGCTCTACGACAACGAGGTGGTCTACACGCAGGACCTCTACGACGAGCTCGGGCTGACCGAGGACGTCAAGAAGTTCCTGCGCTACAACGCGAACAAGGCGCTCATGAACCTCGGCTACGAGGCGCTCTTCCCGCGCGACGAGACCGACGTCAACCCGGCGATCCTCTCGGCACTGTCGCCCAACGCCGACGAGAACCACGACTTCTTCTCCGGGTCCGGCTCCTCGTACGTCATCGGCAAGGCCGTCAACACCGAGGACGACGACTGGGACTTCTGAGGCTCCCGCTCTCCTCGGGGTCGTCGCTCCGCCGCGCGGGCAGAGCTGCGCGCGCCTAGGTTGGGGGGAGGACCTCGGAGGGAGCCCGCGATGCGCGTGACGACAGTTCTCGACCCGGCGTGGCGCACGGAGGGGCGAGTCCCACCTCCGTTGCTGCTCGTGGGCGGTCTCGTGGCGCAGTCACTGGTGTCCCGCTCGCGTGGTGGCCCACTGTCGAGGACCGCGGGTGCGCTCCTCGGGCTGGGCTCCGCCGCGCTCGTGGCGTCGGCTGCGGCGGAGTATGTCCGACGGCGGACGACCCTCGACCCCTTCGTCCCCGACGCCTCGGTCCTGGTCACCACCGGGGCCAACGCCGCGAGCCGCAACCCGATGTACACCGGGCTGGTCGGGCTGCTCGTCGCACGGGCTGTCGCGCGCCGATCCGTGCGAGCCCTCGTGCCAGCCGCGGCCGTGGCGTTCCTGCTCGAGACTCGGCAGATCCCCGCCGAGGAGCAGGTGCTGGCCGAGCGCTTCGGCCCGGACTACGAGGCCTACCGCGAGTCGGTTCCTCGCTGGGTGGACGCCCGGTCGGTCGAGGCGCTCAGCGAGCTGTTCGGCTCGGAGTGGAACCTCGAGAGCCTGCGAGCCGCTCAGTCCTCCGCGGCCAGCGGCTTGACCATGATGAGGCAGGGGTTGGTCGGCCCCCACAGGTCGGTCACCTCGAGCGGGAGGAAGCCGACCGACTCGTAGAAGAGCCGGGTCTGCGCGTAGCCCGGGTCGGGGTGCGAGGCGGCCAGGGTCTTGACCTCGAGCAGCCGAACTCCCCGCGCAGCGGCATCCGTTTCGAGGGCGGCGACGAGCGCGCGACCCACCCCGCGACCCCGCAGCCGACGCTCCGTCGCGATGAGGTGGATCTCCGCGACGTGCGGGAAGTGCCGCTCGACGAGCATGACCCCGGCGACCTCGCCGCCCGGCTGGCGCACCGTCCAGGTCTCCAACCGCCGGGCCGCCGCGACGTACTCGGCCGTCGCCTCGGGGATCCCGAACCACTCCGGGAGACCGGCGAGGATCCGCGCGACGTCGTCTGGCACGAAGTCGTCCGCGCGGGCGATCCAGGTGGAGGTCACGTCTCGCAGTCTTGCGAGGTGCCGCTGCCGAGTCCACGACATTCCCCGCGTCCCGCCGTCGGCCCAGGCCTTGCCCCACCTTCGACCCGGATCCGTGCCCCCGTTACCCAGCCCGGTCTGGTTACCCTCGACAGGTGACTCCTCACCCACCACCGAGCCTCCGGCCGTTGCGCCTCGCCGACGCCGCGCTACTCGCGCAGTGGACCGCCGACCCGGTGTTCGTCCGCCACGCCGAGTGGCGCGAGGGCCTCACCGTCGAGGAGGCGCAGGCGTTCTGGCAGAAGCTGATCGAGTCGCCGCGCAAGGAGCTCGTGAGGCTGGCCGCCGTCGTCGGCGAGGACGTCGTCGGCTACGTCGACCTGCACGGCGAGGAGGCCGGCAACCGGGAGCTGGGGTACCTGGTCGGGCCGTCCTCGCGGTGGGGTCAGGGGCTGGGCACCGAGCTCGCGCGACTCGGGCTCGCCCACGGCTTCACCGAGCTGGGCCTCGAGCGGATCTGGGCCGAGGCGCTCGTCGCCAACGAGGCCTCCGTGCGGATCCTGCGCACCATCGGGATGACCGAGATCGGCCCTGGCGGCACCGCGCCGTTCCTCGGCGAGCCGAGCCAGTACCTCCAGTTCGAGACCACCCGGGAGCGGTGGGTCGGGTCCGCCCCGGCCCGGATGGTTTGATGGGGCGCATGAGCAGCCACCACGCCGAGGACTTCCGGCAGTTCGTCCAGGCGTCGCCGTCCGCGTATCACGCCGTGGCAGAGGCGGGACGGCGGCTCGAGGACGCCGGTTTCGTCCGGGTCGAGGAGGCCGACGACGGTCCGACGGCGGACCGTGGCTACATCGTGCGCGACGGCGCGATCATCGCGTGGCGCCGCGCCCCGGGTGCTCCCGCGGACACCCCGCTGCGCATCGTCGGCGTGCACTCCGACTCGCCCGGCTTCAAGCTCAAGCCCCGGCCCGCGTTCACGAACCAGGGCTGGCTGCAGGCCGCCGTCGAGATCTACGGCGGGCCGATCCTCGCCTCGTGGCTCGACCGCGAGCTCGAGCTCGCCGGGCGGCTCGTGCTGCGTGACGGCACCGAGCACCTCGTCCGCACGGGCCCGTGGCTGCGCATCCCCCACCTCGCGATCCACCTGAACCGCCAGGTCAACGAGGGGTTGACGCTCGACAAGCAGCGGCACACCCAGCCCGTGCTCGCGACGACGGCGGGCTCCGTCGGCTCGCCGAGCGGCCCGGACCCCGTGCTCTCCCACCTCGCGCAGCTCGCGGGGGTCGACGTGGACGACATCGCCGGCCACGACCTGATCACCGTCGACTCCGCCGCGCCCGTCATCTTCGGCCTCGACGGCACGCTGTTCGCCTCACCTCGGCTCGACAACCTCGTCTCCGTGCACTCGGGGCTCGTCGCGCTGCTCGCCGAGGCGGACGACGACGGCGAACCCGGTCACGTGAGCGTCTTCGCGGCGTTCGAGCACGAGGAGATCGGGTCGGTGTCCCGCTCGGGCGCGGACGGGTCCTTCATGGAGGACGTCGTGGATCGCCTCACGGGCTGGGACCCGGTCGTGCGGCTGCGGGCGCTCGCGGGCTCGTGGCTCGTGTCGAGCGACGTCGGGCACTCGGTGCACCCCAACCACGCCGAGCGCCACGACCCCACGCACCAGCCCGTCGCCGGTGGTGGGCCGCTGCTCAAGGTCAACGCGAGCCAGCAGTACTCGACCGATGCGCACGGGGCGGCGCTGTGGTCCCGCGCGTGCCGGGCGGCCGGCGTGGGCGAGCAGGTCTTCGTGTCGAACAACACGCTGCCGTGCGGGTCGACGATCGGCCCCATGGCCTCGGCGCGGCTCGGGGTGCGCAGCGTTGACGTCGGCATCGCGATCCTGTCCATGCACTCGGCCCGCGAGCTGTGCCACACCGCCGACCTGGCCTCGCTGACGGCAGCCCTGACCGCCTTCTACGCCGGCGCCTGACCCCACCCCACCCCACCACCATCGCCGAGTTCGTGAGATCTGCGCGAGTTCGCCGGTCCGGACCAGCGAACTCGCGCAGAACTCACGAACCCGCGGGGGACGGGCGGCGAGTGTGGAGGGTGGCGCGGACTGTGCGGAGGAGGTGGGCGGGGGCGCGTAGATCGGCGGCCGTCACGCGGATGACGATCCAGCCGGCCGCCTCCATCGCCTCTTGCCGACGCTTCTCCGCGAGAACGGCATCACTCGCTCGACCGTTGGCCTCGTACTTGGCGACACCGTCGTACTCGAGGATGACTCGCTCCTCCGGCCAGCCGAGGTCACCCCAGAAGTTGCCGAGATGCGTCTCGACCACGACCTGGGTCACGGGGCGGGGCAGCCCGCCCAGGAGCATCTCGAACCGGGCCAGGGTCTCGCCGGGCGACTCTGCGCCGCCGTCGGCCATCTCGAGCACCCAGCGCGCTCCGACCACGCCGCGCCGCCCCGGCAGCCCGGCGAGGATCCGTTCACACGTCTCGCGGTCGGCGCCGATGTGCAGCGCGGCATCCGCGATGATCAAGCCGTTGCGCCGGCCCAGGGACGACGCGCAGTCGACCACGGTCCGTTCGAGGCTCGTCACCGGCAGACCGTGGCGCACCGCGGTGTGCTCCGGCGGCAGCGGGAAGTAGTGACGCTTCAGATCTGCCGCGCCGAGCGTGCCTGGTCGAAACTGCTGAACCAGATGGGCCTGGTCGTCGACTCCGACGACCGGCAGGCCATGAAGCACTGCTGCGGTCTCGTGGCTGAAGATGTGCGCGCTCGTCGTCTGCGCGTTCACGGCGGCAGCCAGCGCCAGCACCTTGAGCCGTCGTCGCGTGAACTGGTCTGAGCCGAGCGCATCGACATACGCGCCGGGTCGGACTGACTCCCACGCGCCGGAGCGCAGCTGCGATCTGACCTCGGTGCGCAGGTAGTTGCTGGCGAGATGCACCGGCGGCGGGCGGAGACTGCTGAGCTGGGCGGGCGAAGGGGGTCCGAGTCGGCGTGGCATCCCGCCACGATGGCGAACTCCCGGCCTGGGCGTGACCCCGCCCATCCTCACCTGTGGACACCCCCGCGCCGGATCGCCCGGCGTCATGCGAGTTCGTGAGTCCTGTCCCAGTTCGCTGGTCCGGCCTCACGAACTCGCGCAGGGTTCACGAACTCGGCGGGGGAGGCGAGGGGTCCGGGTCCGGGCGGCGCTTCTGGGGGTAGGGGAGCTCGCCGCGCGAGAGCTTGTCCACGAACTCGGCGATCTTCCGCTCGCGCGTCTCTGCGCGTTTGACGGCGTTCAGCCGGTGGATGAGCGCGAAGCGGTTGGTGGAGGTCAGCACCTCGAACCACGCCTGCGCGGCCGGGACCGCAGCGACCGCGGCCGCGAGGTCCGCCGGCACCTCGGCCGTGGCAGGACCCGCGTACGCCTTGTCCCACCGCCCGTCGGCCTGGGCGGCGAGCACCTGCGCACGCCCCGCCTCGTGCATGCGCCCCTCACGTTCGAGCCGCTCGGCGCGCTCCACGTTGACCTTCGACCACGGGCTGCGCGGTCGCCTCGGTGTCATGCGTTGCAGCGACGACTCCGCGTCGCGGGCGGCGCCCTGCCCGTCGATCCAGCCGAAACAGAGGGCCTCCTCGACTGCGGCGGCGTAGGTGAGCGCCGTCGTCGTCCCGCCCTTCTTGTGCAGCACGAGCCACACCCCGGGCGCCTTGGCGTGGTTGGCGGTGAGCCACTCGCGCCACGCGGCGGCGTCCGGCACGAGCAGCTCGGGTAGCTCTACGGCCATCGGACCTCCTTCTCGGGTCCGAGCCATGCTGCCACGACCCACCGACAGCGGTGGTGGCGGGCGGCCCCGCCACCCCCGCTGTCGGCCCTGATGTCTAGCTGGTCGAGCAGGTAGCGCTCGGCGTCGAGTTGTTCCCGTTCTTGTAGAACGTGACACCGAAGCTGTTGCCGGAACCGTTGGGCCGTGCCGTCACGGTGCCGCCGCTCGAGCTGACCGAGGCGTTCCAGGAGCTCTGGACGCTCTGGCCGCCGTTGGGCGAGATCCGCACGACCCAGCTGCTCGTGCCGCTCACCGAGTAGGAGACGTTGAAGCGGTCGCCCCACTCCTGGCCGCGGGTGACGTTCACGGTGCAGCTGCCACCAGTGCCGCCGCCACCGCCCCCGCCGCCTCCGCCACCACCGCCGGTGGAGCCACCTCCGCCGCCGGGTGCGTTGCAGCTCGCCGAGGGCGTGGTGGTGTTGCCGTTGGAGTAGAACGTCACGCCGAAGCTGTTCCCGTTCCCGTTCGGTGTGGCGGTCCGGGTGTTCCCGCTGCCGGAGATGCTCGCGTTCCAGCTGTTCTGCACGCTCTGGCTGCCGTTCAGGTTGAGCGTGACGGTCCAGTTGCTCGACCCGCTCACGGTGTAGGTGACGTTGAAGCGGTCACCCCACGAGTCGCCTCGAGTTGCCGTGACGGTGCAGCCGCTGGAGCCGCCACCGCCGGGGGGCGTTCCGCCACCAGGTGGTGTTCCGCCGCCGGGCGGAGTGCCGCCACCGCCACCACCGCCGGAGCCCTCGCTCACGGTGACGCTCGAGCTGCCGGAGCTCTGGTAGCCCTCGGTGGCCATGACCTGGTAGTCGTGGCTGCCGAGGTTCATGCCGTGGCTCGCCCACGCGTCGAAGTGGTTGCCGACCGTGATGGTCCCGCTCGTCCGCTTCTGCTGCCGCACGGACCAGTACTGGTCGAATGTCGCCGTGCCGGCGATCGACGGCTGGTTCACCCGGGTCGTCTTGTAGATGTCGTAGGTGCCGCCGTCGCTCGTGACGGTGCCCTTGTACTCACCGGTGGGCCGGTAGGTGCCCCAGCTCTCGATGATGTAGTACTCGACGAGCGGTCCGCGGGTCCACCCGTACAGCGTGAGGTAGCTGTTGCCCGAGGGGTTGAACTGGGCCGTGTAGCTCACCGTGCGGCGGGAGCCCGTCGCCCAGCCCTTGCCGGACACGAAGTTGTTCGTGTTGGACCACTGGGTCGAGTAGCTGCCACCCGACCCGAGGGTGATCGAGGCCGTCCCGGGTGAGTCGGTCCAGTGCGTGTAGAAGTACCCGTTGTGCGTGCCTTGCGAGTTCTCCGTGACGGTCTGGGCGCTTGCCGGTGCGGCGAGCGCCAGGGTGGCGACGACGAGGCCGACGGCGGACGCTACGGCGGTCAGCGGACCGACCCTCCGACGTCGACGGCCACGGATGCCGTGGCGATGGACGGTGCTGTGAGACATGTGCACTCCCTTGTGCGTAGTACCGAAACTTTCGAGGCTGCGTGGCCGTTCACAGTTGGCCCCTGAGCCCCGCCTACCCGCGCCGAACGCCCTCTGCCGAGGGGAGCTGTGCGGGCCGGTACTGGACAAGTTTGCCCATATCTGGGTGATCTGCCACTCGAAACGGCGGATTTCTGCGAATTCTGAGCGAGTCGCTCGACGCCGGGTTCACGACCAGGAGGTGGGCGCGATCCCATCCCAGTCACAGTGCGAAATCCGCAAAGTGTCGAAAGCAAGCCCCAAACTTTCGAAGAGTGGATCGAGTTGACGCGGACTGTCCACCAGGTGGGATCGCTCGGCGTCGGACTTAGTTCTCGGGCTGCCCGTGCAGCTCGTGGGCGGCTCGCTCGTCGAGCTTCTCCTTGGTGGCCCACAGCCCGGCGGACGGGGTGGAGATGAAGAAGATCTCCTCGCCGTCGGGCATCGTGTTCCACCCGTCCCGCAGGGAGTCCGGGTTGTAGCGGGCGAGCGCCTCGTCGAGGTCCATGTACCGGTAGCCGACGGACTCGATGTCCTCGCGCGACAGCGCACCGGGCGCGTACGTGATCGTGAACCGCCCCTCGGCGGAACCGTGCACGAGGTGGGCCGTGCCGTGCGGGATGTCCTGCATGTCGGCCTGCGTCTGATAGAGCGCGACGACCTCGGACTGGCTCAGGTAGCCGTACTTGCGGATGAGCGCGTCCACCTCGGGTTGCTCGCCGAAACGCTCGACCCCGGGGGCGATGACGAGGAGCTCACCGCCGTCGGCGATCGCCATGCGCGTGCGGTACACGGCCTTGTTGGCGACCCACGTGGCCCGGAACTCGTCGGCCTGCATGACGGCGACCACCTTGCGGACCGGCTCGTCGAACTGCGTGATGTTCTGGGCGAGCGAGGCGCGCGCGGCGTCCTCGTAGGTCTCCAGGTCGTCACCCACGTAGACACCGGTGTGGATGAGGGCGCCGTCGTCGTCGTACGCCATGACCACCTGGAAGTACACGTCGGGCAGGTCGGCCAGGAAGTGCTCCTCGGCATAGTTGAAGCACGCGCGCACGGGGGTGAGCAGGTTGCCGAGGTTGTTCTCGATGCCGTACACCGCCGAGGCCATGTGCGAGGCGCCGAGCGTCCGCTTGCCGCCCAGGCCGATCAGGTAGTTCTTGTTGTGGTTCGCGAAGCCGAGCACCTCGTGGGGCACCACATGGCCGAGGTTGACGATGAGGTCCCACTCCTCGGTGACCGTCATCGTGTTGAGGTCCACGGGGATCTCCCAGTCCACCGCGCCGCCCGTGCGCTCGCGGACGAACTCGGCCGGGACCGTGCCGACGTGCGTGACGCCGTTCTTCCAGTCGTGGGCGTGGATGCGCTCCTCGGGGATCGAGCCGAACATCCACGTGTTGTCCTCGGGCGTGTGCGGCACGTGCTGGCCGAGCGTGGGGATGACGTGCACCTCCGCGCCCGCGCCGTCGAGCAGGTGGTACACGTGCTCCGTCATCCACCCCAGGCCGGCGTGGGCCCGCGTGATGTCAGGGGGCAGCAGGAGCACGCGGCGATACGTCTCGATGCCGAGGCGTTCCTTCGCCTCCTCGAGCATGCGAGCCAGGAGCGACTCGATCTCGGGGCGGGTGATGAGGGGCGCTTCGACGCTGAACCAGGTCATGCCGCCAACGTACTTGCCGGGTGCGGGGCGGGCCAGGAGTTGCCACGAGATGCCGTGGGCCGTGCGGGGGCTCGCGGTGGCCCGCGGCTCCTGCGGGGTATGGCTGGCCGTCCGCGCACTCCCTGGTGCTGGAGTGACGACCGCCGTTGCGACACGCCGGGCGACACGCCGAACGGGGCCGATGTTATGTCCGTCGAGCCCCAACCAGTGCGCGGACGAACGGCCGGCGGGCGCGCGGAGCGAAGGTGCGGGACGAGAAGGGGCGGGTGCGGCGGTGTCGCTGGTCAGGCCGACGACGACGGCGAGGGCCGGCCGATCCGCGCTTCGAGGACTGCGACGCCCGGCCCCTCGAGCTGATCCAGGTACGCCGGTCGCCCTGCCAACGTCATGACGAGCGCGAGCGTAGGTCCGGTCACCACAGGACCCTCGCCCGCCGCGAACGGTCCGTCGCTCGCCTGCAGTTCGAGACCCTTGGCGACCGAGGCGCTCGCGACGGCGAAGTCACGCTTGGCGAAGAAGCCGGCCACGGGGGTGAGCGCCTCGACGGGTGGCTCGTGGGCCAGGCCGAGCGGCTGGCGGATGTCCTGCCCATGGACCAAGACCTCGCCGAGATAGGCGACCGAGTGCTTCGACGGCGTCGTCGTCGAGTCGATGATCGCCCGGAAGCTCTCGAGCGTCTGGGCGGGCGTCGCGCCGAGGTGCTCTCGCAGCCGCCTCCTGTTGTGCACGGACGGCCGAAAGCCCGCCGCGACGATCGAGCGGATCCACGCCCACTGCCCCGTGCTCGCCCCGGCGGTCAGATGGGCCACGACGTGCTCGACGTCCCACTCGCCGCACAGGCTCGGGTGGCGCCACTGCGCGTCGCTCAGCGTCGCGAGCTCGTCCGCGAGCGCCCCGCGGGCGTCGCGCATCAGCGTTCGTAGCTGTTCGTCGCTCAGGCGTGTCATGGTGACCGGGGTGGGCGGTTCAGCCGCGGGCGAGCAGTGTAATGAGGTCGAGTGCCGCCTGCTCGGGGGTGTAGGCCGCGATCTCGTCCGCGTCGAGCGATGAGACCTCCAGCACCGCGATGGCGACGCCCTCCTCGTCCTCGAACAGGGCGGTGACCTCGCCATACTCGGGGGTCGGGTACCAACGGACGTTCACATGCACGTCGACCTCGCCGACCAGCACCGTCGACGACTCGTTCTCCTGGTCGCGCGTCGTCGGCTGGTCGAGGAAGTCGTCGACGGTCGCCCGCGCCAGGCTCGGGGAGTCGGCCTGGAGGATCTGGAGCTGGGCGCTGAGCTCGTCACCGTCGAAGCCGCACACGTACCTATAGGCGTCGTCGGCGGACGCATCGGGCCCGTAGGGCCCCCAGCCGCTCAGGTCGCTCCGCCCCTGCTCACCTCGTGCGGTCACCTCGGCGGTGAGGATGCACCTGGCGCGAGTGAGCACCGGCGCGGAGCTGCCGTAGCCCGACGAGCCGGGCCACCCCTCGGCGGTGATCTCGAGCCAGGCCTCGGGGATCGAGGTGGCTGGTGCCACGGGCTCCTCGGGCCCACCGCCGGTGCACGCAGCGAGTAGGAGGACGGGCAAGCAGAGGAGGGTGGCAGGGCGGCGGGACATGCCGACACGATAGGGGTCGTCGGCTGTCGGTGCCGCAGCATGCTCAGACTCGCAGCGCCGCGGCACGCGGGCTCGTCATCTCAGGATCTCCCGTAGACGCTGACGTGCGACTTCGAGTCGCCCGTGAACGGGTGCCGGTCCCAGTTCTCCCAGCGCTCGACGAGCCGTAGCCCGGCCAGGCGCGCCATGAGGTCCAGCTCGGCGGGCCACGCGTAGCGCTGCACGATCGGGTTGGCCTTGATGCCGCCCTGACCCAACCAGATGTGCTGGCCCTCGAGCACCTGGCGGACCGGGTCGTGCGTCCACACGCCGATCTGCGCCCCGTCGAGCTCGACCGCGTCGGGTTCGACGTAGCCGCCGGTGGGGATGTCGCGCGGGACGAAGTTCTCGAGCACGAAGACGCCGTCGTCGGTCAGGTGCTCAGCCACGTTGGCGAAGCACCGCACCTGGTCGTCCTGCGTGAGGAGGTTGAAGAGGGAGTTCCAGACGACGAACACCAGGCGGAAGCGTCCCTCGACCGGGACGTCGGCCATCTCGCCCTCGACGAGGTTCATGCCCGCTGCCTCGGGCTGAGCCCGCAGCTGCTCGAGCATCGGGGCGGCGATGTCCACGCCGTCGACCTGCAGGCCTCGGGCGGCGAGCGGCAGCGCGATGCGGCCAGTTCCGACCGCGAGCTCGAGAACGGGTCCTTCCCCAGCGTGCCCGGCGAGGAAGTCGACGCACGGCCCCTCGTCACCGCGAGTCGCCGTGGCGTACCACTCCGCGTTGGCGTCGTCGAAGGACATGGCCGGCTCGTAGTTGCGCATGGTGCTCACTCCAGCAGGCTCCCGAGTTGCGGGCAACGGCAATACCGAAGTCGGCGTGCCGGTCGCCAGCGCCAGGAGCCGGGCCCAGACCACCGCCACCCCAGTCCTTACCCGGTGTGCTAAAATGCTAGCATGACTGCAAGCGAGCCCACGACCACCGAACCCAAGGCGCAGTTCAACGTCTACCTGCCAGCCGCACTCGTCCGGGCGATCAAGCACCGCGCCATCGACGAGGGCAGCTCGCTGTCGGCACTAGTGGAACGCGTCATGACGGCCTACCTCGAGGAGGAGAACCGATGATCACCGTGAGCCCGATCCTCTACGCCGCCACACCCTCGGCGTGGCACGCGCTCGCCGAGGCGGTCGGCCTCGTGCCCGCCTTCCCGCCGGACGCGACGTGGTCAGAGTTCGTCGCCGACGGCGGTCTCGCGGTGCACGGCGTCGCCCCGGACGATCCCCTGAGCGGCACCACCGACCTGCACTTCCTCGTCGACGACCTCGCCGCCACCGAGACCTCCCTCGTCGCCGCCGGCTTCACCGCAGAGCACACCCCGCTCGACGACGTCGGAGACATGCTCACCGTCGTCATCGGTTCGGGGGCGAGGGTGACGCTCACGCAGCCTTCCTCACCACCGCCGGCACCTACCGGGCCGCTCGCCGTGCTGCCGATCTGGTACCAGCCCGACCTGGCCGAACCGCGACGGCTCCTCGAGGCGCTCGGCCTGCGCGCACGGCTCAGCGCGGACGCCGGCGTCTGGATGGACTTCGTGGCCGACGGCGGGGGCCTGGTCGGTCTGCACCGAGACGAGCATGTCAGCTTCGAGCTCTCCTTCGAGTACTCCGCGGACCTGGATGCGCTCGCCGAGCGACTGACCACGGCCGGCTACGCCGCCGCCGTCGTCGACGAGGCCTACAACCGCACCCTGCGCGTCGCGACGCCCGACCGCTCGGACCTGTTCGTCAACGGGCGGCAGGACGACCTCTACGGCTACACGAGGCACGACGGCGCACCTGCCTGAGCCTCCGAGCAGACTTGCCACCCAGACCTACCACCGCCCGAGAGTCCACCGTGCCTCCCGCCCCGACGGTCAGCCTCCGCGAGGTCTTCCGCGGCCGCCGCGGGCTCTTCCTCGCCGCGCTGCTCATCGCCGAGTTCGGTGGCGCGATGCAAGGCCTCGCCTACACCACCGTCCTGCCCGTGGTGGCCGCCGAGCTCGACGGCTTCGGCCTCTACGGCGCGACGCTCTCAGCCGGGAGCATCGCCGCGGTCCTCATGCTCTCGGTCGCGGGAACGGTGCTCGGTCGGCTTCGCCCGGCGCGCACCCTGCTGCTGGCCACGGGTGGCTACGTCGCCGGGGCGGCGATGGCGGTCTTCGCGACCCAGATGTCCTGGGTGCTCACGGGGACCGCGGTGCGCGGGGTGGCCGGCGGGTTGCTCGCGGGCTTCGGTGTCGGGGCCATCGGTTCGCTGTTCGACGAGCGTGAGCGGCCCCGGGTCTTCGGCGTCTTCGCGCTCGTGTGGCTGCTCCCCTCGCTCGTGGGGCCGCTGCTCAACGCCGGGATCACCGAGTGGGTCGGCTGGCGCTGGGCGCTCGCGTGGCCCGCGGTGATCGTGGTCGGAGCGCGGGTGATGATGGGTCGGTACGTCGCGGTGGTGCCCTGGCAGCGCTCCGTCGAGCGCGCGCACGTGGGGCCGGGGCTGGTGGTCGCCGTGGGTCTCGTGGTCGGCGCGCTCGGGTCGGCGGCTCGGGGGCCCTGGGGCGCCGCGTTGCTCGCCGGTGGGATCGTGCTCGGTGCCGTGGGCACCGGCGTCTTCCTGGTCCGCGCCACCCGACACCGGCCGCTGGCCCGCGTGGTCTTCGCCTTCACGGCGCTGTGCGCGAGCTTCTTCGGCCTGTTTCAGATGCTCAGCCTCATCATGATCGAAGGGCTGGGGCGGCCCCTCGTGTGGTCCTCCTCCGCCGTTTCGGCCGGCCTCGTGGCGTGGTCGCTCATGGGCCTGCGCCCGCGCCCGCACGCGCGTCCCGACGTCGTCGCCACGGGTGCCGTAGCGATTGTGCTCGGTGCCGCAGGGCTGCTGGTCGCCGTCGTCGTCCCGGTGGGCACTCCGGCCGCGGTGCTCGTCGTGGCGGCGGCCGCCGTCGCCGGAGTCGGCATGGGTATGTCGTACCCCGTGCTCAGCTCCGAGGTCTTCGACGTGCCGGGGTCGCCGCCCGCAAGCGCCGTCGGAGCGGCAGTGGCCTTCGCCGAGACCGCGGGGACCGCATGGGTCGTGCTGCTCGCCGGGGGGATCTACTCGGCCGCGCACTCGGCCGGGATCGCGCCGCGGCCGGCCCTGGTGATCGTCCTCGCGGTCCTGGCGGCCGTCTGCGTCGCTTCCCTCGTGCTCGCGGCGACTCGCGCGGCCCGCCCGCCGCGCGGCGCTGCGGCCCGGGCACGGACGTGAGCGTGCGGCGGATCGACCCCGCCGCCCCGCCTCAGCGTGCTGCCGGCTACCGGCGATACCGTCGTCCTGTCCGGACCACCGTCCCCTAGTCGGCGAAGGACTTCGAGATGCACCGCAGCCGAGTCTCCACCCTGCTCATCGACGTGCCGACGAACGAGGCCCACGACGCGGTGACCTTCTGGGCGGCCGCGCTGGGCGTCGAGGCGAGCCCCGTGGCGGGCGAGGAGCAGTTCACCTCGTTGCCCGGTGCGGTGCCGGGACTGGTCACGGCCGTGCAGGAGGTCGACGCTCCCGCCCGCTTCCACCTCGACATCGAGACGGACGATCTCGACGCCGAGACGCAGCGGTTCCTGGACCTCGGCGCGGTCGAGGTCTCGCGGTGGCTCGACTGCCGCACCCTGCGGGTCCCCGGAGGCCACCTGGTGTGCATCATCCCGGTCCACAGCGATCCGGCGGAGTTCCTCGCGCACGCGCGGGTGTGGCCTTAGCGGACTGCAACCACGTCCAGGTGCTTGCGGCAAGGGCTCACGCCTCGAGCCCGGCGCCTGCCGCCGTGGTCGGCTCCTCAGGGGCGGGCATGATGGCGTGATGCTCAGCACCCGACGCGCCCGTCACGACCTCGTGTCCGCCTCGCTCGCCTCTCGCGACGACGTCGAGCTCGCGGCGTTCCTCACTGCCGCACCCACGAACGCTGTGGGCGTTGGCGGCGCGTCGTCCGTGCTCGACGTCGACGGCGTCGCGGTGTTCGCCAAGCGGATCCCGATCACCGACCGGGAGCTGGCGCACCCGCACAGCACGGCGAACCTGTTCGGTCTTCCGATGTCGTGCCAGTACGGCATGTACCGCCTCCCCGGCCCGGGTTTCGGCGCGTGGCGCGAGCTCGCTGCGAACATCACCGTGACCGAGGGCGTCCTCGCCGGTGAGTCCGAGTCCTCCGCCCTGCTGCACCACTGGCGGGTGCTACCGCGCCGCCCACCCGTCGCGCCCGAGCACCTGGACGTCGAGGCTGTCGTCGCCCAGTTCGGTGGCGACGCTGCGGTGCGGGCCCGCTTCGAGGAGCTGGCTCGCGCGGGCTCCAGCCTCGTGCTCTTTCTCGAGCACCTGCCGGGTCCGCTGCTCGACAGGCTCGACGACCCGGTGGGCGTCGCGGAGACGTTCGAACGGCAACTCTTCGAGATCGTCGCGTTCCTGCGTCGCCGCGAGCTGCTGCACATGGACGGACACCTCGGCAACATGCGGGCCGACGCCGAGCGAATCTACCTCACCGACTTCGGTCTCGCGACATCGCCCCGGTTCGACCTGTCCGACGCCGAGCGCAGCTTTGTCGCTGACAACGCCGGCCACGATGCCGACTACGCGGCCATGCGGCTCGTGAACTGGCTCGTGACGACGGTGTGCGGAGTGCCGATGCCGACCAGCGGTGGTCCTGCTGCTCGCAACGCGTACGTGCACCGGTGCGCCGGTGGTGACATCCCGCTCGACGTGCCGGCCGCCGTGGCAGGCATCCTCGCCCGGCACGCTCCCGCTGCCGCCCGGATGAACGACTTCTGCTGGCGCCTGTTCGACGGCGACATCACCGCGCGGTACCCCGCCACCCACTCTCGGTAGCGGCCCAGTCAGCCGTCCCCATGACGGCGGGAGTCGGGGACACTAGGAGACAGCAACCGATGCTTTGACGAGGAGTCCACCGTGCCGCAGGGAACAGTCCGCTGGTTCGACGCCGAGCGGGGGTTCGGCTTTCTCGCTCGCGGGGACGAGGCCGAAGACCTGTTCGTCCACGCGTCCGAGATCGTCGGTGGCGTCGAGCCCAAGGTGCTCCGCGAGGGGCAGGAGGTCGAGTTCGAGGTGGGCGAGGGGGACCGCGGGCCGCAGGCACGCCGCGTCCGGGTCACGGGTGAGCAGGCCGCTGGCGCAGCCCTGGGCCTGCTCGGCACAGTCTCCTGGTACGAGCCTTCCAAGGGGTACGGCTTCATCACGCCCGACGGCGGCGGTGCCGAGATCTTCCTGCACAGCTCGGCCATCGTGGGCGGCGGTGTGGTCTCGGAGGGGCAGCGCGTGGCGTTCCTCGTCGTCCCCGGGGAGAAGGGGCCGCAGGCCGACCACCTGCTCCCGCTCGCCGCTGCGGCCAAGCCGGCGTCCGACGGGGCTGACGGCACCGTGTCCTGGTACGACGCGGACAAGGGCTTCGGGTTCGTCACGCCGGAGGCTGGCGGTGCGGACGTCTTCGTCCACGTCCGCTCGCTCGGAGGTGGGTTGACCGAGCTGTCCGAGGGGGACCGCGTCACGTTCGAGACCGTCCCGGGAGACAAGGGGCCTCAGGGCCGCGACGTGCGGATCGTGCGGGGCTCCTCGCCGCGGCGCGGCTCGGGATCCGCTTCACGTGGGGACTCGCGTGGCGGCTTCGAGAGGTCCCCGCGTGGCGGTCAGGGAGTCGTCGCGCGCTTCGACGCCGACCGCGGCTTCGGTTTCATCAAGCCCGACGACGGCGGCGCGGACCTGTTCGTTCACGTGTCGTCACTCAAGGGCCAGGACCACCTCGAGGAGGGCGACCGGGTCCGCTTCACCACCAAGCAGGGTGAGCGGGGACCGCAGGCCGACCGCGTCGAACGCGCCGACGGTCGCTGACTTCACGGCATGTCCGACCGCGGTCTCCTCGTGGCCAGCGCAGGCTCTGCTGTGTGCCCTGTCAGGATCGTGCGGCGACGTCCCGCGACGTCCGCGCGAGCCGTTCGACCAGGTCGTCCGGCACGGGCTTGCGCGGCGTGAACGTGACCCCTGTCTTCGTCGCCTTGAGTCCGGCGGCCGCGATCTCGTGGGCGTGCTCGGCGATGGCGGGCGCAAGGACGTACAGCCCGCACTGCTTGCTGAACGCCGCGTAGCCGGCGACGATCGCCCCGTCGATCCGGAAGCCGGGCATGTGGTGAGCCACGATCTCCTCGGCGTCGGGCAGAGCGCTGGCGAGCAGCGAGCGCAGGTGCTCGAGCCCGGGCCGGCA
>Ga0160449_1000828_pt1 | contig 16560 bp, 15 predicted proteins | sample HID1975I_E1MG_FD_108216 | JGI IMG/M metagenome (GOLD analysis project Ga0160449, IMG submission 108216) | Enriched soil microbial communities from UW Madison campus, WI, USA - HID1975I_E1 MG | ecosystem: Environmental > Terrestrial > Soil > Unclassified | place: USA: Madison, Wisconsin...
TGAACCACGCCACCGGCACGGGAATCGGCACGTTGATGCCGACCTGGCCCACATCAATGTTGTTCTGGAAGTAGCGCGCCGCGCCGCCATCCTGGGTGAACAGCGCAACGCCGTTGCCGTTAGGATTGCGGTTGATGAAGGCCACCGCGTCTTCCAGCGTTTCCACACCGACGCAGCACAGGACCGGTCCGAAAATTTCTTCGGTGTAGATGGTCATGTCTTCGTTGACGCCGTCGAAAATCGTCGGGCCCACGAAGTTGCCTTGCTCAAAGCCCGACACCTTCAGATTGCGTCCGTCCAGCAACAGCTTGGCGCCTTCATCCACACCCTTCTGGATCAGGCTTTCCACGCGTTTCTTGGCATTGGGCGACACCAGCGGGCCCAGGTCGGCTTCGCGGTCGGTGCCGGAATTGACCTTGAGCTTCTTGGAGCGCTCGACAAAATCGGGCAGCCAGTTGCGGGCATCACCCACCAGCACGGCCACGGACGAGGCCATGCAGCGCTGGCCGGCGGCGCCGAAAGCCGCGCCCACCAGTTGGTTCAGCGCCACTTCGGGATCCGCGTCCGGCAGGATCACGCAGTGGTTCTTGGCGCCCATCATCGACTGGCAGCGCTTGCCCGCGGCCGATGCGCGGTTGTAGATCTCGGTGCCCACGCGGGTCGAACCAATGAACGACACCGCCTTGATGTCGGGGTGTTCGCACAGGCCGTTGGCCGTGTCGGGGCCGCCATGCACCACGTTCAACACGCCGGGGGGCAGACCGGCTTCCAGCGCCAACTGGGCCAGGAACAGCGACGCGGTCGGATCCTGCTCGGACGGCTTGAGCACGAAGCTGTTGCCGCAGGCCACGGCAATCGGGAACATGAAGCAAGGCAGCATCACCGGGAAGTTGAACGCGGTGATACCCGCGCAAACACCCAGCGGCTGGATCAGGGTGTAGACGTCGATGCCGGACGCGGCATTTTCGGCATACTCGCCCAGTTGCAGGTTGGCGATCGAGCAGGCGTGCTCAACCTCTTCCAGACCGCGCCCGATTTCGCCTTCAGCGTCGGGCAGCGTCTTGCCATGTTCACGCGTAATCATCTCGGCCAGCTTGCCGGTGTTGGCGCGCAGCAGTTCCTGGAACTTCAGCATGACGCGCATCCGCGTGCCCTGCCCGCTGTTGCGCCAGGTCTTGAAGGCCTCCTTGGCGTTGGAGACGGCCAGGTCCAGCTCTTCGCGCGTGGCGAAGGGCACCTTGGCAACGACCTCCTGGGTGGCGGGGTTGATCACGTCGCGCCATTCGGTGGATTTGGACTGCACGAGCTTGCCGCCGATCAATAGCGGAACGCGGGGGACTTCACTCATTTCATGCTCCTCACACTGCGTAGTCGATGCGGATGAAATCCGCGTTCTTGGATCTTGCAGCGCGCCGGCCGGACAGGGGCCAGGCCGGCGCGCCAGGCTTATTTCTTCACCAGCGGGCAACTTGAATCGGCCAGGGGCTGGAAGGCTTCGGCCGCCGGAATGGTGGCCACCAGCTTGGAATAGTCCCAGCCGCCCTTGGATTCCGCGGGCTTCTTCACTTCGTACAGGTACATGTCGTGGATCACGCGGCCATCGGGGCGGATCGATGCATTGCGCATGATCGGGTCCTTGATGGGCAATTCACGCATCTTGTCGGCCACGACCTTGCCGTCGGTACTGCCGGCAGCGGCGGTCGCCCGCAGGTAATGCAGCACGCTGGAATACACGCCCGCCTGCGTCATCGTGGGCTTCAGGCCACGGAAGGCCTTTTCGAAGCGCGCGGCCCATTGGCGCGACGCATCGTCGTAGTCCCAGTAAAAGCCGTCCACGTATGACAGACCTTGGGCGTTTTCCAGGCCCAGCGCACGCAGATCCGACAGGAAGATCAACAGGGACACCAAGCGCTGCCCACCGTCCACGATGCCGAATTCACGCGCCTGCTTGACCGCATTGACAGTGTCCTGGCCGCCATTGGCCAGCGCCACGACCTGCGCCTTGGAGCTTTGCGCCTGCAACAGGTACGACGCAAAATCCGGGGCGTTCAAGGGATGCCGCACATTGCCGGCAACCGTGCCGCCCAGCGCCTTCACCGCCTTGACCGTGTCCGCTTCCAGCGAATGGCCAAACGCATAGTCCACGGTAATGAAGTACCAGGACTTGCCGCCTGCCCGCACGGTCGCCTTGGCGCCGCCCGCGGACTGCGAATACGTGTCGAACATCCAATGGAACCCGACGGGCGAGCATTCCTTGTTCGTCAGCGCGGTGGTAGCCGGGCCAGAGAACATCACCACCTTGTTTTTCTCGCGCGCGATGCCTTGCACCGCCAGCGCCACGGCTGAGTTGGTCAGGTCGGCAATTGCCGTCACGCCATCGCGGTCAAACCATTCGCGCGCTTTCGCGGCGCCCACGTCCGCCTTGTTCTGGTTGTCGGCGGACACCAGTTCGATCTTCATGCCCTTGCATTCCGCGGCCAGGCAGTCGTCGATGGCCAATTGCGCCGCCGCCACCGAACCCGGCCCGCCCATCCCGGCATAGGTGCCGGACATATCCGTCAGAATGCCGATCTTCACTGGCGGCTTGTCGGCCGCCTGCGCCTGGCTTACCAATAAAGCGCCCAGACACAAGCCTGCGGCCAGCCCGCGTGCGTGCAATTTCATGGATTTGTCTCCTGAGTGTTATGCGCTGAGTCGTAGCGATATGCCGTCTTTGCGGCCTGCGGCTCCCGGGGGCATTCCCCGAGGCCTGCCGACCCAGTGTAGATGTGTGAAAATCAACAAGCAACACCAGAAATGCACATTCCTTGTGCATTCATGCACAATAGGAAAATTGCCCCAAGCCCCTCTCGGCGCAGGGCCTGCGGAGAGCGAAATCGTGTTGGATTGGGATAGCCTGCGGTACTTCCTGGAAGTCGCCCGTACCCAGCGGGTCAGCGCCGCCGCGCGCAAGCTGGGGGTGGAACACACCACGGTGTCGCGCCGCATTCGTGCGCTGGAAGCCGAGCTGGACACCCTGTTGTTTGAAAAATCCCGCAGCGCGGGATTCATGCTGACGGACGACGGCCAGCGCCTGTTCGTGCATGCCGAGCAGATGGAAAGCACGGTGCATACCGCCCGCGAAATCCTGTCGGGCATTGGCCAGGCCTTGTCGGGGCACGTGCGCATCGGCGCCACCGAGGGGTTCGGCAGCTATGTGCTGACGCCGCTGGCCGCCGATTTCCAGCGCCGCTACCCGCACATCACGCTGGACATCCTGCCCGTGCCGCGCTTTGTCAGCCTGTCAAAGCGCGAGGCTGACCTGGCCATCACCATCGAACGCCCGCAGCGCGGCCCCTATGTGTGCAGCAAGCTGTGTGATTACACCTTGCGGCTCTACGGAACGCCGGGGTATCTGGCGCGCCACCCGCCGATTGCCACGCGCGCGGACCTGGCCCAGCACACCTTCATCGGCTATGTGGATGAACTGCTGTTCAGCGAACGGCTGCGCTACCTGGAAGACCTGCTGCCCGCCAGCAATGTGGTCTTGCGCAGCACCAGCGTGGTGGCGCAATACCATGCGGCGCTGCAGGGCCAGTCGCTGGCGATCCTGCCCTGCTTCATCGCCGCGCAGGACCCGCGCTTGAAGCCGGTGCTGGAAAAGGAAGTGGAGATCACGCGATCGTTCTGGATGTACTGCCATGAAGACCTGCGCAAGCTCAAGCGCGTGACGGTGCTGTGGGAATTCATCCGCAAGTCGGTGCTGAAGAACGCCGACCTGTTGGCGGGCAAGCGCGGCACGATGAAGTACCTGCCGTGAGGAAGCCCCTGCCCCTGCCGTGAGGCAGTAAGTGCCTTCAAGCAAAGGGGCCGGAAACCGGCCCCTCTTTGCGTCTTGCCTGGTTCGCGTCTTGCCCGGTCTTAAGCCGGGGTCGCGCTCTTGGGCGCCTTGACCCGCAGACGGCGCATCAGCAGGAACACGGTCAGCAAGGCGACCGCGCCATGAATCGCCCACACCCCCACGCCGAAGCTGAGCTTGCCGCTGGAAATCCAGGCGCGCGACAGGTTGATCATGTTCATGTAGAGCAGGCCCACCAGGCCGGCAATCAGCAAATCGCCGGAACGCCCCAGGCGCGGGTTCACCGCCCCCAAGGGAATGGCCAGCAGCGCCAGGTTGAGCGCGGCCAACGGCAAGGAAATGCGCCACATGACCTGCGACCAACTGCTGTCGGTGTCATCCGCAACCAGCTGCATGGTGGCGCGCGCCTTGGACGAGCGCTCGGCCGCGGCGCGGGCTTCTCCAATGGGGTCTTCGCCCGCCTTGCTTTCCAGGCGCAACCCATACTTTTCGAAGTGCACCAGGCGAATCTCGGGCGTACCCGGCTTGAGGTCATAGCGATGGCCTTCGCCCAGCACCAGGAAACGGTCGCCGTTGGGCAAAGTTTCGCTGTGCGCGCTGCTAGCCGTCAGCACGCTCAACCATTCGGGCCCGGTTTCGCGCGCGAACACGTTGCCCAATTCGTCGGTGGGCTTGACCGGGTCTTCCGAGAAGAACACGCGGCTGCCGCCAGACGATTCCGCGAACTGCCCGGCCGTCACTTTGGACAAGTCGGAACGCTGCTCGAACCGTTCGTGGTATTCGCCAATCTGCCGGTAGGCCCACGGGGCGGCCACAAGCGTCAAGCCGGCCACCGCCAGGGCCACGGGAATGGCCACGCGCAGCACGGGCTTTAGCCAGTCGGCCAGCGACAGGCCGCTGGCAAACCACACCACCATTTCGGATTCGCGGTAATTGCGCGTGACGGTCGTCAGCACCGCGATGAAGATGGACACGGCCAGAATGGTTGGCAAGGCGGTGATGGTGGACAGCGCAGCCAGCACCACAACGACGTCGGCTCCGATGTTGCCCCCCGCCGCTTCACCGAGCAGGCGCACGAGAAGCACGCTGAGCCACACGACGAGCAACGTGGAAAAGACAACGCCAGCGTGACTGGTGATCTCGCTGACGACAGAGCGTTTAAATAGAGACATGGGAGAATATGCGGGATAATCGACCGCATCATACACAGACGTACACGGGAAACCCTCATGGAATTTAGCACACAGACCACTGCTTCCCTGCACCAGGTTAAAACCGCCGCCCTGGCTGTCGGGGTGTACGCGGATGGCGTGTTGAGCCCCGCCGCGGACATCATCGACCGAGCTTCCAACGGCGCCGTGCGCGCCGTGGTCAAGACCGAGTTCCGCGGCCGCGCCGGCTCCACGTTGACGCTGCGCACGCTGCCCGGCGTAACCGCCCAGCGCGTGGTGCTGGTGGGTCTGGGCAAGCAGGAAGAATATTCGGCCCGCGTCCACGCCTCGGCCGAACAGGCTTTCGCCTCGGTCTGCGTGGCCGCCCAACTGACTGAAGGCGTGTCCACGCTGGCCGCCAACCCCATCGCCGACGTCGCCATCATTGCCCGCGCCCGCAGCGCCGCCATTGCGGCCGGCGCCGCCACCTATCATTACGACGCCAGCTTCGGCAAACCCGACCGCGACGCCCGCCCCAAGCTCAAGAAGATCATCCAGGTGGTCGAGCGCGCCGACGCGGCCCAGGCCCAGAAAGGCCTGCGCGAAGGCGCCGCCATTGCCAACGGCATGGAACTGACGCGCACGCTGGGCAATCTGCCCGGCAATATCTGCACGCCCACCTACCTGGGCGACACCGCCAAGCGCCTGGCCCGCGAATTCAAATCCCTGAAGGTTGAAGTGCTGGACCGCAAGCAGGTCGAGGCGCTGGGCATGGGTTCCTTCCTGTCGGTCGCGCGCGGTTCCGCTGAAGCGCTGCGCTTCATCGTGCTGCGCCACGCCGGCGCCAAGGCCGCCAAGAAAGGCGCGAAGAGCGCCCAGGGCCCGATCGTGCTGGTCGGCAAGGGCATCACCTTCGACGCCGGCGGCATCTCGCTCAAGCCCGCCGCCACCATGGATGAAATGAAGTACGACATGTGCGGCGCCGCCAGCGTGCTGGGTTCGTTCCGCGCCCTGGCCGAACTTGAGCTGCCGCTGGACGTGGTCGGCCTGATCCCCGCGTGCGAAAACCTGCCGAGCGGCACCGCCAACAAGCCCGGTGACGTCGTCACCAGCATGGCCGGCCTGACCATCGAAATCCTGAACACCGACGCCGAGGGCCGCCTGGTCCTGTGCGACGCCCTGACCTACGCCGAACGCTTCAAGCCGTCGGCCGTGATCGACATCGCCACGCTGACCGGCGCTTGCGTCGTGGCCCTGGGCCATGTCAACAGCGGCTTGTTCTCGAAAGACGACGCGCTGGCCGAGGCCTTGGCCACGGCTGGCCGCAAGTCGCTGGACACCGCGTGGCGCATGCCGATGGACGACGCCTACCAGGAACAACTGAAGTCCAACTTCGCCGACCTGGCCAACATCGGCGGCCCCCCGGCCGGCGCGGTGACCGCGGCGTGCTTCCTGTCGCGCTTCGCCAAGGCCTACCCGTGGGCTCACCTGGACATCGCCGGCACCGCCTGGCGCGGCGGCAAGGACAAGGGCGCCACCGGCCGCCCCGTGCCCCTGCTGATGCAATATCTGCTGGACCAGGTTTGAAGCCTTTGCAACGGAACCGGGCATGACGCGGATCGACTTCGCCTTCGGCGCGCCCGACCGCTTGCGCATGGCCTGCCAGGTCGTGCGCAAGCGCGTTCTGGCAGGGCAGCGGCTGGTGGTGTACTGTAAAGACGGTTCGCGGCTGGCCGCGTTTGACCGCATGCTCTGGGCTTTTGACGACACCTCGTTCGTGCCGCACGTGCTGGCCAACGACCCACTCGCGCCCGAAACGCCGGTGGTCCTGACGGCGGGAGATCCACAGCAAGCGGCCCACGCCGCTCAACCCGAAGCGGGCGCGGCTGCCGCCCCGCTGTGGCTGCTGAATCTGGACAACGATTGCCCGCCCGGCTTCGACACCTTTGAGCGCCTGCTTGAAATCGTGTCGGATGACCCGGACGACAAGCAAGCCGCTCGCCAGCGGTGGCGCGTCTACCAGAATGCGGGCCACACCCCGGTAAGCCACGACCTCAGCCGCCAGCCCCCCGGGGGCTGACCTGCCCCATCCATCCCGGCGGGCACCGTGCCCGCCGCGGTCTTTTGATATTTGGGAGCCCTCATGCCCTCTCGCTCCAACGATGCCGGCATCCCCACCCTGACCCAGCGGGCCGAACCAACGCTCTACGCGCCGCGCGCGCCAGAAGAGCCTGAAGATTCCGGCCCCCCCGTACTGACCGATCTGGCCGACGACGCCGCAGGCGGCGATGCCGACGATGCGTTCCCCTTGCTGACTGACATTGCCGATGGGCGCGGTCAGGACTGGGACGTGGACGAAGCCCCGGCGGTGCACGCCGGCACCGCGCAAACCGCCGCCGCGCTGCCCGATGCATCGGTGTTGACTGCCCGGTTGCAAGCCGAAGTCGAACAACTGATGCGCCGGGCGCTGGCAGACGCCATCGAGCAGATTCAAACGCGCATGGACGCCGAATTACCGGGTATCGTTTCCCGGGTATTGAACGAGGTCCGCCCTGGGTAAACGGGGTGTCCGGCAGCGGGTCTAAATCATCCAAAAACTGGATTCTTCAGGGAACTGTAAGGTATCCTTCCCCTCTAAGCCTTCTAGGCAATTATTTTTGGCGCATACAGGAGTTCTCCATGAACGAATATCGTCCGTCCCCTTTTAACCGTTCCGGCTCGGTCGCTGGCGCGCCGGGCGAGGTCGCGCGCAATCAGGTGCTGCGCAACACGTACTGGCTCTTGGCCCTCTCGCTGATTCCCACGGTGCTGGGCGCGGCAGTCGGCCTCTACACCGGCATCAACCGTGTCATGGGCGCAAGCCCCGGCCTGTCGGCAATCGTGTTCCTGGTGGGCGCCTTCGGCATGATGTTCGCCATCGAGAAAAACAAGAACAACTCGATGGGCGTGGTGCTGCTGCTTGCCTTCACGTTCTTCATGGGCATCATGCTGTCGCGCCTGCTGGGCTTTGTGATGGGCTTCAGCAACGGCTCGCAGCTTGTCATGACGGCATTCGGCGGCACGGCGATCGTGTTCGGCACGATGGCCACGCTGGCCACGACCATCAAGCGCGACCTGTCCGGGATGCAGAAATTCCTGTTCATCGGCGCGGTCGTGATCCTGGTTGCGGCGCTGGCCAACATCTTCCTGCAAATGCCCGCGCTGATGCTGACCATCTCGGTCATGGCCATCCTGGTGTTCTCGGCGTTCATGCTGGTTGACCTGCAGCGCGTGGTCAATGGTGGTGAAACCAACTACGTATCCGCCACCCTGGCCATCTACCTGGACGTCTACAACGTCTTCTCGAACCTGCTGATGCTGCTGGGCATCTTCGGCGGCAACCGCGAGTAATCGCACGCCGCTAGTTCAGTACTGAAGGCCTACATGCGCATGTAGGCCTTTTTCTTTTGGAGTGTTCCCATGCACGATCGCCGCCGCTTCCTCCAGACCGCCGCCTGCGCCGCCCTGCTGGGACCCGCTGGCGCCGCCCAGGCCCTGAGCGCCAAGCAAGCCATGCTGAACCGCTCCATTCCGTCCACCAAGGAACAGATACCCGTCATCGGCCTGGGCACTGCCGACACCTTCAACGCCTCGCCCGATGACGCAGCAGCCATGCAGCCCTTGGCGCAGGTACTGGACGCCTTCACGAAAGCCGGCGGCACCCTGATCGACACCGCCCCCAGCTACGGGCAAGCCGAGGCGGTTGTGGGAGCGTTGCTGGCGCGCCAAGGCGGGAAGAGCAATCCGTACTTCCTGGCGACCAAGATCGGCGCGCGCGGCCACGATGCCGCCATGGAACAGATACGCGAATCACAGAAGTACCTGGGCCGCGACAAACTGGACCTGATCCAGATCCACAACCTGATCGACACCCGCAATCAACTGAGCTTGTTGCGCGACCTGAAGCAGCAAGGCGTGATCCGCTACGTCGGCATCACGCACTACCTGGACCATGCCCACGACGAACTGACCGAACTGGTCGAACGCGAAAAGCCCGATTTTCTTCAGATCAATCTGTCAGTGGGCGCACGCAACGCCGAAAAACGTCTGCTGCCGGCTTGCCAGGCCAACGGCGTCGCGGTGCTGATCAACCGCCCCTTCCAGGACGGCGCCCTGTTCCGCCAGGTCAAGGGCCGCGCCCTGCCCGGTTTGGCTGCCGACATCGGCTGCACCTCCTGGGCGCAGATTTTCCTGAAGTTCATCATCGGGCACCCGGCCGTGACGGCCGTCATTCCCGCCACCTCCAAACCCGCGAACATGGCGGACAACGCCCTGGCCGGGTTCGGGCCACAACCCGACGCGGCAATGCGCGACCGCATCGCCGCCCTGCTGGCATAAACCATGGCCTCTGTCGGCCTTGGCTCCCTGCGAGGCCGCGCGGCGCGGGCCTTGGGCATACACGAAGAAGAAATCGCGCCCGCCGCCTGCGGCTTCGCGTTCTTCTTCTTCCTGTTCTGCGGCTATTTCATGCTGCGCCCCATCCGCGAAACCATGGGGATCCAGGCGGGCGTGAACCAACTGCAATGGCTGTTCACCGCCACCTTCGTCGCCACCTTGGCCGTGGTGCCCCTGTTTGGCGTCTTGTCCTCGCGCGTACCGCGTTCGACACTGCTGACCTGGGTCTACGGCCTTTTTGCGCTGACGATGGCGGGCTTCGCTGTCCTGCTGCACCTGCAACCGGGCAGCATCTGGGCCGCGCGCGCGTTCTATGTGTGGCTGTCAGTGTTCAATTTGTTCGTGGTTTCCATCGCCTGGAGCCTGATGGCCGACGTGTTCCGCATGGAGTCGGCCAAGCGCCTGTTCGCCTTGATCGCCGCCGGCGCCAGCGCGGGCGGGCTGTGCGGTCCGCTGCTGGGCGCGTTGCTGGCCGGCACGCTCGGCCCGGCGGGCCTGTTGCTGCTGTCGGCACTGCTGCTCACGGCAACCTTGCCGCTCAAGCAATGGCTGTTGCGATGGCGCGCCTCCACGCGCACGGACATCAGCCTGGAAGACATCAAGCACCCCATTGAAGGCGGCGTCCTGGCCGGCATTTCGCGAATTTTCCGATCACGCTACCTGCTGGGCATTTCGCTGCTGGTGGTACTGCTGGCCACGCTCAACACCTTTCTGTACATGGAACAGGCGCGACTCGTCGCCGATACGTTCCCCGACACGGCGCAGCGCATCCGCGTCTTCAGCGCGCTGGACTTCACCGTGCAGACGCTGGCGCTGTTGTCGCAGGTGTTCATTACGGGCCGCGTGGCCGCGCGCCTGGGGCTGCGCTTCCTGTTAACCGCGGTGCCGCTGGCCGTGGGGGTGTCGTTCCTGGCGCTGGCCGCGTTTCCGGTCTTTGGCGTGTTGGCCGCCGCGATGATCCTGCGCCGGGCGGGCGAGTACGCCCTGATCAGGCCGGGTCGTGAAATGCTGTTCACCGCGGTTCCGCCTGAAGACAAATACAAGACCAAGAGCGTCATCGACACCGTGGTCTACCGTGGCGGAGACGCCGCCAGCGGCTGGGTCAAGGCGGGGGTGGACATGCTGGGCCATGGCGTGGCGCTGATCGCGCTGTTGGGCGCGGGCGTGGCGCTGGGCGCGGCAGCCGTGGGCTACGCATTGGGAAAACAGGCCGACGCCAGAAAGCCCGACAACCATTAGCTTTTTCCGAACAAGCATCTTAGTAAACCAAACGGATCTCACGGGCAGCCGCCGCACAATGGCGCAGCTCTCAACGCCTGGGGAATCGTCATGAAACGCTCTGCCTGCCTTGCCGCCCTGCTGCTTTGCCTTAGCGCGACATCCGCGCACGCCGCCTATCCCGAAAGGGCCATCACCTTGATCGTGCCTGCGGCCGCGGGCGGCAACGCGGACATCACCGCGCGCCTGATCGGCCAGGAGATGAGCCGTCAGCTTGGCCAGCCCATCGTGGTGGAAAACCGCGTGGGGGCCGGGGGCCGCATCGGCACCCAGGCAGTGGTTCGCGCCCCCGCCGACGGCTACACCATCGGCTATGCCCACGTTGGCACGCTGGTGCTGCACCGGTTTCTGTTCAAACAACAACTCTACGACCTGGACCGTGACGTGACGCCGATCGGTCTGGTGGCCGAAACCCCGAACGTCATCGTGGTGAACGCGGCCTCGCCCTATCGCGACCTGAAAAGTTTCATCGAGGCCAGCCGCGCCCAGCCCGACCGCCTGACGATGACGTCGGCGGACCCAGGCACGACCAGCGAGGTCGGCGTGAAGCTTTTCATTGCCCAGACCGGCGCGGCCGTGCGCCAGATTCCCTACAAGGCAACGGCCGCGCAGCTATCCGACCTGCTTGGCGGCCACGTGGACGCCATGATGGAGAACCTGCCCCCGCTGATCGGCAATCTGAAGGACGGCCGCCTGCGCGCGCTGGCCGTCACGACGACGTCCCGCGCCGCGTCCAACCCCGATGTGCCGACAGTGGCCGAACAGGGCTACCCCGACTATGAACAGTCGGCCTGGAGCGCACTGATCGCCCCGGCCGGTACGCCGCCTGCCGTCATCGACCGCCTGAACGCCGCGATGAACCAGGCGCTGCGATCGGAAAATGTCGCAAAAGAACTGCGCAGCCGTTCCCAGGCGCCGCTGGGCGGCACCCCGCAAGACGTACAAACCCAAATTCGCAAGGAGCTGCCCAAATGGGAAAACATCATCAAGGCTGCCACGCTGGATTAAGGTCCATGGGTAATCTTGCGGCAGGCGAACCTGCGCCAGGCGAACCTGCGGCGGGCGGTCCTTCCGCAGACACCTCGGCGAGAGGCTCCACATGGTTCAGCTAAGCCGGGAAGACTTCTCCGTCGCCGCCGCAACCAACGAATCGGCCTATCGGCGCGTCACCGTCCCCATGTTGCGGATCGACGCCGGCCCCGGCCCCGCCGTTGCCCTGATTGCCGGCGTGCATGGCGACGAATGGGAAGGCCAGGCGGCCATCCTGGATCTGTGGCATCACCTGCCCAACGTTCTGCAACGCGGCACGGTCTATCTGCTGCCCGCCGTCAACGCGGAGGCCTCGCTGGCCGGTACAAGGTTGTCTCCCGCCGATGGCGGCAACCTGAACCGCGCGTTCCTGGGCGCCCCGGCGCGCGGCTACACCGAAAGCGTCGCGGCCGCGCTCGAAGCGCGGTTGCTGCCCCGCGTGCAGGCCATGGTCGACGTGCACAGCGGTGGCGCGTCGCTGCGCTATCTGCCGTCATCCGTGATCACGCGCTACGGCAACGACGCCTACGACGAGCGCCTGCCCGCCCTGGCGCGCGCGTTTGGCCTGCCGCATTGCGTGTTCTTTCGCGGCAATGAAGCAGGCTCCATGCCGGCCTCGGCCAGCCGCCACGGCGTATTGCGCCTGAGCGCCGAGATCGGCGGCGGCAGGGAAACGCACGGTGCCCTGGTCGAGCGCTGCCGTGATGGGCTGCTCGGTTGCCTGGGCGAACTGGGCCTGCTGCCAGGCCACCCAAGCCCCAGCAACCCGGACGTCCAGCTTTACGACCTGGACGCCCCCGCAGCCACACTGCGGGCAAGCGAACCCGGCGTGTTCGTGCCCGGCGTTGAACTGGGGCAGTCAGTCACGGCGGGCCAGCAGATTGGCCGCTTGATCGAGCCCGCCCGCCCCGACACTCCCATGCGCCCCTTGCATAGCCCCCAAGCAGGCACAGTCGTGTGCCTGCGCGCCATTGCCCGCAGCGACGACGGCGACTGCCTGCTACAGGTTGCGCCCGCCCTTCCCCTTGAATCCCTCGTGTCGAAGTACTGACCCATGCAGATGAACCCAAGATTGTCCGGCCTGCGTTGTATCCGCTGCGCAAGCCTGTGGCCGCCCGGCGACTATCCCGAAGGCTGCCCCCATTGCCTGACAGCCGGCCACCCCGCCACGCTGGAATGCTGCTACCACTCGTCCACCGACAACCCCGCCATGCCCTTGCCGATCCTGGCCCCGATCACGCTGGGTGAAGGCGACACGCCTTGCCTGGAAGCGTCGGACCTGGCGCAGGCCGAAGGCATCGGCCAGCTTTGGCTGAAATGTGAAGGCGCCAACCCCACCGGTAGCCACAAGGACCGCATGGCGGCCCAATTGGTATCGCGGGCAAGTCTGGCCGGTGCAACCCGCGTGGCAGCGGCCTCCAGCGGCAATGCCGGCGTCTCGATCGCCGCCTATTGCGCCGCCGCCGGCTTGCAGGCCGATATCGCCATCACCCGCAACTGCCCGCCCTTGCAGCGCGTAGCCATGGAACGCTTCGGCGCCAAGCTCAGCGCCTTCGAAGACAGCCTGGCCCGTTGGCCCTACGTAGAAGAGCTGTGCCGTAACCACGGCGCATTCGCGGGCACCAACTATTTGAATCCGCCCGTCGGCACACACCCTTACGGCGTCGAGGGCTACAAGCCCATCGCCGCCGAGATCCTGGACCGCTGTGGCACGCCAACCGACATCATCGTGCCCACCGCGCGCGGCGATCTGCTTTGGGGAATCTTCCTGGGCTGGCAGCACCTGTTGCAAAGCGGCCGTATCCAGCACCTGCCCCGCCTGCACGCCGTCGAGCCCTATGCGCGCCTGTCGCAAGCTCAAGCCACGGGGGATGCGCGCGGCTTGTGGGACGCGGCAACGGATCAGTACTCCATCGCGGGCGGCACCTGCACGCTACAGTCGCTGGAAGCTTTGTCGCGCTCAGGTGGCACGCCGGTGGAAGTATCCGATTCGGCCGCCGCGCAGGCGCAGCAACGGCTGGAACGCAGGGGGATCAGCACCGAGCTGTCATCAGCGGCCGCGCTGGCGGCAGTGGCCCGCCTGCGGCGGTCGGGCATATTGGATGCAGAATCGTCGGTGGTGCTGATGCTGACCTCGGACGGACGCCGCGGCTAAACGCGCCTTGCCGCCCTAGACGCCGAAGCGCTCCACCAGCGGGGCCAGCACGCCGCGCAGGCAGGTGGCCCAGAATTTGCCGGCCTCGGACAGGGGCCGGCTGCCGTGCAGGATCATGTGACATTCAAAATGCACGGGCGCGGTCAACGGGCGGTAGCAAAGGCCCGCGGCCTCCATCCCCACGGCAGTCGCCGGGTTGGCGATGCCTACCCCATGCCCCGCCAGCGCCAGTTGGCACACGGTGCTGGAATACGGGGTTTCGATGGCCACCTTCAGGCTTAGCCCCGCCTGCAGCAATAGCGAATCCAGACGCTTGCGTGAGCCATCCTCCGCATTCAGGGCGATGACCTCGGCATCCGCAAGATGGGTGAATTCCACGCGCTCCAGGCGCGCCAGCGCATGGCCGGCGGGAAACACCGCCACGGCACGCAAGCTGGCCAGCCGGTGGCCGAGCAGGCCTTCCAGTTCAGATTCGTCGGCCACCACCGCCAGGTCGAGTTCACCCGACACCACCATGTCGCGCAAGGTGTTGGAGTCTCGAATTTGCAGATACAGCGGCGTGTCGGGATAGCGCGTGCGGAACCGCGAGATCGCGTCGCTGACGATGGTGCCGCCATACGCATGGATGCAACCAATGCGCAGGCGCGGCTGCGCGGCGCCACGTATCGCGCGGATCTTGCGCCCCAGGCTTTCCAGCCCCACGTTCAAGCGGCGGATTTCCTCGTACAGCAAGGTGGCCTCGGGCGTGCGCTGCATCCGCTGGCGCACACGCTCGAACAGGCGCAACTCAATGCTGGCTTCCAGCGCGGCCAGGGTCGCGCTGACCGTCGCGGGCGACACATCCAGGCGCCGGGCGGCAGCGGTCACGCTTTCCGTTTCGTACACGGTGCGGAACGTCTCGACCTGTTTCAGCGTGAAGGTCATAGGCTGCTTGCGGCACGCTCAGACGCGCTGCAGGTCCATCAGGACGCGGCGGGTGGACAACGGGCGGCCGGCAAGGATTTCGGCCAGGCGCTCGCGCAAGTCGCGGCGCAGCGCGGGCTCGATGGCCGTGTCTTCGAAATCGGGCGCGGCTTCATCCACGCCATAGCCGGTCTCGCGCAGCAAGGTCCATTCAAAGCGGCGCAACGCGCCCGCGGCGCTCGTGCCATTGGACAATTGCTGCAACGCCATGTCGTAGGCATCGAATAACAAGGGGTGGGCGTCCTCGCGTGGCAGCAGACGCAGCAAAAGCTCGTTCATGTACCAGGCGGACATCAGTGCGGTGCCGGTCAACGGGCGGATGCCCGCGATTTCGGCGCGTGTCAGCGTCTTGACTTCGCCGTTGCCGGTCCAGGACAGCAGCAAGGGCTGAAAGGCTGACAACACGGGCCGCAGCACCGAGTAGGGGCGCTTGGCGCCCTTGGCGACCATGGCCACACAGCCATGATCGCGGGAAAAAGTCTGAACAATAAGGGAGGTCTCACGCCACGCGGTGGCGTGCAGCATAAAGCCGGGGCGATCCTGGACGCGAGGCGCCCGTCTACTCATAGCCCAGATCGCGGAGCGCACCCTCGCGGTCGGACCACCCCTTGCGCACCTTGATGTAGACCTCAAGGTGCACGGGCTTGTCCAGCAGCTTGGCGATGTCCTGCCGCGCCTCCGTGGCGATACGCTTCATGTGCATGCCGCCCGTACCCAAGAGGATAGGCTTGTGGCTGTCGCGCTCGACCACCACGCAGGCGTTGATGCTGGCGCCCTTGGCGGTCTCTTCCCATTGCTCAATGACGACGGTACAGCCGTAGGGCAGCTCGTCGCCGACCAGGCGGAAGATCTTCTCGCGCACCAGTTCGGCGGCAATGAAGCGCATGGGGCGGTCGGTCAGGGTGTCTTCTTCGAACATCGCCTCGCCTTCGGGCAGGCGCGTGGCAATTTCTTCCAGCAACTGATCCAGTTGCTGGTTCTTCGTGGCGCTGACCGGCACCACGGCGCCGAACGGATGCAGCGCCATGATCTTGGAAACGAAGGCGAAGAGATCATCACGATTCTTCATTTGGTCGATCTTCGAGACGACCAGAATCGTGCGCTCCGGGTTGGGCAGCAGCGGCAGCAACTTGGCGTCGCCTTCCGACCACTTGCCGGCCTCGACCACATGCACCACCACGTCGACGTCGGCCAGGGCCTGCGTCACGACGCGGTTCATCATGCGGTTCATGGCGCCGCCATGGCGCGTCTGGAAACCGGGAGTATCAACGAAAACGAACTGCTCGTGTTCGCGCGTCAACACGCCATGGATGCGGTGGCGCGTGGTCTGCGCCTTGCGCGACACGATGGAGATCTTGGAACCGATCAGGGCGTTGGTCAGCGTGGACTTGCCCACATTGGGGCGGCCAACGATGGCAACAAAGCCGGTACGAAAAGGGGTATCGCTCATTTAGTCTCTTGAGCCACTGCCACGGGCAGCGACAATTGCGCGGTTTTGCGCGCCTTGCCCGACTTGCGGGCAGCCTTGGTGGCCGGGCTGATGGCCAGCGCAGCCTCCAAAGCCAGCTTGGCCGCCGATTGCTCGGCGGCGCGGCGGCTGGCGCCGGGCGCCGTAACCTTGATCTCGAGCGCCGGGATGGCGCACTCGACTTCGAACTGCTGGCTGTGGGCCGCGCCATGCGTGGCCACCACCGTGTACAACGGCAGCGCCA
>Ga0160449_1000829_pt1 | contig 16467 bp, 19 predicted proteins | sample HID1975I_E1MG_FD_108216 | JGI IMG/M metagenome (GOLD analysis project Ga0160449, IMG submission 108216) | Enriched soil microbial communities from UW Madison campus, WI, USA - HID1975I_E1 MG | ecosystem: Environmental > Terrestrial > Soil > Unclassified | place: USA: Madison, Wisconsin...
ACCAGATGCAGCGCCGGGGCGACCAGCAGATAGAACAGGCTGCCGCCGACGAGAAAGACGATCCCTGACAGGATGACGTTGACGCCGAAGGCCTCCATCGGCACGCCCATCACCATCGCCGGCCGGGTGCAGGCCAGGAACAGCGGGTCTTCGGTCAGGCGTTCGTCATCCATGGCCGCCTCCCGCAGATGTGACGCCGACGGCGATCAGGACGCCGATGGCGACGCCGCCCAGCGCCTGGCCGAACCGCGTCGGCGAGAGCATCCGCCGCAGCAGCAGGACGAGGAGGGCCAAGGCGAGGCCGCCGGCGGTGACGCAGGCGGCGGTCATCAGCCGCCTCCCGTGATCAGGCTGACGATCTCGGCAGCGCCGAACACCACCACGATGCCCAAGACCACGATGGCGGCCCGGCGCAGGTCGAACAGGCCGAACATCCAAAGGATGCCCACGATGACCACGGCGAGGACGGCCAGCAGACGCGCGGTGTTGCCGGTCAGCATATCGACCACGTTCTGAAGCAAGCCCTCCACATTGGCGGAGGCGAAGGCGGGACCGGCCGCCGCTAGGCTGACGGCGCAAGCGAGGGTGGCCGCCGCCGCGGAACGGCGTCGGTGGGAGACAGGCAAGCTCATGGCAGGAGGCTCCGGGAGGCTGGGAGAAGACGATCAGGCCAGCGGCGTTCGGACGCCCGAGGACGTCTGGCACGGACGGCGGCGAGGCGGGGCGCGATACGAGCTGCGGCGTTGCTAGCGCTGGAGAAGATGGCTCTGTCAGAGCGAGGCGGACCGCCGAGGCTTCCACACGGGCGACGTAGCCGTTGCGAAACCCGCGCTGCGGGTGGCCTGTATTGTATCGCGACAAGGCGACCCGCAGCGCCGCCTGGCGGTGGGCCGGGTCGTCGCTGGCGGGACGATAGCCGACGCGGAGCACCACGGACGCTGCAGCGAGATTGCGACAGGGGTCGAAAGCCGCTTCAACCGTGAGGCCCAGCCAGGCCAGATTGCTGCTGTTGATCTGGGCGAGGCCGAGATCGAGATTGGCCCCGCCCGCGAGGAGTTGGCGCGCCAGCCTCGCCGCTTGCTGCGCATCGCGCGGACGCATTGAGGGACGCGGTCCGTGATTGACGCCGATCGCCAAAGAGTCGAAGCGGCTCTCGGCGTGGGCAATGGCCGCCAAGGTCTGCGGCGCCACAGCGGGCGCACAGGTCTGGGCGAGAGCGAGGACAGCAGCGAGGTCGAGCATCGGGAATGGTTCCGTGAAGGCCTCATTCCATCGGGGAAGGGATTTCCACTCGACCCGCAGTCGCCCCATGTGAGATTTGCGGGGCTGGACTCCCGGATCTAGGAAGACAGGGCGTCAGGCGTCGAAGCGGCCGCGCCTGGCGGGCCAGCCCGAGGCCGCGAAGCGAGCCACGGCCTGCACGCGGGTGCGGACCCCCAGCGCGGCGCAGGCCCGGGCGAGGTGCTCATCGACGGTGCGGACCGAGAGGCCGAGGTGGTCGCCGATCCGCCGCGAGCTCATCCCGCGCGAGGCCAGCACGAGACACTGGCGCTGGCGACGCGTGAGGCTGCGAAGCGGTTTGGGGCGGGCCGGATCGGCGTAGACGAGGGGCGCGGACATGCCGCCATCAGACCATGTTTGAAAGTTGCGGTCGGCCCGCAGGATTCCGACGGGCCGTCTACGGTGTGGGGTCTGCGGGACTGTCATCCGGCCCCGGCGTCGAGGGCGGGACCAGACGCTCGACCCTGCGCTTGAGCCAGGCCTCGGCCGCGTCGTCCCGTCGCACGGCCTGCAGCGCCAGCTCCTTCAACGCCCTGGTGAAGACATTGATGATGGTGCGGGAATCCAACTCACCGACCAAGTCGCCGAACTCCGCTTCGAAGTCTTGGAGCGCCGCCATCAGGATGGTCATCATCTGGTTGTCGGCGGTGTTGAGCGCGAACGCCGGCGACCCGAAGGCGAGGGCGGCCAGGATGGCGTGGTAGTCGGATTTCGTAATCTCGGCAAAGCGGTAGATCCGCTCGAGGTTGATCCGCCCCTTGCCGGCTTCAAACAGATCATAGTTGCGCGGACTCATCCCCATGGCCTGCGCGAGGTCGGCCTTGCGGATGCGCCGGTGGGTCCGGATCAGGCGCAGCGCCGCGGCGAGCGTGGCGCTCTGCGACTGGCGTTGGGCGGGGTCCATGACGCATCAATCTCCTTCTCAAACACCGCGCACCGGCGCCGGCACTGCACCTCCGCCAGTTGCAAACGTGCCGCTTCCGCCTCCCAAATGAAAGACAGGAGGGACACGGTGGTCGGAAACTTGCCAACACGCGCAAACATCCTGCGCTTTCAGCGCGAAGACTTGCGCGCGGCCGTTCGGCGAGACCCATGGTGAGGAGCCGCGAGCCCTATGTCCTGGCGTTCAGCGCCCTGGCCGCCGGACTGGCGGAGGGTCGCTATGGCTGGGGGCGACCTCTGGTCGTGACCGAAATCGCCGCCGCCCTTCACCTCAGTCCGACGCCGGTCCGCGAGGCCTTGGCGCGGCTGGCGGGCGAGGGACTGATCGACCATCGGCCGGGGTACGGGTATGCGTCCCTGGCGTTCACGGGTGCGGATTTGGCCGATCTCTACGGCCTGCACGAGCTTCATCTGCTGGAGGCGGCGGGCCGGTCGGCTTTCAACGCTCTTCCAAAGGCATTGGGCGAGGACGACGTCCGCGCCATCGAGGGTTTCTTCCGCGCGCTGGTCTTGCGGACCGGGAGCCGCGCACTCGATCGGGCGCACCGAAGGCTTATGGCTCAGCTCGGCCCGGCCCTGCGTGTTGAAGCCCAGGTCCTGGGTCCGGATAGCAACGGTCTCCGTCGTCAACGGGCCTGCTACGACGCGCAAGATCGTGTGGGTCTGATCGAAGAAATCCAGAGATGGCATGAGCGGCGCAAGCAGTCGAGTCGAGCTGTCGTTGAAGCGATGCGCGCGGCAGACCAAAGTATATTCCAGATATAGTTTGAAAATATTGCTTCCAGCGCGCCCTCCTGACCTTTCCGGCGATTAGGCCGGGATGGAGGCAGGAATGACGATCTCGAAACAGAAGCGACTGGTCCGCCTCGGCGCCGCCGCCGCGCAGACCCGCGCCGATTCCGAGACCGGGATGATGGAGCAAATCCCGGAGTTTCTCTGGGAGGTCCACGCGGTTCGCCCGCGCTGACCGCCCCGGCCGGGCGACCGGCCAGAGTTCGGCGTCCGGGTCGTGGCCGTCCGGTTCACGGGTCAGCGGCGCCGATAGCCGCCGGTCTTCAAGGGACCGGCGATCCAAAGGAGCAGCAGATGCTGAAGTCCAGAAGCCTGATCCGCGTCGGGTCCGCCAAGGCGCGGACCCGGGCGATCGATGAACGCGGCGATCTCGAGCAGATTCCCGAGTTCGAATACGTCACGCCGGGCGCACGCACGGCCTGAGGGACGCGGGGCGCCAGGCTCAACGCCCGGCGCCCCGTGATCTTACCGAGGGGAATACTCATGTCTTCCAACCCGTCCGTATCCGCGGCCTTTCTCAAGGAAGGCCTCCACGCCGTCGCGATCGACGACGACGTCGCTGTTCTCGATGTCGGCGGAGACGCCTATTTCTGCCTGCCGGACGCGGCGATGGATTTGCGCGCCGAGGCTGAGGGCGTGATGGTGGTCGGGGGGCTGGCCGAAACCCTCGACGGTGAGGGCTGGCTGCGCGATCGGCCTGCAGGGGGCGTGTCGCCGCTGCCGACGCCGCCGCGCCGAAGCGCCTTCCATGGTGCGTCCGCGTCGCTGACGTTCGCCGGCTGGAGAGCCCTGGCGGGAGCGGTGCGCGACGTGCGGCGCGCCGAACGATGCGGCGACCTTGTCTCAATGCTGGCTGTCGCCGGAACTGGCGAGGAAGCGGGGGATGAGCGGACGGTGTTGCGCGCCGCTGCGGCGCTGCGGCGCGTCCAGCCCTGGTTGCCTTTCGACGGCGAATGCCTGCAACGTTCGGCCCTGTTGGTGGCGTTTCTGCGTCGGCTCGGTCTTCGCGCCGACTGGGTCTTCGCTGTCCGCCTCTGGCCCTTCAACGCCCACTGCTGGGTCCAACTTGGCGACATCTGCCTCAACGACGATCACGAACGTCTGCAGGCCTATACCCCGATCTATCGGCGATGATCCCGCATCCGTCCGATGGCGGCTGGTTGCTGATCGACCGCAAAGCCGCCGGCCAGGGGATCGCCGCGCAAGCCGAGGCCGTCGTCGAGCGCCTGATGGTCCGAGGCTGGCGAATGGGCTGGCGCGTGGACGATCTCCTCGTCCTGATGGGGCCGCGAGCGTGGCGGGCCTGTCGCCTCGTCGGCCCAGCTCACCTGATGATCGGGACCTGGCGGCCCAAGGGTCAGGACACGCCGGCTGCCCTGGTCGGGCGCTATCGCGGCGGGCGCGCCTTGGCCGAGGCCATGGTCACACGTGGATGGGGCGACTACGTCCTGGCCTGGCGAGGAGAAGGCGGTGGCCTGGAGGCGCTGCGCGATCCCTCCGGCGCGGTCGACAGCCTGGGCTGGACCCATCAGGGCCTTCGCGTCCTGTCCGATCAGTGGCCGCCGGAAGCGGACGCCCTCCTGCCGGCTGAGGCGGCGTTGGATTGGCCGCTTCTGGGGCGGATGGCCGATCGGCCGCAGCTGGCGACGCGGCGCAGCGCTGTAACGGGGGTGTGGACGATCCCGCCGGGCGGCTTTGCCAGGATCACCGACAAGGCGGCGATCACCCCGGTCTGGCGGCCGGCCCAGTGGTACGGCGGCGCCTTCGACGCGGGGGAGGAGGCGCTGGTCGATGTCGTGGACGGCGTCGTCCAAGCCTTGGCGCGAGACCACGGACGCGTCATGGCGGAACTGTCGGGCGGCCTGGACTCCGCCATCGTGGTCGGGAGCCTCGTGGAAGGGGCGTCGGTCTCGCCGAGGGTCGTCAACTACCACGGCCCTTGGCCGGAGGGAGACGAGCGCGTCTATGCCCGGGCGGCCGCCGACCTGTACGGGCTTACCCTCCACGAGGCGGCCAAGCCGGTCCGACCACTGCGGAAGGGACAGTTCGATCGTCTCGGCCTGGGGGTCAGGCCGGGCTTCCAGGGGCTGGACCCCTTTTATGACGCCGACATGGCAGCACGGATGCGTCGCGCCCGCTCGGCCTGCGTGACGGGGCAGGGCGGAGACGCCGTCTTCTTTCAGCAGCCTACGCCCTGGGTGGCCTGCGACCGCGTCGCGCGGATCGGCTTACGGGGCCTGTCGCCGCGACACCTTTCCCACGTGGCCGAATGGACCCGGCGATCGGCCTGGGCCGTCGCCGCCTTGGCCCTGCGCCGCACGCCGGCGGAGGCGAACGAAGCGGACCCCCATCCGTGGTTGACCGGCCTTGGGCCTCTGCCGCCTGGCAAGCGGCTGCAAATCCGTCAACTGGTCAACGCCCAGTCCTATTGGCGCGACAGCCTGCGCCTTCGCGCCGGTCCAGTCCTTCATCCGCTTCTGACCCAGCCTGTGATGGAGCATGCTCTGGGCATCCCAACCGACCTCCTGACCCGAGGCGAGGGCGAGGTGCGCGACCGCGCCCTGGCGCGAAGGGCCTTCGAGCACCGTCTGCCGGACCGGATCCGACAGCGCCGCAACAAGGGCGACCTGACCCGCTACTATGGCCGGATCAATCGGCTCAGCCTGCCCCTGCTAAGGTCGCTCCTGCTCGAGGGGCGGCTGGCGAACCATGGCGTGATTGACGCCGCTGGCCTCGACGCCATCCTGACGCCTGAGCGATTGATCTGGGACGACCGCCATAGCCGCGCGACGCTCCCGGCCGTGGTCGAGTGCTGGGCCCGATGCTGGGAGGTGCGCCTGCGTCAGCGCGGCCGGTGACAGCCAGCGGTCGAGCCAGGCGACGATCCTCGCATGCAGGTCGCGGATGTTCCCTGGGCTGGCGAAGACATGGCCTTCCCCCATGTAGATCGCCAGTTCGGCCTCGCGGTCCTGCCGCCAAAGGGCGCCGAACAGCGGCGAGCCACGGGAATGGTCAAGGTCGCCATCGATCAGCAGGGTCGGCGTCTGAATTCGGTCGGCCGCATACAGGGCGCTGCTGGCGACGTAGAGGTCCGGTCGATCTGTGAGCGTCGCGCCGATCCGCCCCTGTCCGGTTTCCGCCCATCCCGCGCCCGTGGCGAAGGTCGGGCCGTCCTCCGGCGACAGGAGGAAGGCGGGAGACGGCAAGGTCACGCCGCCATAGTCGGCATTCGCGGCGGACGCGACGATGGCGCGGAAGCGGCCGGACTGGGTTGCGACGGCCAAGGCGCCGATGCCGCCATAGCTGTGGCCGAGCACAGCGGCTCGATCGGGATCGACGAGGCCGTCGCGGGCGGCGGCCTCGAGCACCCTTTCGAGGCGCGACCCGAGATCGACGAGCGCCCGACCATCACCACGGTCCAGCGGCAGGCTCGGGACGATCACGGCATAGCCGGCGGCCGCCAGAACACCGGCGTTGATGTGCCGTTGGCCATGGCCCGGTTGGAGAGAGGCCGGCGCAGTGGGATGGACCGCGCCAGGGTAGATCATCAGGACGACGGGCAGATCATGGGCAAGCCGGTTCGGCGGCAACAGAATCCAGGCCGTGCGCGCCTGCTCGTCGACGTCGACCCAGTCGATGCGCCGGACGTCGCCCGCCTGCCGCTCGGCCAGCCATGGGTTGAGTTGGTCCAGACTCCGGTCGCCGTCTGCCGTCCGGAGCAGGAGGGCGTCGCTTCCTGAGGGCTGAGACCGTTCGAGCACCGCAGCGCGACCATCGTCGGAAGCGGCGAGCAGCCGCTCGCCTGGGGAGACGGAAACGGCGCACTCGCGCTCGGCGTCATGGAACGACTGAAGGCAGCCTTGGCCGTTAATCGCCAGGCCACGCGCTGCAAGGGCCGGATCGGGATGGACCGCGTCGCGTCCGCCTCCGTCCACGGTTTTGCCGATGATCGGGTCGCGTAAGGACCGCTCGCCCGCCGTGCGGCCGTCCAGGGTTCGCCAATGGGGCCCGTCAGCAAGCAGAAGGCGGCCTCGCCGGTCCAAGGACAGTCGCGTATCCGCCGGGACAGCGAGATCGGTAAGCCGCCCAGGGGCCTCCAGGCGGCGCCAGACCGGACGGTTCTCGGGCCCATCGACGAGCACCACGGGCCTGTCCTTGTCCCAGGCCGCCCGCGCCCAAGGGATCTGGCTGGTGTTGATGCGGAAGGCCGGACGGGCGCCAGCGTCCAGGTCGCGGACGAGGCCCTGCCGGTCGACCGTCGCAAAGCCAGCCTCACGCCACGTTTGGGTCTCCGCCCGGCTGCTGATCAGCAGCAGGCTGGAGTCAGCGCGCCAGGCGAGTTGATAGGGCAGAAGGTCGACATCGACCTGGACGAGTGCGCGTTCGCGGTCGAGATCGATCAGCACGAGACGGCGTCGGCGTGACGGCGTGCCAGTCAACACCGCTTCCCCGGCCCGAGGTTGGACATCCTCACCCAGTCGGACGGCGGCGGCTGTCCGACCGTCTGGCGAGAGCTCAAGGTCGACGAACTCGCCTTGGTCCAGCACTTCGATACGGCCATCATCGGTCCGAAGGCGCAGCGCCGCCCCCGGGATAGGCTGGGCGCGCTGATCGCGGCCGCGGCCGCTGACGTGGACCACCGGGGTCGCGACATGGCCGTTCGCCGCCGCCTCCCAGAGGGCTGTTGATCGGCGTTGGGCCTGGCTGGCCACCCGCATGTGAAGGGGCAGGTCGTCCAGCGGCCGCGCCAGGATGATCAGTTCATTCGGCGCCCGCCAGGCGACGGTTCGCCCTGTCACCGGCCATTCCGGCGTGATCGCAAACCACCGAACCGCGCCGGTGTCGAGGCTAAGAACGCCCAGTCGAAGCGACGTCCGCGTCAGGCGGTAGACCACCATGGCGCCGCCGTCGGGCGAAATCGGCCCGCTGAGATAGCCGGCGGCATGGCCAGGATCGTCCAGCCGAGCCACCAAGGCGCCGGTTCGGCCATCGCGCAATTCGAGCGCCGTCAGCAGTTGCGCGGTGTAGTGGCCGAGGTCATAGCCGGCCGCCGATCCCCACGCGGCGCGACGCTCGAGGACGAACCGCCGACCGTCCGGGCTGAAGCGGGCGCGGCCTACGTCCTCCAGGGACAGGAGGTCGTCCACCGTGAAGGGTGTGGCCTGCCGCGCCCAGGCGGGTTCGGTCGCGGCGGTCGCGAGGACCGCCGCGCAGAGTGCGATCAAGGGCCGCATCACCAGCGCCGCGTCAGCTGCAGGGCGACGAACCGACCGATGACGTCGGTGTTGGCGGCGTCGTAGGCGATGCCCTCGAGCCCGTTCCAGAAGGGCGGGTCGCGGTCGAACAGGTTGCGCACCGTCAGGGCGATTGAGGTCCCGGCAATTACGCCCTGGTCTGGAGCGTAGCGGATCTGGAGATCGGCCGTGGTCCAGGAGCCGACGCGCTCGCCGTCGAAGCCCCGATAGTCGGTCACATAGTTGAGGTGGGTGGAGGCGTTCCAGGCCCCTCGGGTCCAGCCAAGGCCTGCACGGCCCCGCAGTCTCAGAGGATCGTTCGGCCGGTCGAGGATGCTGGCGACTGGAGAGGTCGGGGTGTTCTGGCTGTCGAACCGATCCAGCAGACTGGCGTTGCCGCTGACGTCGAGGGCATTGCCGCGCCAGTCGAAGGTGTACCGGACCTTCACGTCCACCCCCTCGACCTCGACGCGAGTCGTGTTGACGTAGCGCGCATCGACGATGGCGCCGAAGGCTTCCGGGGCATAGCCGCCCGTGACCGTCGTCGGGTCGTCGAGCCAGGCCTGTATGGCGGCTCGGTCAGCGGCGTTGTTGGCGGGTTCGATGAAACGGATGAAGGGGCTGAGCGCGGGATCAATCAGGACCGTGCTGACGCTGTCCAAGGCGGGGCGGCCGATCCGTTCGTCGAAGGCGATGCGGAACCAGTTGGCCGAAAGGTTCAGGCCCGGCAGGCGCGCGGGGCGGTAATCGAACCCCGCGGTCCAGGTGTCGGCCTCCTCAGGCTTGAGGTCGGGATTGCCGCCGTAGAGGATCAAGGAGAGCGTCGAGCCGGCGCCGCGCCTCAGGAAGGTCGGGCTTTGGCGCGAGGCGTCGTGCAGTTCGCGCAACGCTGGGGCCCGAAACGAGGAGCCATAGTTGGCGCGGATCAGGAGTTCGTCCGAGGGCGCCCAGACCGCGCCGACCTTGGGATTGAGCGAGCCGCCGATGTCATCGTACTCATCGTAGCGGGCGGCGAGGGAGAACTCGAGCCGCTGCAGTCCGGGTCGTGCGTTGTCGGGCCCGAAAAGCGGCAGGCGCACCTCGCCGAAGGCGCTGAACACCGACCGATCAAAGGTGATCGGCGCGCCGATTGTGGGGGTTGCGGTGGAGGTGAAGGTCGAGGTGCTGCGGCTGAAGTCTTCGTCGCGGAGCGCAACGCCCGCCGCCAGGCGAACCGGACCGCCTGGGAGTGTGAGAACCGTGCCGTCGAGCTGGAGGTTGGCGGTGCGGACCTCGGTCTTGTCCCAGGTAGCGGTCCAGCCTGAACTGAGGAAGTCCAGCACAGCCTGCGGGCTCGCGCCGCCGTCGCTGAACGGATTGAAATAACCGTCCCGGACAGCGCTGAACGCCGTGGCCAGATTGTCCGCGGCTGTCCCCAACGCTTCGCGCAGAAAAAGGGAGTTGAGCGCGCCGGAGGAGCGGGAAGACGCTTCCTCGGCGGCGTGGGCGAGATAACCGGTCAGCCGCCAATCGCCTGCGAGTTCGAGGTCCGCCCCCAAAGACAGGCCGAGGCTCTCCGCGTCGCCGCCGAGCCTCGGATTGGGCAGCTCATTGACGAAGGAATAGCCGACGATGTGCGAGGCGGCCCCCGTGGGCGACACGAAATAGGGATTGCCGGCGTTGACCGTGATCAGGGTGAGGATGGGGGCGGAGACCGTGTCCCACTCGCGGCGGCCCCACCGGGCGTCTGCGCTGAGGCTCAGGCGCTGGCCGAGGTCCTGGTGTCCCGACAGATAGAGGCTGTGTCGTTCCTGGTTCGGCAGGACGTTCATGCCGGCCCGCTGATTGCTGCGATTGACCCCGCCGGCGATGAAGTCGCCGGGCTGGAGGGTCGTCCCATCCTGGCCGGCCGGAAGGGCGTAGGCCGAGACGTAGCCGCCCTGGGCGGCGTCGTAGATCAGCAGGTTGCCCGGGTTGGCGTAGATCATGCGCCGGTCCGTTCCCCCATAACGCCGGAGATCGGCGTCGCCGGCGCGCGGGCGGTCGGCCGCCGAGAGGGCGTCACGCTGATAGTATTCGTAGGAAGCCATCAGGCCGCCGGTGGACCAGGTCCGGCCCACGGTCTGGCCAGCCTGCCGCTCGCCAAAGGCGCCGTCGGCCGCGCCGCCGATCCGGGCGCGCGTCTCGGCGCCGTCGTAGTCCTTGCGCAGGATGATGTTGACCACGCCGCCCACGGCGTCTGAGCCGTATAAGGCTGAGGCCCCGTCCAGCAGGACATCGATCCGACTGATGGCGTTGGTCGGGATGGTTGAGATGTCCGCGAAATCGCCGAAGGAACCCGTGCCCGACATCCGGCGTCCGTTGATCAGCACCAGGGTGGCGTCGCTGCCGAGGCCGCGCAGGTTCACGCCGGAGGCGAAGCCGCCATTCGAGCCGGTGCGATCCGCGCCGTTCTGCAGCGCGCCCTCATTAGCGGTTCCGCCGAAGTTCTGCGGCAGGGCAGCCAGAGCTTGGGCGACCGTCGCATGGCCGTCGCGATCGATCTGGTCGCGAGAGATCACAGTCACAGGGGAGGGGCCGTCGACCACGCCGCGCAGCAAGCTGCCGGTGACGACGATCTCGTCGAGTTGCGTGGCTGGGCCAATGGCCTCGGCCTGTAGGGATGGATCATAGACGACGAAGACGTTTGGGCGGGACCGCCGCCAGGCGAGGCCCGTGCCGTCCAACAGTGCGCTCAACGCGGCCTCGGGTGCATGCTCGCCCGATAGGCCGGGTGAACGCCGGCCAGCGACGAGCGCCGTGGGATAGAGGAGTTGAAGGCCGCTTTCCCGGGCGAAGATCGGCAGCACCCGCTCGAGCGGGCCCGCCGCGATGTCGTAGCGGCGCGAAGCGACGTCCTGAGCCATCACTACTGTCGGCGCCGTCGCCGCGATCAGGGTGGCTACAGCCGCCGAACTCAAATCAAAACGCATCTTCTCCCCCGGATTGGATCGCCCGCAGCGCGCGGGACGGGGGAAGACGACGTGGGTGGCGGCTGTCCCTAACTCCGGCTTCGGATTATTTTCATCCGGGACGTCCGCCATCAAGGATCAGCCCGCCGTCGTCTGTCCGACGAACGGTGATCCCGTATAGGTCGTTGAGGGCCGCGGCGAAGCCATCCACGTCGCCCGTGTCGAAAGCCCCGCTGACTGGGATGTTGGCGATGGCGGGCGCGCGAAGTTCGATCCGGCGGTTGCTGTAGCGATTGACCTCCGCCACGGCCTCGCGGATCGGCGTCCCCTCAAAGACCAGCCGGCCTGTCGTCCAACTGGTGGCGCGATTGGCGTCCACTAAAGAGACCGCAGGACGGGCTGCGGCGGTGACCACCTGCTGCCCCGGCGCCAAGCGCCAATCCTCGCCCCGCCCGTCATGAACCGCCGTGACCGCCACCTGGCCTTCGATCAGAGTGACGCGGGCGCCGCCCTCCAATCGGCGGACGTCGAAGCGCGTGCCCAACGCCGTGACGCGCGTATCGCCCGCCTGGACCGTGAAGGGGCGAGCCTTGTCCGTGGCCACCACGAACAGGGCCTGCCCCGAATCGAGGAGGATCGTCCGATGATCGCGCCCCAGGCGGACCCGGATGCGGCTGTCGGTGTCCAGGACCACGCGGGAGCCGTCTTCGAGCTGCACGGTGCGCAGCTCGCCGACGCTGGTGGCGTAGGTGAGGGGCCTATTCAGCGCCCAGACACCGGCGATCCCGGCGACAACGAGGACGCAGGCCAGGCCCGCGAGCGGTTTCCAAAGGCCGGACACGACGGCGCGCGCCCGCGTCGGCGGCGCGGCGTGTCCTAGCGTCTTCGCCGTTAGAGCCGCGATCTCAGGATCGTCAGCCAGGCGTCGGCTGCTGGACCAGAGGGCTTCTATGCGCTCATAGGCGCGCGCATTGTCGGGGTCTCGCCGCCACTCGAAGAAGTGGCGGATGTCGTCGGAAGAGACCTGGGGCGCGCCAAGGCGGCTGAACCAGTCAGCGGCCTGCTGGCGGCGTGTATCGGGATCGGAATCTCGGGTCATGGCGGCCCGCCTAAGCCCCCATCTGCTTCGAGCAATGGTCCAACGCCTTCGACATCCGCCATTCCACGGTTTTCAAGTTCAGGCCGCGAGCCGCAGCGATCTCCGCATAGGTCATACCGCCAAAACGGCTCATCACGAAGACGTCCCGGTAGAGCGCGGGCATGGTCAGGATGACTTGCTTTAAGAGGAGGTCCTCCAACTGGCTGGCGCCCTCTCCTGGATCGACCGCGTCGACGTCGGCAGGTTCGCCGCCGCGACGACTTCGCCGGCGGCTGTCATCGCGCACCAGATTCAGCGCGATCCGAAGAAGCAGCGCCTTCGGCTGTCTGACCTCGCCAGCCGAATAGGGCGCGGCTCGAATATAGGTCTCTTGGGCGACGTCAGCGGCCTGATCGGCGCCCACGAAGACGCGCAGCCGGCCGGTCAGCCAGCTGTTGTAACGGCGATAAAGGCGCTCCAAGCCTTCGGCTGTCTCTGCGTCCATTTCTTTGGCGTCGGTCACTCCGTCCTCCCGCCCACAGGGGCGGGCCGGGAAACCCGGGCGCAAGCGAACACGGGCGCACCTCCGCTCGGTGCGGGGCGCACGGCGCCTTGAGACGCGGAAGGCGCGCCTTGGGGCTGCTCCAAATTCGGTATCGCACAGGGATTCCAAGCCCCGTTGTCGGCGCGAACGTCGACGCCTCAGCATGAATCAAACGGAATCCCGGCGCAAGCGGGAGGGGTCGGGCGTTGGAATCCTCTGCGTTGAGGCCCGCTGCTTAGCGATAGAAGCGCCGCCTTCGCGCAAGGCGAACCCCGGCTCCCGCTTCCGCGCCTATCTCACGGCACCCGACGGGACAACGTAGGCCCTAGGGGCCTGACCCGCAAACAAGGCTCAGCCTGATCGAAACCCGCAAGAAACATGCGTGTCTCGCGCAAGTCTTCAGCGTTGCTGTTCCTGCCGCCTGCGAAGTACGAACGCATCGAAGCAACTGGAGGTGGTTATGGTCAATCATGACATCGGCCGCGCCAATGCGGCGACCGTCACTGAACTGAGCACGCGCGAACGCGAGTGTTTGCAGTGGGCCGGAAGAGGAAAAAGCTCGTCCGACATCGCTGGGATACTCTGCCTATCGCCCCGGACAGTGGATAGCTATTTGGAGAAGGCCTGTTCGAAGATGGGCGTCCGCACTCGGATCGAAGCCGTGGCGGCGGCCGTCCGAAGAGGCGTTATCGCCGCAGACTGACCTACGGTAGGCCTCGTAACGCTACCCAATGGGACCCGCCTCTGCGTCGAAATGGAGTAGAGACCTGCGGAGTAGTGCCGTTGTCGGAAACCCGGCGTTCGCCAAGGCTGACGGGATCGCGTCTACAACGAGAAGTCTGTGTGGGTACTCACCGAATCGCCGTTGACGTGCATGATGCATAGACCGATGATCTTCGAATGGGGGCTGTCCGGAAGTCCGACTTGGTTCGGACGATCTTCTCGGAGTTAAGGCAGAACGTCGCGGCCGACATATCGGACGGCGACTTGCTTCGTCTCGCTAATCTGATTGTACAGGCTCATGGAACTGATCCTAACCTATTGGCTGGGTTCGGCGTCGCCGGCGCAAGCCGGGCACTATTGGGTCTTCCAGTCGATGAGGCGATGGACGATGGGGGGTGGCGGGTTTTGTATTTTGAGGTCGGCAATGCTCGGCATGAGGACGAACCAGGCTACGGCCTAAATCATCATTCAGTAGTAAGAAGGCTTTTGGGGCCCGAATGGCGACATCATCGGTGGAACGGACCGCTGTAACGGCGGTGAAGGAGCATCTGCTCAGCGGCGAGCCTCTAACGCGACTAGAAGCGTTGGTTCTATTTGGCCTCTCGAATCTTCCTGAAGTCGTTTACGAGCTCCGCAAGCAGAAGTTCGATATCGATGGTTCCAAACGTGTGCCGTATGCGACCGCAATGGTCCGCATCAACAAGCACGCTGTCTTGAAGCCTCCAGTGAACCTGCCGATTCGCGACATTCTGCTGACGGAGTATCGGCTCAAGAGGTGAGGCGTCTCTTCAATCTTCGCCAGCGAACGATACTTGCGTTTTTGAGTGGAGGACGCTGCACCTACTGCGGTGCCCGGTTGTCGAGAAGTTTCCACGCGGACCACGTTCACCCGTTTTCGAAGGGCGGGCCGACGATACTAAGAAACGGTCAGGCGCTCTGTCCGGGCTGCAACACTAAAAAGGGGGCCAAAATGGCGGGGAAACTCAAACTGAGAAATTGGCAGGAAGCGGCCCTCCAACGGGCGCTCCAATGGCTTGTCTACGACGCGAAGGACCGTCACTTCCTGATCAACGCGGCGCCGGGCGCCGGAAAAACCAAGGCGGCCTGCGCCATCGCGGCCAGCCTCTTCGAGATGGACAAAATCGATCGGGTGATCGTCATCGCGCCCCGTGTCGGTGTAGTCAATCAATGGGCGGAAGAGTTTAAATTCGTCACCGATCGCAAGATGATGAAGGTAACAGGTCCTGACTTTGGTGACATTGAACTGGACGTTTGTGCGACTTGGAACGCCGTCGAGGGCCTGCAAGACCTTTTTCATGCCAGCTGTTCTACCCAGCGGGTACTCGTTATCTGCGACGAACATCATCACGCGGCCGTTGAAGCGGCTTGGGGAGACGGCGCCAACGCCGCTTTCCGGCAGGCCAGCTATGTCCTGATCCTTACCGGAACGCCTATCCGTTCTGACGGACGCAGCTCGGTCTGGCTGCCGAAGTCAGGGGGGATGATCGACTATCCAGAGGAGGGGACATACACGCTAACATACGGCGAAGCTGTTGACCTCCATTACTGCCGGCCAGCAACCTTCCACCGTCACGAAGGCCGGTTCACCGTTGATCTTCAAGATGGCGAGAAGATCGCGGTGTCGAGCCAGGATTCTGCGGCGTTAGACGCGTCTTTAAAGAAAATACCAGGACTACAGAAGGCATTGGACTTCTATGTTCTAGCCTGTGCTCCCCAGTTCGGAGCCGACGGCTTGACGCCGAGGATCGACGGATACCAAGGCACTATGGTCGAGTTTGGCTCAGCCAAACTTGATGACTTGCGATGCCGTATGCCGAATGCAGGCGGTCTGGTCATCGCCCCCTCAATCGAAATGGCGGAATACTTCGCGGATTTGATTGAGTTGATCGAGGGTGACCGGCCCGAGATCGTTCACAACCAGATGCCCAATGCAGAGGCGAGGATCGAGCGCTTCCGCCACACCACGCGACGCTGGATCGTTTCCGTAGCGATGGTCTCCGAAGGCGTTGATATCCCGCGTTTGCGGGTTCTGATTTACCTCCCCAAAGCGCAGACCGAACTCGCTTTCCGCCAGGCGCTTGGCCGCGTAGTCCGCAGCGCGGGAGAGGACGACGACACTAGAGCCTATGTCGTTATGCCTTCGTTTCAAATCTTCGAGGAATACGCTCGGCGCGTTGAAGCTGAGATGTCCGAAGATGCCCGCAAGGAGCGGGCCACGCCGACCACAAAGGTATGTCCGTCCTGCACCTCAGAGGTTCCGCGAGGCTGCGCCGTTTGCGACGTTTGCGGGCACGAATTTCCAAAGCCGACGCCGCGATTCAAGACTTGCGATAAGTGCGAGGCGCCTAACCCGATCCGGGCCCCGCAGTGCCAAAATTGCGGAGAGCGGTTTGGAGCGGACTTCGTCATTACGCTCAATGAAGCGCTTCGGGTGGGCGCGATCGTTAGGGGAATGGACCTTGAGGAAGGAGAGGTGCTGGATGGTGAGGCTCTGGCTGGCGATGCCCGAGCATTCGCCATGCAAACCGGTGATGCTCAGTTGCTGAAGCTTTCCAAGCTCGTTCCAGACGAACTTTGGGGTAGATTAGCTAGCTTCATGGAAGCCAGAAGGAAGACTTGAGCGCAATATTATTTCCAACGAAGACCGGAGATGAGCGCAAGAGCACCGTTTAACCGACACGTGGACTTTTTTTAAAGGGAACGGCACCACGACGCCAGAGTGGTAGGTCTCTCAATGACCTTCCACAGTTCAAAGGCGTAGAAGAGATCACCGGTCGAGTCCTTTCGCTATCCGCCTCGGCGCAGCATGGCGTCGAGTTGGGCCATGCCTGGGTCGGACGGAATGAGTTTGAACCGCGTCCGAGGTCCCCGCTCGAGAATGACGACATCGATGTCCCGGATCATTTCGGACCCTTGCGGATA
>Ga0160449_1000832_pt1 | contig 16420 bp, 14 predicted proteins | sample HID1975I_E1MG_FD_108216 | JGI IMG/M metagenome (GOLD analysis project Ga0160449, IMG submission 108216) | Enriched soil microbial communities from UW Madison campus, WI, USA - HID1975I_E1 MG | ecosystem: Environmental > Terrestrial > Soil > Unclassified | place: USA: Madison, Wisconsin...
CAGCCACGCCAGCGCGGCGCGCGCCATCGGCCAGTCATTCAGCGGCCGCCCCACGGCCACGTTGAAGGCATGGGCCGGCGCGCCGTCGCGGCCGGCCAAAGCCTGGCTCAAGACACGGCGCGCAAATGGGGATTCGGCTTCCAACTGCGGGGACACGATGGCAAAGCGCCCCTGCGGATGCGCCCGCAACTGGCTCGCGGCCCAAGCCGCCGCCGCGCGCCACTCCGCGCCCTGGTCTGCGGCTTCGAAGCGGCGGGCCACGGTTTCAACGCGCTGTTCATCGCGCCATTGGGCAACCTGGCAGCCCTGGTCTTCAAAGGCGCGCAACAGACGGCGAAAGCGAGGCGATACGTCAGTGAAGCCGGCCAGCACTAATTGCCCGGGAATGGGTAAGCGGCCTTCTTCCAAGGCACGCAGCACGCGGGCATAGCCTTGGTTGGCGTCCTCGGCGTCGATACCCGCCAGCGTTTCCCGGTAGCGCACGCGCCATTTGGCGAAGCCGCGATATTCGTCGGTGTCGGCGCCGGAGGGCACGTGCAAATCCCATTCGTCCATCAACAGATCGGCGTCCATGGACAGCTTGGCCGCCTGGCTGGCGTCCAGCAGCACGCGCTCGGCCTCTTCGGCGCGGATGGCCTCGGTCCAGACCAATTGCGTGGCGAAGCTATCCAGCCGGTAGGCGGGCACGTCGTCGTCGGCTTCAAACGCCAGTTCGTTGGCGGATTCGGCAAGCCAGGCGGACAAGGGCAAGATGCGCGGCAGCTCGCTGACCTGGCGTTCCTGGCGCAGCAGGCCGGCCAGTTCCAGCGTCAGCCGGCGCGACAGGCGGTTGTTCACCGTCAGCACCAGCGTGTCGGCGGCCGCCAGGGCGCCGATGTCCGCCAGGGACAGCAAGGATGGGGAAAGTAAAGAAGGGGAAAGCGGCGCGTCCTGCATGGGCATCCGAAAAAGAAGCGGCTAGAAGCCGCACAGGGCGGCCAGGTTTTCCCAATGCAGCTGCATGTCGGGCGTGGTGTAGCCCCAGAACGCCAGGCCCAGCACTGCCGCCAGCGCCAACCCGCCCACGGCGCGCCAGCCTCGATGGCGGCGGACGGCGGGGGTATGGGCGTGCGGCATGGTCAGGGGTTCCAGTTGGCAGGCAGGCGGGTGGCGGACGTTGAAGTCTGTCGGGTTGCAGTCGGTCAGGTTGTAGTCGGCTTGCGGCGATGTCAGGTGACCACGGGTCGGGGTTCGGCCACATTCACCGGCTGCTCGCGTACCGGCAGGCACAGCAGCGCGGCGATGATGGCAAGTGCCAAGCCCAGCCACCAGACCATATCGTAATTGCCGGTCTTGGCGTAAGCATACCCGCCCAGCCAGACGCCGATGAAGCTGCCCAACTGGTGCCCCAAGAAGACAATGCCCGACAGCGTGGCGGCGTAGCGCAGGCCGTAGATCTGCCCGATCAGCCCTTGCGTGAGCGGCACGGTGCCCAGCCAGAACAAACCCATCCATGCCGCGAACACATACAGCACCCAGGCCGACAGCGGCACCGCCAGCAGCAGCACGATGCCGAAGGCGCGCATGAAATACACCAGGGCCAACAGGCGCTTCTTGCTGTATTTGCCGCCTAGCTTGCCGGCATAGAAAGAACCCACCACATTGAACAGGCCGATCAGCGCCACCGCGGTCGCGCCCTGCCCGGCCGTCAAGCCGCCGTCGGTCACGTAGGCGGGCAAGTGCAGCGTGATGAAGGCCGTGTGAAAGCCACAGACGAAGTAGCTCAGGAACAGGAAGTGGAACGACGGGTGGCGCACCGCCTGGCGCACGGCGGCGGCCAGCGACTGCTGCGGACCCGACTGCGCTTGCGGGCGGCCGCGCAGGAAGTAAGCCAGCGGCGCGGCGCAAGCGACGAACAGCGACAACACCCACAAGGCGCCCGGCCAGTCCATGCCGGTGATCAGCGCCTGCCCGGTCGGCACCACCGCGAACTGACCCAAGGAGCCGCCCGCGCTGGCGATGCCCATGGCCGTGCTGCGGTAGGCGGGCGGCACCGCGCGCGCCACCACCGGCAGGATCACCGGGAACGTCGTGCCCGCCTGGCCCAGCCCGACCAGGACGCCCGCCGTCAGGTACAGCGTGGTTTCGTCGGTGGCGAAGCGGGTGCCGATCATGCCCAGCATGTAGATCACCGCGCCCAGCGCGATCGTGCGGCCGGAGCCGTAGCGGTCGGCCAGCATGCCCATGAAGATACAGGCCACGCCCCAGACCAGGTTCTGCAGCGCGAACGCCATCGAGAACACGTCGCGCCCCCAGCCGTGCGCCAGCCCCATCGGCTGCATGAAGAGGCCAAAAGTGGCGCGCACGCCCATCGCAAGCAGCACCACCAAGGTGCCCAGGACAAGGGTGCGCGTGGAAATCGTATCGGTTTGGCTAGACATGAAACCCGTGTCTGGTTGTTGTTTGGGGTTTGCGTCCCCTCCTCGGGACCCGGCCAACATCATATACAAATCGCCGCCCGCGCAACGGTAATAGCCCTGCTGCCGAATCGCGCTTTGCGCGCCCTGTCACTAGGGCCTACCCCCTACGACCAAGGTCGTGTGTCGGAGCGTGTGATGCGTCTCTATATTGGGCAGAGGCCCGCGAGGCATCGCCAAACGAGCCGATCCGGATGCGCTGACGGCGCCCGGCCATAACAACAAGGAGCCCTATCGTGCCCACCCCCAAACACGTGCCCTCCCCCCACGTGCCCCCCTCCCCCCAAACACCCGAACCCGAAAGCAGGGTCGCCGCCGTCATGCGGCATCCCAAATATCAGGAACTGCTACGCCGCCGCAGCCGCGCCAGCTTGTTGTTCTTTGCCATCACGGGCGTGATCTACGCCGGTTTCATCCTGACGCTGGCGTTTGACCCCGTGTTCTTTGGCAGCCCGGTACCCGGCATGACGATGAGCATCGGCGTGCTGACCGGCACGCTGGTCGTGTGCAGCGCCGTCGTGCTGATTTCCGCCTACGTGCATATCTCCAATTCCGTGTTCGACCCGCTGCTGGCCGCCATCATCAAGGACGTGTCATGAAAAACAAGAAACTGGGCGCCGCATTGATCTTCATCCTGGGCTGCACGCTGGCGGGCGCGGCGCGCGCCGCCACCGGCGGGCAGGCCAGCATGTCCGCCATCGTGATGTTCCTGGCGTTCATCGCCGGCACCATGGGCATTACCTACTGGGCCGCCAAGCGCACCCGCACCACGTCCGACTTCTACACCGCGGGCGGCGGGCTGTCGGGCTTTCAGAACGGCCTGGCCATCGCGGGCGACTACCTGTCGGCCGCGTCGTTCCTGGGCATTGCGGGCATGGTCTACGTCAGCGGGTTCGACGGCATGATCTACGCCATCGGCTTTCTGTTCGGCTGGCCCGTGGTGATGTTCCTGATCGCCGAACGGCTGCGTAACCTGGGTCGCTACAACTTCGCCGACGTCACCTCGTTCCGGCTGTCGCAGACGCCGATGCGCGTGCTGGCGGCCAGCGCGTCCTTGCTGATCATTGCGCTGTACCTGATTGCGCAGATGGTGGGCGCGGGCAAGCTCATCGTGCTGCTCTTCGGGCTGGACTACAACGTCGCCGTGGTGATCGTCGGGTCGCTGATGATGATCTACGTGGCCTTCGGCGGCATGACCGCCACCACCTGGGTGCAGATCATCAAGGCGGTGCTGATGCTGCTGGGCGCCACGCTGATGACGGTGCTGGTGATGGCCGCGTTCAACTACAGCCCCGATGCCCTGCTGGCGGAAGCCACGCGCGTGCACCCGTCCGGCAGGGAACTGCTGGCGCCGGGCGCGCAGGTCAGCAGCAACCCCTTGAACGCCCTGTCGCTGGGCATTGCGCTGGCCTTCGGCACCGCCGGGCTGCCGCATATCCTGATGCGATTCTTCACCGTGTCCAACGCCAAGGAAGCGCGCAAGTCGGTCATCTACGCCAGCTCATTCATCGGCTACTTCTACCTGCTGACCTTCATCATCGGCTTTGGCGCGGTGGCCCTGCTGGTGCGCCACCCCGAGTACTTCGCCACGGGTCCGGACGGCAAGTTCGACATGCTGAAAAGCCTGATCGGCGGCACCAACATGGTGGCCGTGCACCTGGCCAACGCGGTGGGCGGCAACCTGCTGCTGGGCTTCCTGGCGGCCGTTACCTTCGCCACCATCGTCGCGGTGGTGGCGGGCCTGGCGCTGGCGGGCGCGGCGGCCATTTCGCATGACCTCTACGCCAACGTCATCGCGCGGGGCCGCGCCACCGAAGCCCAGCAGATGCGTATCTCTCGGCTGTCCACCATTGCGCTGGGCGTCATGGCCATCTTGCTGGGCATCGTGTTCGAAAACCAGAACGTGGCGTTCATGGTGGGCCTGGCGTTCGCGATCGCGGCCAGCGCCAACTTCCCGGTGCTGGTGCTGTCGATTTCCTGGCGCGGCTGCACCACGCTGGGCGCCACCATCGGCGGCTTTCTCGGGCTGGCCTCCGCCACGATCTGGGTGGTGCTGAGCGACACGGTATGGGTGGATGTGTTCGGCTTTGCCACGCCCATCACGCCGTTCCCCAACCCCGGCATCCTGTCCATTCCGCTGGCCTTCTTTTCGATCTGGCTGTTCTCCACGCTGGACAACAGCCCCCGGGCCCAGCAAGAAGCCGAGGCCTTCGACGCCTTGACCGTCCGCAGCCAGACGGGCATCGGCGCCACCACCGCTGTCGCTCATTAACCCCGCCTATTCACCACGCTCAGGAGCCATCATGGAACCCATACGCGATCGCTATCCCGTCCCCCAAGGTTTTGCCGGACCGCACACGGTTACGCAAGACCAATACGAAGCCGCGTACGCGGCCTCGATGCAGGACCCCGATGCGTTCTGGGCGAATGCGGCCAAGCGCCTGCAGTGGTATCGCGAGCCCACCCAGATCCGCGACGTCAACCTGTCGCCCGACGACTTTCATATTCGCTGGTATGCCGATGGCGAACTGAACGTCAGCGTCAATTGCCTGGATCGACACCTGGCAACGCGCGGCGACAAGACCGCGCTGATCTGGGAATCCGACGACCCCGGCATGCCCTCGCAAAGCCTGACCTACCGCGAACTGCACGCCAAGGTCTGCAAGATGGGCAACGCGTTGCGCCGACTAGGCATCGGGCGCGGCGACCGCGTCACCATCTATATGCCGATGATTGCCGACACCGTGGTGGCGCTGCTGGCATGCGCGCGCATTGGCGCGGTGCATAACGTGGTGTTCGGCGGGTTTGCTCCGGCATCCATTGCCGACCGCGTGCGCAACTGCGGCGCTTGCGCCATCATCACCGCAGACGGCGGCCGCCGCGCGGGCCGAGGCGTTGCGCTGAAAGCCAACGTGGACGCCGCGCTGGCGATGCCCGGCATGGAAGGCGTGCGTACCGTGCTGGTGGTGCCGCACACCGGCGAATCCGTCAACATGACGCCCGAACGCGACTACTGGCTGGACCGTCTGATGGAACGCGAACCCGACGACTGCCCGCCTGAACGCATGAACGCCGAAGACCCGCTGTTCATCCTTTACACCTCGGGCAGTACCGGCAAGCCCAAGGGCATGCTGCACACCACGGGCGGCTACCTCGTCTACGCCGCCTACACCCACGCCACGCTGTTTGACATCCGCGATAGCGACGTCTTCTGGTGCACGGCCGACGTGGGCTGGATCACCGGCCACAGCTACCTGGTCTATGGCCCGCTGGCCAACGGCGCCACCACCGTCATGTTCGAAGGCGTGCCCAGCTACCCGGACGCCTCGCGCTTCTGGCAGGTCATCGACAAACACGCCGTCACCATCTTCTACACGGCCCCCACCGCCATCCGCGCGCTGATGCGAGAAGGGCCCGAGCCCGTGCTGCGCACGTCGCGCCAGTCCTTGCGACTGCTGGGGTCGGTGGGCGAACCCATCAACCCCGAAGCCTGGCGCTGGTATCACGACATCGTGGGCGCGGGCCGCTGCCCCATCGTGGACACCTGGTGGCAAACCGAAACGGGCGGCATCCTGATTTCGCCGTTGCCCGGCGCGCGTGCCAGCAAGCCGGGCGCGGCCAGCACGCCCTTCTTCGGCATCCGCCCTGAGCTTGTCGATGTAAAGACCGGCGCCATCATCAACGGCCCCGGCGAAGGCAATCTGTTCATCCGCGATTCCTGGCCCGGTCAGGCGCGTTCGGTGTACGGCGATGAACAGCGCTACATCCAGGGCTGCTTCAAGGACTATCCGGGCATGTACTTCACCGGAGACAGTTGCCGCCGCGACGAAGACGGCGACTACTGGATCACCGGTCGGGTGGACGACGTGCTCAACGTCAGCGGACACCGCATCGGCACCGCCGAACTGGAAAGCGCATTGGTGTCGCATCCCAAGGTGGCCGAAGCCGCCGCCGTTGGCTACGCGCACGACATCAAGGGCCAGGGCATCTACGTATACGTCACGCTGAAGGCCGGCGCCAAGCAGTCCGATACGCTACGCCAGGAGCTGGTGGCGCACGTGCGCCGCGAGATCGGCCCCATCGCAACGCCCGACCACCTGCAATGGGCGCCCAGCCTGCCGAAAACGCGCTCGGGCAAGATCATGCGCCGCATCCTGCGCAAGATTGCCGAGAACACCATCGATGACCTCGGCGACATCACCACGCTGGCCGATCCCACGGTGGTCCAGGCGCTGGTGCGCGAGCGGCGTGTGGCATGATCGGACCATGCCTGTCCTGCTGATCGCCGACGACCACCCGCTGTTTCGCGAAGCCTTGCGAGGGGTGATCGGCCGAGTGTTCCCGGACGCCGTCATACACGAAGCCGACCAGATCCCCGTGCTCTACGATCTGGTCGACTCGTGCCCCAACGCCGACCTGCTGTTGCTGGACCTGGACATGCCCGGCTCGTTCGGCCTGGGGCCGCTTGGCCATTTGCGCAACCAGCATCCGCAACTACCCATCGTGATCGTGTCGGCGCATGAAGACCCGCTCTTGATACGCCGCGCGCTGGATCACGGCGCGATGGGCTTCATCCCGAAATCATCAGACGCCGATACGCTGGGCGCGGCCTTGCTGCATGTGATGGACGGCGGCACCTGGGCGCCCGATGCCGGTCACGCCACCATTGCCGCCACCCGCGACGCCCTGCCGCGCGAGCCGGCCATGGCGGCCAATGTGCGCGAACTGACGCCGCAGCAGTTCCGGGTATTGCAGATGGTGGGCGCGGGATTGCTGAACAAGCAGATTGCGCACGAATTGCAGGTGTCGGAAGCCACCATCAAGGCCCACATGACCGTTGTGATGCGCAAGCTGCGGGTATCGAACCGCACGCAAGCCGTGCTGATCGCCGGGCGGCTGGGCCTGGGCACCTGGCGCTATGGCGCGATCGCGTCAAACCCCAGGGGTGAAGCGTGATGCGGCCATGCCATGCTGCTCCGAACTCCGCTGCGGCAATCCCTGCTGTGCCAATCCTTGATGCGCCGACCCTTGATGCGCCGACCCTTGATGCGCCGACTCGTGCTGCGCCGACTCGTGCTGCGTCAACATCTGCGCGCGCAGCTTTGCCGTCAGCAAGGCACGCAGCGACGCCGGCTTGATGGGCTTGGCCAGTACCCGATAACCGCGCGCCCGCGCCGCCTGCGCCAAGGCATCCGCGCCATCCGCCACCAGCAGCGCGCCTCGCGCGGCAGGCGAGCCGGCGCGCAGGGCGTCAAGGCTATCCAACCCGTTCATGCGGTCGCGCAGAAGGAAGTCCACCAATAGAACATGAGGCTGATGCCTCATCATCGCCAGGGCGTCGTCCAACGTGGGCGCGCACCACACACTGGCCTGCCAGCCGCCCAGCAGCGCTTGCAGGCCACCGAGCACTTGGGGATCGTTGTCCAGGCACAGCACCCGCAAGCCCTGTAGTGAGGCGTGCACGGGCGACCAGTGCAACCGCGACGCCGCGCCGCTCAAGCGAGCCGGCGCGGGCCTGGTGGTTGCAACGCTGGGCACGCTGACTGAAAACACGCTGCCCCGGCCAAGCTCTGAACGCGCGTCCAGCCCATGCCCCAGCAACAACGCAAAGCGACGGCAAATGGACAGCCCCAGGCCGAAGCTGCGCCCTTCCCGGTTCTGCGGCTGTTCGTAGCGCTGGAACTCGTCGTAGATGCGGAGCAATTGATGCGGGGGAATGCCCGGCCCGGTGTCCCACACTTGCAACTGCACTTGCCCACCTTGCGAGCGCGCGGACAGCAGAACGCGGCCGCCCCCCGTGTAGCGCAGCGCATTGGCCAGGAAGTTCTGCAAGATACGGCGCAACAGGCGCGGGTCGCTGCGCACCAGCAGCGAAGGTTTGGCGTGCAGACGCAACTGCAAGCCGGCCCTCAGCGCCACGTGGCCGTATTGGTCGGCCAGTTGGCGCAACATGGGTTCCACGTTGAAGTCGCTGAGTTCAGGCTTGAGCACACCCGCGTTCAGCCGCGAGACATCCAGCAGGCCGTCAAGCAGCTCTTCCGCCGCGCGCAGCGATGTGTTGATGCGGCCCGCCAGATAGCGCTGTGCCTCGGGCCGGTCTTCCTCGTTCAACGCCGACGCGAACAGGCGCGCCGCGTTGATGGGCTGTAGCACGTCATGGCTGACGGCGGTCAGGAACTGGGTGCGCGACTGCTGCGCCGCTTCGGCCTCTTGCGCCCGCGCGCTGACGCGCTGCTCAAGCGTGTCGTTGATGTCGCGTAGCTCGCGTTCGACGCGCTTGAAGTCGGTGATGTCGCTATAGCTGGTGACGTAGCCACCACGCGGCAATGGCCGGCCACGCAGTTCCACCACTCGCCCAGACCGCAAGGTGCGCTGGCGGTGATAGACGGCGCCCGCTTGCATCAAGGCAATGCGCTTGCCTACCAGGGCGTCGATGTCCAGGCCCGGATCCGCCCCGAACTTGCCGCGATGCGCATTGAAGCGGATCAGGTCGGCCACCGGTTGCCCCACGCGCAGCAGGCCGTCGGGGTAATCGAACAGGCGCTGATACTGCTGGTTCCAAGCCACCAGCCGCATGCGCGCATCCACCACGCTTACGCCCTGATCCATGCTGTCCAGCGTGGCCAGCAGGTCGGGCATGCGTAGCGGGTTGTGCCTTAGGGCGGCATACGCCAGCAGGGCAAAGGTCAACAAGGCAAGCGCAAGCCAGCCCAGCATCATGGTGGAGGTCTCCTGCGTCAGGGGTCGGGCCGAGGGCGCAGGTTGTAATTGTGTGGGGTCCCGTCGGCACTGCGCGCATTATGACGCCGCCTTGGTTCGGCGCGCACATACCAGCGGCATCTGGACCGCAATTTCAGACGAATCCTAAATCGCCAAGCGTGTGCGCTCGGCGCTCACCGCGCTAATGATTTGCGCCATGGCAACAAGCGGTTCAGCACGGTGGTTCAGCACGGTGGTTCAGCACGATTCAATGCCGGACACATCGATTTCAGAGTGGGGGATAGGCGACAGGCGCGAATGGCCTGGCAGGAAAGATAGGCAGAAAGACAGGCTGGCGTCTCCGACAGGAATCGAACCTGTATCTAGGACTTAGGAGGTCCTTGTTCTATCCGTTGAACTACGGAGACACGCTGCGGGCGGAATTGTATCGCTTTTCAGGGGCGGGCTTGCGAAGCAGGGGACGCATGAGACGACCCGCACCGCTGGCGGCTCATTCCGATTTCTCTTTGTCCATCTCTTCAATCTCCGCGAAGACATCGGCAGCGGCCACTCCACCACCTTGTTCTGCTACACGGCGTCCGTCGGCAAGAAGCTGCAGCAGCGCAATGGTTTGCTCTTGTTCTTCGTAGTTCATGACTTCCCTTGCCTGTTGTGAAGACCGACGCCTTCTTGCGACGTTCAGCCAAATGAGGGTTATTCCGGGCTACGCTCACGCGCGTTCAGCCGTTAGCTTCTCATGGCGCGCCTGTGACAAATTGCATCCATGACACATGCGTCACTATTATTTTTTTATGACAAGATCGCGAATCGCCTTGCGCGCCTCTTGATGTACTGTTTAAATTCATCGCGTAAGCCCCTAATTCATCTGGACTTTTCCTGAACCGACGATACGCCGGCTTGCGAAACACTTCTTCACAGACTGATAAGCCTGCTCAACCATGGCATTTTCCTGGACACGTGCAATTGCGAACGCGGTAGCGCCCATGGCGCTGGCGATGTGCGCGCTCCTGCCCCACGCCGCGCAAGCCGCGAAAAATTCCGACCCTTGCAAGACCAACGCCAAATCGGCGGCTTGCAAGGCGCAACAAGCCAAGAAGGCCCCCGCCCCGAAGGCGGCTTCGGGCAAGAGTTCATCCGGCAAGCAAGCCGCGGCCAAAGCGGCTCCCAGCGCGAAGAAAGCGCCCCCCAAATCGTCATCCACCGCCAAGAAAGCCCCGCCCAAGTCGTCGTCCACCGCCAAGAAGTCGCCGCCCAAGGGTGGCAAGCAAGTGGCCGCCAAGGGCACGCCGCCCAAGAAGGGCGCCGCGGGCAAGAATGGCAAACCCAACAAACCGAACCGCGCGCAACGCGCCGCGGCATTGGCGGCATCCGCCGCCATGCCGCCCGCCGCTTCGTCGGTGCGCGCTGAAGCCGCCGCGCTGCGCTCCAGCACCGCGTATGTGCAAGACCTGGAAACATCCACCGTTCTGTTCGCCAAGAATGAAAACGTGGTGCGCCCCATCGCTTCCATCTCGAAGCTGATGACGGCCGTCGTGGTGGTGGACGCCAACTTGCCGATGGATGAAATGCTTGAGATTACCGACGATGACATCGACGGCCTCAAGCACACCACGTCACGGTTGCGCGTAGGCACCAAGCTGTCGCGCGGCGACATGCTGCACTTGGCGTTGATGTCGTCCGAGAACCGCGCGGCCAACGCGCTGGGCCGCCACTACCCGGGCGGCCTGCCCGCTTTTGTGGCCGCCATGAACGCCAAGGCACAATCGCTGGGCATGACCAGCACGCGCTTTATCGAGCCCACCGGTTTGTCCAGCGACAACGTGTCGTCGCCGCATGATCTGGCCCGCCTGCTGCGCGCGGCGTCGCAACGCCCGCTGATCCATCGGTACTCGACCGACACCGAGTACGACGTTGAAATCAACAACCGCACGCAAACCTTCCGCAATACGAACCTGCTGGTGCGCAAGCCCGACTGGGACATCAAGGTGTCCAAGACCGGCTACATCAACGAGGCCGGCGAGTGCCTGGTAATGCTGGCGCGCATCAATGGCCGCGACCTGGCCATCGTGCTGCTGGACTCGCAAGGCAAGCTGTCGCGCATTGGCGATGCGGTGCGCATCCGCCGCATCGTGCAAAACGAAGTGGCGCTGGCGTCCATACAGCCTGGGGGCTGAACCCAGCACAGCGGGGTGCCTGACGGCAGCCCCTGCGGCGCAACAATGCATAAGGCCCGATCTGATCGGGCCTTATTTTTTTACCAGCCTAAGCGGCAACGCGCCGTTTGGCGCGCAGCGGTTCCGCGTCGTACATCGATGCCGGCAGCCCTTCCAGTACCGCTTGCGGGTTCAGCGACCGGATCGGCACCGAAGCATCCTGCGGAATGCGTCCATCGGCCTGCAACAACTGATAGCGCAGGCAGCACACGCGCAGGAAGGACGTGAAATTGGCGGCCTCGCCGCGATATTCGATCAGCTCGTCGTACAGCCGTTCGATCAATTGCGTGACGCGCATGCCGTCGCGCCCGGCGATTTCTTCCAGCACCTGCCAGAACAACTGCTCCAGCCGCAAGCTGGTCGCCACGCCATGCAGGCGCAGCGAACGGGTTTCGGGCGCGTAGGACTGCTCGCTCGCGCGGATGAAGATTTCACACATATAAGCTCCCGGACCAGGGGCCAGGCGCACCTGCCGGGCACGCCTCGCGAAGGGCCACTTTACGACGTTTGTCGCGGCGCTCGCAACACGTCAGGCGGCTTACGTCCCTGACACCCGGTCGTGTCAGCGAACTGCCGCCAAGCCACCTGTCCCCTACTCTTTCCATGCGTTCCCGATTGATAAAAATCATGGTGCCGGTGGCGCAAGCGGTCGAGCATAGAAGAACTGACCTGACTTCGGAGCAGACGATGGACAAGACAATGAAAGCCGCCGTTGCGCGCGCATTTGGCGAACCCCTGGTGATTGAAGAAGTGGCCGTGCCCCGCCCCGGGCCGGGCGAACTGCTGGTCAAGATAGAAGCCTGCGGCGTCTGCCATACCGACCTGCACGCCGTCCAGGGCGACTGGCCCGTCAAACCCAAGCCGCCCTTCATTCCCGGCCACGAAGGCGTGGGCCACGTGGTGGCGGTGGGCGCCGGGGTGACGCATGTGAAGGAAGGCGACCGCGTGGGCATCCCCTGGCTGTATTCCGCCTGCGGCCATTGCGAACACTGCCTGGGCGGCTGGGAAACATTGTGTGAGCAGCAACAGAACGCCGGCTACTCCGTCAACGGCGGTTTCGCCGAATACGCACTGGCCGCCGCCGACTACGTGGGGCTGTTGCCCAAAAACGTGAGCTTCGTCGACATTGCCCCTGTGCTGTGCGCGGGCGTCACCGTGTACAAGGGCCTGAAGATGACGGACACGCGGCCCGGCAACTGGGTCGTCATTTCCGGCATCGGCGGGTTGGGTCACATGGCGGTGCAATACGCCCGAGCCATGGGTTTGAACGTGGCCGCGGTGGACATCGACGACACCAAGCTGGACCTGGCCCGACGCCTGGGTGCCGAGGTCACCGTCAACGCCAAGACCACCGACCCCGCCGCCTACCTGAAGCGCGAAATCGGTGGCGCGCATGGCGCGCTGATCACGGCCGTATCGCCCAAGGCGTTCGAGCAGGCGATGGGCATGGTGCGGCGCGGCGGCACCGTGGCGCTGAACGGTTTGCCGCCGGGGGACTTTCCGCTGTCGATCTTCGACATGGTGTTGAACGGCGTCACCGTGCGTGGCTCTATCGTCGGGTCGCGGCTGGACCTGCAAGAGTCCTTGCAATTTGCCGAAGCCGGCAAGGTGCGCGCCACGGTGTCCACGGATCGGCTGGAGAACATCAACAGCGTGTTCGACCGCATGAAGCAGGGCCAGATCGAAGGCCGGGTCGTGCTGGACTTTGCCTGATTCCATCCAGCCCGGCCCCGCGCATCAGTGCGTGATCTTCGTGCCCAGCACGACCAGGAATTGCGACAGCCATGCCGGGTGCGCGGGCCAGGCCGGCGCCGTCACCAGGTTGCCATCGGTATAGGCTTGATCGATGCCGATCTCGGCATAGGTGCCGCCCGCCAGCCGCACTTCGGGTGCGCACGCGGGGTACGCCGAGCACGTGCGCCCTTTCAGGATGCCGGCCGCGGCCAGCAGTTGCGCGCCGTGGCACACCGCCGCGATGGGTTTGCCGGCCTGGTCGAAGTAACGGACGATATCCAGCACTTTTTCGTTCAGCCGCAGGTATTCCGGTGCGCGGCCGCCGGGAATCACCAAGCCGTCGTAGGACGCGGGCTCGACGCGGTCGAAGTCGAAGTTCAACGCAAAGTTGTGACCGCGCTTTTCACTGTAGGTCTGCGCGCCTTCAAAATCGTGGATGGCGGTGGCGATGGTGTCGCCGGCCTTCTTGTCCGGGCAGACCGCGTGCACCGTGTGCCCCACGGCCAGCAAGGTCTGGTACGGCACCATGGTTTCGTAGTCTTCGGCGTAATCGCCGACCAGCATCAACAGTCTTTTGCTCATGAATATCTCCTTGGGATGAAGGGCGCCCGGTTCAGCGCCCAGCATGGGGCTCCGGTTCTTGATGTTCTGGGAGACATTGTGCGCGCGTCGGGCGGGCGGGGGGTGGTAATGGGATACCACAGGGGATACCACAGCAGGCCTGCTCAGCGCGGCAGTGATGCGCCGCCGCAGATCGCGATGTCCTGGCCGGTAATGGCGGCCGCCTGGGGCGATAGCAGGAACTCGACCAGCGCCGCGATCTCCTCGGGTTGTATCAACCTGCCTATCGGCGGCATGCGCGGCGCGCTGGCCGCCCGCGCGGGGTCCTGCAACATGCCTGTCTGCGTGGCGGCCGGCGACACCACGTTCACGGTGACGCCCTGAGGCGCCAGTTCCGCCGCCCAACTGCGCGCCAGCGCCACCAGAGCGGCCTTGGACGCGGCGTACTGGCTGCGGCCGGGCATGCCCTGGGCAGTGCGGCTACCCACCAGCACCACACGACCGTCACCGCGCTCGGCCATGTCCGGCGCCAACATCTGGGCCACCCTGACGGCAACGTCCACGTGCAGCTTCCACATGCGTTCACCGTCGGCGGGGTCCAACTGCGCCAAGGGCCCCACCCGCATGATGCCCGCGGCATGCACCAACGCTTGGGCTGGCTTGCAGCGATCCAGCGCCAGCCGGGTAGCGGCTTCATCGCACAGGTCAACGGCGATGTGGCGATAGGCCGCGTGCCGCGCCACGGCCGGCCCGATGTCCAGGCCGGCCACCTGCCAGCCCGCGTCCAGCAGACGCTGCACAATGGCCAGACCGATGCCGCCCGTGGCGCCGGTCACCACCGCCAGTCTGCCCGCCGGATTATTCGACATGGATATTTCCTTCGTCGATGATCTTGCGCGACCGTGCCATGTCCTCTTTCTGAAAGCGTGCAAACGCCGTGGCCGACCCCGGCGTCAAGGACACCCCCAGTTGTTCGTACTTGGCCGGCATGCCGGAAGACAAGGCCTTGTTGACCTCGGCGTTCAGCTTCTCGACGATGGGCGCAGGCGTGCCTGCCGGCGCCCACAACCCGTACCAACTGTAGAACTGATAGCCGGGCAACACTTCGCTGACTGTGGGCACGTCGGGCAAATTGGGCAGACGCGCGTCAGACGTCACGGCCAGGATCTTCAGCATGCCGCTTTTGTAGTACGACACGGCGCCCAGGACCGGGTCAATGAAGCCATCAATGCGCCCGCCCACCAGATCCTGCAACGCGGGCGACGTGCCGCGATAGGGGATGACCATGTAGTCCAGGCCGCCCTGGCGTTTCAAGAGCTCGGTGGCCAGGTGACCCGCGGATCCGATGGAGCCCACGGCAAAGGTAAGCTGGCCCGGGTTCTTCTTGGCGTAGGCCAGCAAGCCGGCCAGGTCAGTGACGGGCAGGTCTTTCTTCACCGATACCGACAGCGGCGCCTTGCCCGCCATGGCCACCGGCACGAAATTCTTGTCGACGTCGAACGGCACCGCCTTCATGGTCATGGGCGCCGTCGTGAAGGTCGACGCATTGAACAACAAGGTGTAGCCATCCGCCGGCGATTTAGCGACGACGTCGGCGCCGATGATGCCGTTGCCGCCCGACCGGTTTTCCACGATGAAGCTTTGGCCGGTCTGTTCGCTGAGCTTCTGCGCCAGATCGCGGCCCAGCATGTCCAGCGTGCCGCCCGGCGGAAACGGGATCACGAACCGGATCTGCCGTGACGGGTAGGTGTCCTGCGCATGGGCCATGCCGCCAACAATAGCCAGGCACAACGCGACCATGGCGCGCAACGCGATTCTCTTTTGCATGATGTGTCTCCTCTTATTTATTTTGCTTGCGGCATCGTGCAGGGGGTTGGCGTCATGCCACCCCGCCGCATCCGTGCCGCTACAGACGCAAGTGCTTCAGCGAGCCAGCAAGCCCGCGCCGGTCAACGCCGCGCGCAACGCCTGCATGTCGGCGTCGTTGGGCGCCTCGGTAGGCGGGCGCACGGTCGCGCTTTCCAGCACGCCCGCCAGGTACATGCCGGCCTTCATGCGGGCATGGGCTTCCCCCGTGGGCTCTCCGCCACCGTAGACGGCGTCTTTCAGCGGCGTGATCAAGGCCTGCACCTGCTGCGCGCGCTTCAGGTCACCTGCCTTGACGGCATCCCACAGGTCGATGATCAGTTGCGGGATGAACGTGGCGAAGCCGACCAGCGCGCCGTCCACGCCCTGCACCATCGACGCCAGCAGGTATTCGTCGTGGCAGGTAAGGATGGCCTTGGACGCATCGGCGTCGCGCAGCGACTGGATGTCGCGCGCATATTTGTTCATGTCGCGCTGGCCCACCTTGAACGCCTGCACGTAGGGCAAGCGGGCCAGGTCGCCCAGCAGCTTGGACGAATAGGAAGCCCGCGTCCACGCCGGATACACGTGGCACACCAGGTCAAGATCAGGCGCGGCCTCGTGGATCGCCTGGAAATACTCCAGCGCATGACCAGGCGTAAAGCCAAAGCGCAACCAGTGGTGCGGCGGCATCACGTCCAGCGCGGCGGCGCCCGCTTCGCGCGCGGCGCGGGCATGCTCCTGCGCCTCGGCAATGCCTTCGCAGACAATCGACGAAATCACCGGCAGCTTGCCGCGCAGCTCGTCGGCCACGATGCGGGTCACCTGGGCACGTTCCGACGGGGTCAGGGAAAACACCTCGCCCGTATGCCCGTTGGTCATGACGGCGAC
>Ga0160449_1000844_pt1 | contig 16301 bp, 16 predicted proteins | sample HID1975I_E1MG_FD_108216 | JGI IMG/M metagenome (GOLD analysis project Ga0160449, IMG submission 108216) | Enriched soil microbial communities from UW Madison campus, WI, USA - HID1975I_E1 MG | ecosystem: Environmental > Terrestrial > Soil > Unclassified | place: USA: Madison, Wisconsin...
CGGCGTTGTTGACGAGGACGTCGATCTCGGCGAACTCCGCTGGCAGTGCCGCGACGGCGGCGCTCACGGCGGCCCGGTCGCGCACGTCGAGCTCGAGGGGGAGCACCCGGGAGCCGAGCTCCGCGGCGAGCGCACCCACACGGTCGCCGCGGCGGGCGGCGGCCACCACGAGTGCCCCGTCGTCGGCGAACCTGCGGGCGATCTCGGCGCCGAAGCCTGCGCTCGCACCCGTGACGAAGACTGTCTGGCTGGTCATGGCATCCACGCTACGGCTCCGGGTGGCGCACTGTTAGCCTCCGTTCATGGCTCGCATCCGCGCCGTGGACCTCGTGGACGTGCTCGTGTACGTCGTGGTCATCGGGCTGTTCGTGCAGTTCTTCCCGGCGGTCATCTCGGAGTCGTTCCTCATCACGGTGCTGACCGCCGTGCTGCTCAAGCTCGTGCTCGAGCTCGTGGTTGTGGCGAAGACCGCCGTGGTGGGGCGGATCAAGGCGGCGCAGACGACGCTGCGCCGGGTGCTCGGCGCGCTCACGCTGATGCTCGTGGGCGCCGGCAGCAAGTTCCTCGTGCTCCTGCTGACCGATCTGATCTTCGGTGACAGCGTGTACCTCGGCGGGTTCTTCCAGGTCACCGCGCTGATCCTGACCCTCATGCTCGCGCGGTTCTTGGTGCGCAGAGTGGTCTCCTAGAGTCCGCGCTCGAGGTCGAGGATGACGCGGGCCACCTCGCCGGGCGCCTCCCACGCGGTGAAGTGGCCGCCGCTCTCGAGCCGCTCGAAGGAGCGCAGGTCGAGGTAGCTCTTCTCGGCGAGCGAGCGGGGGTAGGCGCGCTCGTGGGTCTGGATCAGGACGGAAGCCGGGACGTCGATCAGCGGGTGCTGGTCGTCGTCGGCCCCGGTTTCGCTGTAGGAGCGGAAGCTCGTGCCGATCGAACGGGTCACCCAGTAGAGCATGACGTTCGTCAGGACGTCGTCGGCGTCGAACCGTTCGAGTAGTTCGCCGTCGCTCCAGGCGGCGACCTTCTCCGCGATCCACGCGAGCAGCCCGCTCGGTGAGTCGAGGAGCGCGGCGGCGAGGGTGTCCGGTCGGGTGGCCTGCTGGTGGGCGTAGCCGGACTCGCGGCTGTCGTTCACCGAGGCGAGGAAGGTTTGCTCCTCGCCGGACAGCTCGACGCCCGGGCGGCCCCTCGCGGAGAACGATGCGTGCGTCGCGACGATCCCCGCCACGGACTCCGGGTAGGTGGCGGCGAGCCAGTCGCTGATCGGGGCGCCGACGTCCTCCCCGTAGACGAGGTACCGCTCGTACCCGAGCGTCTCCGTCATCAGCGAGTGCCAGCGCTGCGCCACGGCGCGTGAGGAGAACGGTTCGGGGAGCGGCGCGGAGAACGCGTAGCCCGGGAGGGAAGGGACGACGACGTCGAGCTCCCCGGTGATCGCGTCGACGAGCGGCAGCATCGAGGCGAACGAGTAGGGCCAGCCGTGCGTCAGGATCACCGGTGGGCGCTCCGGATGCTCGCCGCGCACGTGCACGAAGTGGATGTCCGTGCCTTGGATCTCCGCAGTTAACTGCGGAAGGACGTTCAGGCGTGCTTCGACCGCGCGCCAGTCGTAGCCGCCGCGCCAGCGGTCCAGGAGGTCGGCGAGCACTTGGCGGGGGATGCCCCGCGACCAGGCCGGGCCCGGCGACTGATCGGGAAGGATCGTGGCGTCGAGGCGCCGGCGCAGGTCGCCCAGCACGTCGTCTGGCACGTGGATCTCGAAGGGCCGCATATCGCCAACGCTACGGACAGGTTGTGACACCGCGCCCGCTGCACCGGGTCATGTTCGCCGTCGACGACATCGACGACACGATCGCCAGACTGCGGACCCGCGGTGCCGAGCTCCTCGGCGAGCGCGCGCGGTACGGCGGCTCAGCTGCTCCCAGGGTCGCGTCTGTGACCTCCGGCGGGAAGGATGTGGCTGAGGTCGAGCTTCGCCAGGCGATCGGGGTCAGCGAGCACCTCAAGGCCGGTGATCCGGCCTTCGACGATCTCGAACGCCATGAGGGACAGGATCTGGCCGTCGATCACGGCGATCACGCCTGGCCCGCGGTTCAGGAGCACGGGGGTCGAGTGGCTGGCCAGTCGTGCGAAGCCGGTCGCCCGCTCGGCCACGTTGTGGGCTCCCGAGACGGACTGGGCGCCGTTCGCACCGTAGCCGGCGCGGAGGACCACGTTTTCGTCGAGCATCGCCACGAGCGCGCCAAGGTCGCCCTTCTGCACTGCGGTGAGCCAGGCCTCGACGATGGCGCGGCTGTGTCGGCGTTCCACCGGAGCGGGGGACGGGGCGTCTCTGACTCGGCGCCGAGCACGGGAGGCGAGCTGACGGGCGGCTGCGGGAGTCCGGCCAAGTACCTCGGCGATCTCGTCGAAGGGTTGCCCGAACACGTCGTGCAGCACGAACGCCAGGCGCTCGGCCGGTGAGAGCGTCTCCAGCACGACCAGGAGCGCGACGCCGACCGCGTCGCCTTGCGCGACCTCGCGTTCCGGGTTCCCGAGCTCCGACACGGGTGCCTTCTCGTTCCAGGGCTCCACGATCCATGGTGTCTCCCTGCGACGGTGCGGGCTGCGCAAGAGGTCGAGGCTGATCCGCGAGACGACCGTCGTCAACCAGCCATCGAGGTTCTCGATCGTCGCGGTGTCGGTCCGCTCCACTCGCAGCCAGGCTTCTTGCACGGCGTCATCGGCATCACTTGCCGAGCCCAGCAGCTGATAGGCGACCGCGCGCAACCGCGCTCTCTGGCTGTCGAACCGCCTTGCCAGCCGTAGCCGATCGCTCATCGACCCATCCTCTCGCACCGGCTTCCCTCCTCGTCCTGCTCCACTTGACGGAAGGCAGGCAGAAGGTGTGACCTCTCTGTCACATCTCCCCTCCTTTCAGCGTCATGTCTCTAGCGACACCGAGCGTGGTGGAGCGGCCGGGCGCACCGGCCTGATGCGGAATGGACAGGTCATGACATCGCTGATCCTGGTCACCGGCGGCACGGGAACGCTCGGGACCCACCTCACACCACTTCTGAAGAACGCAGGTCACGATCTCCGGGTGCTCAGCCGACTCCCGCGAGAGCCCGCCGACGGCATCGAGTACGTGACGGGCGACCTGCTGAAGGACGAAGGCGTCCAGGCCGCGGTGGAAGGTACTGAGACCGTCGTGCATCTCGCCGGCGGTCCGAGAGGCGATGACGAGGCCACGAGGAACCTGACGCGTGCCGCGTCGCGGGCCGGGGTAAGGCATCTGGTCTACATCTCGGTGATCGGCGCGCACCGGGTGCCCATCGGCTACTTCCGGTCCAAGCACCGTGCGGAGCGCGCCGTGGCCGACTCCGGCGTGCCTTGGACGATTCTGCGCGCGGCGCAGTTCCACGACCTGGTGCTCACGGCCATGCGGTCGATGACGAGGATGCCGGTGGTCCCAGCACCGAAGGGGCTCCGGCTCCAGCCTGTCGACTCTCGCGACGTCGCGATCCGGTTCGCCGAGCTGGCCCTCGGGACGCCGGCGGGCCTGGTGCGCGACCTGGCAGGTCCGGGGGTGTACGACGTGGCGGACCTGGCCCGGGGCTACCTCAGGGCGCGCGGTAGGCGCCGACCCTTCCTGCCGATCCACATCCCCGGGAAGGCGGGCCGGGCGTACCGGGCCGGCGAGAACCTGAGCCTCGACGAAGCTGACCACGGGGATCGGACCTGGGAGGACTTCCTGACCGAGAGGCTGGCCTAGACGCGATGTCGGCCAAGCGGCCAGGAAGCCCTCGCGGGCCAGCGCATCGGGTGCGCGCTCAGGCGTCCGGCTGGTCGAAGACGTAGAAGATGTTGCCGCCCGGGGCCGCGAAGCCCGCGACGGCCCCGCCGGGGATCTCGTACTTCTCCACGATGGTGACCACGCCCGGGTGGTCGCTGGTCCATGCGTCGAGGTCGTCGACCAGATACATCGGGCCGGGAGGCTGCGCCGTGGTCGACAGCATGATTTGCGCCGAGCGGTCCGGAAGCCAGAACGCCACCGCGACGTCGCCCTCTCGCCATGCCTCGTCGAAGCCGAGCAGGTCCCGGTGGAACGCGACCGCGGGCGCGAGATCCGCGACGGGCTGGAAGATGAACGTGAGCTTCATGAGCCGTCCCTCCGAGTGCGTCGCAGTCCAGTGATGGTAGTCAGGATCGCACCACACTCACGGCTTGTCTTCGTCGACACACGGCCAGGACCGTCACGGGGCGCCTGCACTGCGTGGGACATCCCAGCGGTGCCCCCGGCAGGACTCGAACCTGCAACCTACGGATTAGAAGGCCGTTGCTCTATCCATTGAGCTACGGGGGCCATGGCACCGACGAGCGAGCGGGCGCCGCCACCGGGCGGCACCAGCAAGCGGCAACCAGGGTACGCGTCGTGCCACCGCGCGCGCGTTGTTTGGCTGCAGGCGTCGCGACCAGGGAAGATGGCTCTGTGACCGCCGCGACCTCAGTGCCCGCAGCCGGGCCGAGCCCGAACACGGGCGCCGCCGGGGCCGCCGGTCACGACCAGCACGCCCCGCCCGAGGTCTCCCGCACTCTTCTCGACGCGATCCGTGACCTGCGCCGGGACGTCGCGGCGACGCAGTTCCCGCTCGACGTGGACGGCGCGGTGGAGGCAAGGGCCTCGCGCACCAGGCTGCTCGATCAGCTCGACGACCACCTCCTGCCGCGCCTCTCGGACCTGTCCGCCCCGGCGATCGTCGTCGTCGCCGGCTCCACGGGAGCGGGCAAGTCGACGCTCGTGAACTCCGTGCTCGGCACCGAGGTCACACAGGCCGGAGTGCTGCGGCCGACGACGCGCCGCCCCGTGCTCGCCCACCATCCGGACGACGCCGACCTCATGGCGGCCCACCCCGTGCTCGACGCCGTCGAGGTGGTGGCCAACGAGGCCGTGCCACGGGGCCTCGCGCTGCTCGACGCGCCGGACATCGACTCCGTCCTCGAGACCAACCGCGACACGGCCCACCGGCTGCTCGAGGCGGCCGACCTGTGGCTCTTCGTCACGACGGCGGCCCGCTACGGCGACGCGCTCCCGTGGCGCATCCTCGACGACGCGATGGCCCGCGGCGCCTCGATCGCCATGGTCCTCAACCGTGTGCCGCCCGAGGCGCTCACGACGGTGCGCGGGGACCTGCTCGGGAGGTTGCGTTCGCGGGGGATGGCGTCGGTCCCGTTGTTCGTGGTGGCCGACGTCGGCCCGCACGAGGGAATGCTGGACCCGAAGGCGGTGGCGCCCATCGGCCGGTGGCTCACGATGCTCGCCGGCCCGGACCGCGCGCGATCGGTGATCTCCCGGACGCTGCGCGGCTCGCTCGCGGCCCTTCGTCCGTGGGTCGACGAGCTCGCCGAGGCCGTGCAGGCACAGGCCGACGCCGCCCACGCGGTCCGCTCGGAGCTCGCTCCCGTGCTCGAGGCGCCGGCCGCCTCGGCGCGCGGACGGGTGGTCGCCGGAGAGGTCGCCGCCGGAACGGCGCACTCGCGCTGGGCGCAGCTGACCGCCACGGGAGCGCCGCTGTGGGGCATGGTCTCGCGCCGCGGGCGGATCTCGGGCGGTCGGCGGATGGCACGTGCACGCGCGGAGGCGCTCGGCTCCCTCGCCGCGGACCTGCGCGCCTCGGCGCGCGTCTCGCTGTACTCGGCGGGCGAACTGGCCTCGGAGGCGATCGAGACGCACCTCGAGGCGCGCGGCGGGCTCGGGCGGGGCGTCGTCGCGCTGTGGCAGTCGGAGGCCGACGGCGGTGCGAACCCCGCCGAGCTGCGCCGTGCCGAGCGCGCGACGCAGGCCGACGAGTCCGCGGCCGACTGGGTCGCGAGCGCCAAGCACGCCGTCGCTGCCGCGGCGGCCGCGCTCGGTGACGGCGGGGGCGCCGATCGCAAGGCCCAGCGGCGCTGGCGCAAGGCGGCCGCGGCACTCGGCGACGGCGGGATCGAGGGGCTCGTGCTCGCCGCGGGAGCCGGTCTCGAGCCGGCCGCCGCGCTGCTGCGCTCCCTCGTGGGCCAGGGGGGCGAGCCCGCGATCGAGGCGACGCGCGCCCAGCTGCTGACCCGCACCGACGACGTGGTGGCGGGCGAGCTGTCCGCCGTCGTCGGCGTCCTCGACACGCCTCACCTCGCCGAGGACGCGGCGGCAACCCTGCGCCTGCGCCTCGCCGTCCTCAAGGCCGCGTCGTGAACGCACCCCAGAACCACCGTGCCGGCGGCGCCACCGGTCGCTCGGAGACGTCGGGCCTGACGCACCGGGCGAGCGAGATCGCCCGCGCGCTCGAGATCGGCGGCATCCGGATCGACGGACGCGTCGTCGAGCAGGTGACCGAGGCGCTCGACGGCGTGCGCGAACGGCTCGCGCTCGGTGTGGACCACACGGTCGTGGCACTCGTCGGGGGGACCGGTTCGGGCAAGTCGAGCCTCTTCAACGCCCTCACGGACTTCGAGTTCGCCGACGTCGGCGTCACCCGGCCCACGACCTCCAAGGTCACGGCGTGCACGTGGGGCGGCCAGGCCGACCCGCTGCTCGAATGGCTCGGCGTGGACCTCGACCGACGCATCGAGCGCGAGAGCGACCTGCTCGGCGACTCCGAGGCAGAGCTGCGCGGGCTCGTGCTCCTCGACCTGCCCGATCACGACTCGATCGACCCGGCGCACCGCGAGGTCGTGGACCGGCTGCTGCCCATGGTCGACCTGCTCGTGTGGGTCGTGGACCCGCAGAAGTACGCCGACGACGCCCTCCACTCCGGCTACCTGCGCCGCCTCAGCGCGCACGAGGCCGCGATGCTCGTCGTCCTCAACCAGGTCGACACGGTGCCGCCCGACCAGCGTGCGGGGCTCGCGGCCGACGTCGGGCGCCTGCTGGCCGAGGACGGACTGCAGGGTGTGCCAGTGCTCAGTGTCTCGGCGCGCACCGGCGAGGGGGTCGACACGCTGCGCGCCCGGCTGGGGGCCGCCGTCGGCCGGCGTTCCGTCGCCGCCGAGCGTGCCGGGGCTGAGCTGCACGACGCGGCAGCGCTCGTGCTCACGCAGGTGGCCGACGGCGAGCCCGAGACGTTCCCGCGCGAGCAGTTCGTCGACGCCGTGGCCGAGGCGGCGGGAGTGCCCGTGATCGCCGAGGCGGTCGAGGCCGTCGTGCGGGGCAACGACGTGCGGGTGCCGTCGTTCGGCGCCGTCGGGCACGACACGGTGCAGCTCGCGCGCTCGCGGTGGCTCGACCAGCTCGAGGCCGGGCTGACGCCGCGCTGGGCCGAGTCGCTCGCTGCCGCCCTGCCGGACGTGCCTCGCCTCGCGCGCGCGCTCGACGGGGCGCTCCACGGTGTCGAGACGCAGGCGAGGCCGTCGCACGCCGCAGGGGCGGTCAAGGTCGCCGCGGTCGTTGCGTTGCTCGTGGCGCTCATCGGGGTCGGCGTCGTGGCGGGCGAGGTGCTCATGGGGCTGCTCGCGAGCGGGGCCATCACGTGGCCCGACGTCGGCGTCGTGGTCGTGGTGGGCGGGGCCGCGCTCGTGCTCGGTCTCGTGCTCGCGCCCACCGCGATGCTCGTGCGGCGCTGGTCGGCCCGGCGTCGCGGCGAGGCCGTGCTTCGGGAAGGCCGCAGCGCCCTGGGAGCCGTCGTCGACGAGTGGCTCGTCGCCCCGACGCGGTCCGTGCTGGAGGAGCACCGGCGCGTGCGCGAGCTTGCGCGGGAGCCGGGCGCGGCTGCGGGTGCGGGGCCGACGGCGGATGGCGCCCCCCGGTCCACAGGCCGCGACCCCGCCGCGCACGCCGGCTGACGACCTGCTCCACCCTCGGGGAACACCGATCGGCACGGGCCGGTCGTCAATCCTGGAGGCATCATGAGCAACGACGTGTACGTCACCGTGACGGGCTGGGTCGCCAAGGACCCGGAGCTGCGGGTGACCGCGGACAAGACGGAGTGGACCTCGCTCCGCGTCGCCTCGACCCCGCGACGCCGGCGGGCCGACGGCGAGTGGACCGACGGCAAGACCGAGTGGTTCGAGGTGAAGGCGTGGGGCGAGCTCGCGCAGAACATCACCGAGTCCGTGGAGAAGGGGCACCCCGTGGTCGTCACGGGGCGGCTCTCGACCGACGAGTGGCAGACCAACGAGGGCGCGGACCGCAAGAACCTCGTGATCCACGCCCAGGCGATCGGCCACGACCTGGCCCGCGGGCGCACGAAGTTCGTGCGGGTGCGCCACGAGTCGGCGGAGGGCGGCGGGGCCGTGGACGTCACGGACTCCGTGGAGCTGCCCGACGACGAGGTGGCCGACGGCGAGGAGTCCGGAACCGGCGTCCCCGCGAAGGCCGCCCGCGAGCTGGAACCGGCGTTCTGAGCCTGTCGCCCCCTGACCCGTCCGAACCTCTGCCTTCCCCCGCCCTGCCCACCCCCCGCCGGCCGGGGCGAGGGGGAGCGGGTGGGGGTGGCGGCGGGTACGGTCGGCGTCATGACCGACCTTCCGGTGTTCGACGGCGAGCTCGCGCCGGACGACGTCATCGACGGGTACCGGCTCGAGGGGCTCGATCTGAGCGAGGTGGATGCCCGCGGGGTGCGGTTCGTGGACAGCGAGCTGGTCCGCTGCACGCTCGAGGGCGCCCGGCTCCGCAACGCGCAGCTCGTCGACACGAGCATCACCGAGTGCCTCGCCGGTTCGATCTCGCTCGTCGGCGCAGTGCTGCGGGAGGTCGTCGTCGACGCCTGTCGCTTCGGTGCGCTCGAGGTGTACGACGCCGACCTCACCGACGTGACGTTCCGTGGCGGCAAGCTCGACTACGTCAACCTGCGCGGCTCCCGGCTGCGGGACGTGCGCTTCGAAGGAGTCGTCCTCGGCGACCTCGACCTCGCCGACGCGACCGCGAGGCGCATGACCTTCGTGGACTGCCGGATCGGCCGGCTCGACGTCACTCGCGCCCAGCTCGCCGAGTGCGACCTGCGCGGGGCGGATCTCGACGCGCTCGACGGCCTCGCCGGGCTCGCCGGGACGACGATCTCCGGCGAGCAGCTCTACCGGCTCGCGCCCGCGCTCGCGGCGCACCTGCGCATCACCGTGGACTGAGCGACGTAGTGACCTGCGGCCGGGCCAGATCTACGGCTCGTGGAGGGTCCGGACCATGACGACGCTCCGGTAGGTCTTCCCGGGCCACTGGATCACCTCACGCTGGACGAACCCCCAGCGGCGGTAGGTGTCGACGAGCTCGGTCGCGGGCTCGGCCGTGTCGACGCCGACGACGCTCGCGCCCGCGGCTCGTGCCCAGACGATGCCTTCGTCGCGCAGCCGTCGGGCGAGCCCGGTTCCCCGCTCGGCCGGGTCGACGGCGAGCTGGTTGAGCCACACCCGGCCGGGCTCGGCCGCCTCGGCGCTCAAGGTGCGGAGCTGTGTCGAGGGAGGCAAGGACATCGTCATCGTCGCGACGATCCGGCCGTCGGCGACGAGGACCCACGACGCACCACCCGTGGCGCGATGCACCGTGGTCAGCTCGTCCTGCGTCGCGGCGGTGAAGTTGAGGCCCTGAGCCGCGAGCTGGCCGTACGCCCGGTGCAGCAGGGCCGTGACCTCGGGGGCGTCGGAGTCCCGGAACGCTCGCAGCTCGGGTGTCGACGCCATGGGCACACGATACAAAGCGGCGAACCGGGCAGGTGCCAGGGCGGATAGGCTGGGGGGTGTGGCTGAATACATCTACACCATGTACAAGGCGCGTAAGGCGCACGGCGACAAGGTCATCCTCGATGACGTCTCGCTGAACTTCCTGCCCGGCGCCAAGATCGGCGTCGTCGGGCCCAACGGTGCGGGCAAGTCGACGATCCTGAAGATCATGGCGGGACTCGACACGCCGTCGAACGGCGAGGCGCGCCTCGCTCCCGGCTACACCGTCGGGATCCTGCAGCAGGAGCCGCCGCTCGACGAGACGAGGACGGTGCTCGGCAACGTCGAGCTCGGTGTCGCCGAGATCAAGGGCAAGCTCGACCGCTACAACGAGATCTCCGCCCTGATGGCCGAGCCGGACGCGGACTTCGACGCGCTGCTCGCCGAGATGGGCCAGCTCCAGGAGGCGATCGACGCCGCCGACGCGTGGGACCTCGACGCCCAGCTCGAGCAGGCCATGGACGCGCTGCGCTGCCCGCCCCCGGACTCCCCGGTCACGACGCTCTCCGGTGGTGAGCGCCGCCGGGTCGCGCTGTGCCGCCTCCTCCTCGAGAAGCCCGACCTGCTCCTGCTCGACGAGCCGACGAACCACCTCGACGCCGAGTCCGTGCTGTGGCTCGAGCAGCACCTGTCCAAGTACCCCGGTGCGATCCTCGCCGTGACCCACGACCGGTACTTCCTCGACCACGTCGCGGAGTGGATCTGCGAGGTCGACCGCGGACGTCTCTACCCGTACGAGGGCAACTACTCGACCTACCTGGAGAAGAAGCAGGAGCGCCTCAAGGTCCAGGGCAAGAAGGACGCCAAGCTCGCCAAGCGCCTCAAGGACGAGCTCGAGTGGGTGCGCCAGAACGCCAAGGGCCGCCAGACGAAGTCCAAGGCGCGACTCGCCCGCTACGAGGAGATGGCCGCGGAGGCGGACCGCACGCGCAAGCTCGACTTCGAGGAGATCCAGATCCCGCCGGGCCCGCGCCTCGGTACCGTCGTCATCGAGGCGAAGGACCTGCGCAAGGGCTTCGACGACCGCGTGCTCATCGACGGCCTGAGCTTCACGCTGCCGCGCAACGGCATCGTGGGCGTCATCGGCCCGAACGGCGTCGGCAAGACCACCCTGTTCAAGACGATCGTGGGTCTCGAGCCCCTCGACGCCGGGGAGCTCAGGATCGGCGAGACCGTCCAGATCTCCTACGTCGACCAGTCGCGCGGCGGCATCGACCCCAAGAAGACCTTGTGGGACGTCGTCTCCGACGGGCTCGACTACATCAAGGTCGGCAACGTCGAGATGCCCTCGCGCGCCTACGTCGCCGCGTTCGGCTTCAAGGGGCCCGACCAGCAGAAGCCCGCCGGGGTGCTCTCGGGCGGCGAGCGCAACCGCCTCAACCTCGCGCTCACCCTCAAGCAGGGCGGCAACCTGCTCCTGCTCGACGAGCCCACGAACGACCTCGACGTCGAGACCCTGGGATCGCTCGAGAACGCGCTGCTCGAGTTCCCGGGTTGCGCCGTCGTCGTCTCCCACGACCGGTGGTTCCTCGACCGAGTCACGACCCACATCCTCGCGTGGGAGGGCACGGACGAGGAGCCGGGGAGCTGGTACTGGTTCGAGGGCAACTTCGAGTCCTACGAGGCGAACAAGGTCGAGCGCCTCGGAGCCGACGCCGCCCGCCCGCACCGGGTCACCTACCGCAAGCTCACGCGGGACTGAGCCGTGGCGCGCCTGGCCATCCCCGTCGGAGTGCGGTGGGCCGACCTCGACGCGTACGGGCACGTCAACAACGTGGCCGTGCTGCGCCTGCTCGAGGAGGCGCGCGTCGCGGCGTTCTGGCACCCCGGCGACGGGGAGCCCCTGTACCCGACGGCCGTCCTGCACGCCGGCCCCGGCTCGGAGACGACCACCGTCGTGGCCAAGCACGAGATCGAGTACCTCGCGCCCTTCGGCCACCTGCGCGACGGCGTCGTCGTCGAGCTGTGGATCGGCCACCTCGGCGGGGCGAGCATCGACATCTGCTACGAGGTCTTCGGCACGCCCGAGCGACCGCGGGCCGGGGCACGGGCACAGGCAGAGGCCGACGACGACGGCGCCCACCGGGCTGGTCCGTTCGTCCGCGCGACGTCGACCCTCGTGATGCTCGACGCGCGCACCGGCGCACCGCGCCGCCTGGGGGAGCCCGAGCGTGCGGCCTGGGAGCCGTACCTCGACGAGCCGGTGGCGCACCGACGCAGGGCTTGACCCTCCCGTGACGGGAGGCTCCAGGGTGGTGGGCATGGACGATGCAACGGACCGTCTCACGATCGGGGAGCTCTCCCGCCGTACCCGCCTGACCGTCAAGGCGCTGCGCTGGTACGACGAGGTGGGCGTGCTGCCCCCGGACCACGTCGACCCGTACTCGGGGTACCGGTACTACCGGCCCGAGCAGGTCGACCAGGCCGTGCTCGTGGGTCTGCTGCGCCAGCTCGACATGCCGCTCGCCCAGGTCGCGGAGTTCCTCGCCGCGCCCTCGGTCGAGCGGCTGCGGGCGTGGTGGTCGGGCCAGACGGGGGAGTTCGAGCTCCGCCAGGGCGTCGTCCGCTACCTGGAGATCACGCTCAGCGAGGGAGAAGCCCCCATGTTCGACATCGAGACCCGCACGGTCGGCGACGAGAAGGTCGCCACGATCACCGGGCGCGTGCTGCAACCCGACCTGCCCCGGTTCATCCCCCGGTCGATCGGCACGCTCCGCGACTACCTCGCCGCCGAGGGTGCGCAGGCGAAGGCGTTCGACGTCGTCATCTACCACTCGAGGATGACCCCGGACGCCGAGGGCATCGTCGAGGTGTGCGTGCCGTTCACCGGCAGCATCGAGCCCGCCGGGGACATCGCGGTGCGGATCGAGCGCGGCCACACGGAGGCGTACACGACCGTGACGAAGGCGCAGGTCAAGATCCCCGAGATCATGCACGCCTACGACGCGCTCTTCGCGTGGCTCGCCGACCACGGTCACGAGCTCTCCGACGGCCCGCGCGAGGTCTACTTCGCCGACTGGGACGCGATCGACGACGAGACGCCCGCCGCCCACATCGCGTTCCCCTTCGCGCCATGAGCGGCGCGACGGAGGTGACGACGGCGACGACGACGGCGGACTCCTCGGCCGGGCCGAGCGCCTGGGTCCAGCAGAGCGCCATCACCGACCCGGGCCGCCACACGGCGCTCTTCGACGCGCTCGTGCCCGACGGCGGCCCGCGGCAGGACGGCACAGGCAGCGCCGTGGCCGACGGCGGTCCACGGCGGCACGCTCCTGTCAGCGCCATGTCCGACGGCGGCGCGCGGCGGGGCGGCACAGGCAGTGCCGTGGCCGACGGCGGTCCGTCGGTGAGTGGCGCGAGCACGCCGGCCGCCATGGTCGACGCGGTGTGCGGGGCCGTGCGCGGGCTCGTGTCGCACTACGTGGGCGCGGGCATCGCGTTCAGCCAGGAGCGACGTGCTGAGGCGGACTCTCGCTGGGTCGAGGACATCGTCGAGTCGATCGTGCGCCGTGACCCGCGCGCGCTCACCGAGCCTCGCGAGCCCGTGGAGCGGTTCGTGGGCTGCTGCCGGGACTTCACCGCGCTCACGGTCGCCGCGCTGCGCCACCACGGCATCCCCGCCCGATCACGGGTCGGCTTCGCCAACTACTTCGGGGACGGGTTCTGGTACGACCACGTCGTCGCCGAGTACTGGGACGGGGGAGCGGGCCGGTGGGTCCGGGTCGACGCGCAGTTCCCCGAGGAGTGGAACGGCGTCAACATGCGCGACATCGACACCGCGGGGCCGAGGTTCCGTGGCGCGGCCGAGGTGTGGCTCGACCATCGCGCAGGCCGCATCGACGACGAGCAGATCCTCGACTACGGGGCGAGCCCCGAGCTCCCGCTCGCAGGCGCGTACTTCGTGCGCAACTACGTGCTGATCGAGCTCGCCCACCTCGCCGGGATCGAGACGCTGCTGTGGGACACGTGGGGTGCGATGCTCCAGCGCCCGCTGCGGCGCACGGACGACCACGCTCTCGTGGACCGGGTCGCGACGGTGCTCCTCGACCGGGACGTGTCCCGCGAGACGCTCGAGGAGCTGCTCGCCGAGCCAGGACTCGACCCGCACACCGACACCAAGATCTCCCTCTCCCCGAGCGGCGCCTTCCAGCAGCCCGTGACCCTCGCCCGCTAGGCACGCCCCACACGCTGAACGATTGCGTGCGCCCGACGCACGCGATCGTTCAGTGTGAGCGGGGAACCGGGGCGGGGCGATCAGGTGAGGAGGCGGCGGACGGCGCGCTCGGTGGTGTCCAGCGTGCGAGGGCGTCCGATCGTCTCGCCCCGCTCCCACAGGTCGATCACCCGGGGGTCGATGTACGAGGCCCGGCACACCGCGGGGGTGTTGCCGAGGGCGTCGGCCACGTCGCGCACCACGCCGGCGACGACCCGCCGTCGGGCAGCCTTCGACCGTGGTGGCTCGCCGGCGGCGGCGAGCCCGGTCGCCGCGAGCACCGTCGCGTGCCACGTGCGGAAGTCCTTGGGCGTGGCCTCGGCGCCGATCGCGTCGCGCACGTACTCGCCGATCTCGGTGCCCGTGAGGTCCCGCCAGCCGTCGGCCGACTGCCACGCGAGCAACCGGCCACCGCGGCCGGGGCGGTCGAGCAGCTCGACCAGCACGGCGACGACGTCGGGATCGTCGACGACGGTCTCGGCCCGCTGACCGGACTTCGCCGGGAAGCGCAGCACGACCGCCGTCTCGACCGAGTCGGGAGAGCCGTTCGCGCCCGCGCCGGGTCGCCCTGCCAACCCCGCAGATCCGTCGGGGTCCCGGACCACCCGCGCGTGGGAACGCCGCAGCGTCGACAGCCCGATCGAGCCGTTGTCCCGGGCGTACACCTCCCCGCCGATCCGCAGGTAGGCGACGTCGAGCAGCGCGAACGCGAGGGCGAGGACCCGCTCGCGGGGCAGCCCGTCGCGCGCGAGGTCCACACGGACCCGCTCGCGTGCCCGGGGCAGGCGGCGGGCGACGTCGAGCACCCGATCGTGCTTGAGCCGGTCACGCCGCGCCCGCCACTGCGGGTGGTACAGGTACTGGCGGCGGCCGGCGTCGTCGACCCCGATGGCCTGGATGTGGCCGTTCGGCAGCGGGCAGATCCAGACGTCGCTCCACGCCGGTGGGATGGCGAGCTCCTTGACGCGTGCGACGTCGTCGTCGGGCAGGCGAGCGCCCTCGGTGTCGAGGTAGACGAAGCCGCGACCCGCCCGACGCCGGGTCCACCCGGGGGACTCGGGATCCGAGCGTCGCAGCCGCACCATGCGGTCAGTCTGTGCCAGCCGGAGCCGACGCGCTCGTCGTGGCGCGGCCTGCGAGGACACCGCCCCGCCAGGTCACCGCGGTCGGCGCCTCAGTCCTGCGGGACCCGCACCATGCCCTCCTGGGCGATCGAGGCGACGAGCTCGCCCTCGGCGGTGTAGACCCGCACGGACCCGAGCCCGCGCCCACCCTGAGCGCTCGGTGCGTACTGCACGTGGAGCAGCCACTCGTCGACGGCCACGTCTCGGTGCCACCACATCGCGTGGTCGAGGCTCGCGACGGACAGGCCCGGGCTCCGCCATGACAGCCCGCCCCGGCGCAAGACTGGCTCGAGCATGATCATGTCGCACGCGTAGGCGAGGAGTGCGCGCTGCAGGAGCTGGTCCGCCACGACCGGACGCCGGGCGCGCATCCAGACGAGCTGCCTGCCCTCCGTACGCTCGGCGGGGGTGAGGTAGAGCGACCCGCCCACGTGCCGCAGGTCGAACGCCGTCTGCGAGGTCCAGAACTTCGCCACGGGATGGTCGACGAGGCTCAGCTCGTCGTGGGCCGAGGTGACGTCGTCGGGGTGCGGGACGTCGGGCATCTCGTCGGCGAACTCGACGCCGGGCTGGTCCTCCTGGAACGAGGCGATCATCGACAGGATCGGCTTGCCGCCCTGGATGGCGTGCGTGCGCCGCGCGGAGAAGGAGCGGCCGTCGCGCAGCCGCTCCACCTGGAACGTGATGGGTTCGTCGAGGGCGCCCGGGCGCAGGAAGTAGCCGTGCATCGAGTGGGGGAGTCGGTCGTCCTCCAGGGTCCGACCGGCCGCGAGCAGCGACTGCGCGAGCACCTGGCCGCCGTAGACGCGCCCGCTGAGCTGGGGCAGCGAGTGCCCGGTGAACGTGTCGGGATCCTCCCGAGCCAGGTCGAGGGCCGCAAGGAGGTCGCCGACCGGGTCGTTCGCCTCCGTCACGGGTTCACCCCGCTCGCGGGCGTGTCCTCGAACGTGTTGAGGAGCGAGTGCGCGGCACGTTCGAGGTAGTCCCAGAGCTGGGCCTCGTAGAGCGGCGGCAGGTCGAGCTCGTCGACGGCGACACGCATGTGCTTCAGCCAGCGGTCGCGCGCGTCGGGGTTGACGTGGAACGGCGCGTGGCGCATGCGGAGCCGGGGGTGGCCGCGCTGCTCGGAGTACGTCGTCGGCCCGCCCCAGTACTGCTCGAGGAACATCGTGAGGCGTTCGGTGGCGGGGCCGAGGTCCGCCTCGGGGTACATCGGCCGCAGGACCTCGTCGTCGGCCACCCCGACGTAGAACCGTGCGACGAGCTTGGCGAAGGTCTCCCGGCCGCCGATGGCGTCGTAG
>Ga0160449_1000846_pt1 | contig 16272 bp, 9 predicted proteins | sample HID1975I_E1MG_FD_108216 | JGI IMG/M metagenome (GOLD analysis project Ga0160449, IMG submission 108216) | Enriched soil microbial communities from UW Madison campus, WI, USA - HID1975I_E1 MG | ecosystem: Environmental > Terrestrial > Soil > Unclassified | place: USA: Madison, Wisconsin...
ACAATGCTCATCCAAGTTCCAGCCATCGACGTGATGTGACAGCCTTCTTCGACTTCTTTATTATAATCATCCAAATCCAAACGAGAAGTTCTTAAATAAAACGTATATGCCATATCCATTTTATCTAAAGCTGCAGCCTGAATCGAGTGAACACAAGGAGAAAGCGAACTTTCGTGAACTGTAAATGATTCGTAGAATTCGAAGTTGCGTTTTAATTCTTCTTTAGAGAAATGATCTTCGAAGAAATAGAAACCTTGTAAAACATCGGCTTGTTTAATATATGGTGAACGTAAAACACGGTCCCAAGACCATTTTTGGTTAATAGGACGCTGTGAACGATCTAAATCTTTTACTGGAACTAAATCTTTGTCTAAGAAACCGTCTTGCTGTAAATAAATTCCAAGTTCTTCTGAAATTGGGAAATACATGTCATCGGCCACTTTTTTCCATTCCTGAATTTCATTCGCCGAAAGGCTTACTTTTTCTAAAATGCGTTTGTGATCTGCAGGATATTCTGAAGCTACTTTTTCAATTTGTTCAGCAGCAAAATCAATACACCATTTTGCAATATAATTGGTGTAGAAATTATTGTTGATGTTGTTTTCGTATTCGTTTGGTCCTGTAACACCAAGAATTACGTACTGGTTTTTATCTTTAGAAAAAGAAGCTCTCTGGTGCCAGAAACGCGCAATTCCGATTAAAACTTCTAATCCTTTTTCTGGAATATAAGAGTAATCTCCAGTATAACGGTTATAGTTGTAAATCGCAAAAGCAATCGCCCCATTTCTATGGATTTCCTCGTGTGTGATTTCCCATTCGTTGTGGCATTCTTCACCGTTCATGGTAACCATTGGATACAAAGCTGCACCGTTTTTGAAACCTAGATTATCCTTAGCGTTTTCTATTGCTTTGTCTAATTGGTTGTAACGATACGTCAATAAGTTTCTTGCCACTTGCTGATCTTTTGTCGCCATATAAAACGGAATACAATAAGCTTCAGTGTCCCAATAAGTAGATCCGCCGTATTTTTCGCCGGTGAAACCTTTTGGACCGATATTTAAACGAGAATCTTTTCCTAAATACGTTTGATTTAATTGGAAAATATTGAAACGAATTCCTTGTTGTGCTTTTACATCGCCTTCGATTGTAATATCTGACATTTCCCAGATTTTTGCCCAGGCCTCAATTTGATTTTGAAGCAAAGCATCGTATCCTGAATTAACAGCAGATTTTATTACTTTTTCGGCTGCAGCCAAAGTGTTTTCGTGATTTAAAGATACCGTGTATCCGCCAATTTTCTGAATTGCTGAGGTTTGTCCTTTTGCAATAATGGTTCCGTAAGTATATTGAACTTTGTCTGCAGTTGAATCGATTGTAGAAGGCGAAACGTGAATGTCTTCATCATTTGCCAAAATCGTATTGTGCATGAAAGTTGTTACTTTGAAATGCGTTTTGAAAGTCTGAGCCGTTACAAAAGCTTCATTTGTGCCTTTTTTAACTTCAAGAGGTTCCCAGAATTTTTCTTCCCAGTTAGCATCTTCATTGGTTACACCAGCGTCAACGTAAGGTTTGTAAACGATTTTTGCATCTTTGTTTAAAGGCGTGATTTCATATTTAATAATTCCCGTTTCGTCTAAATCTAATGAAAGAAAACGACGAACATTTACGGCAATTTCGGTTCCGTTTTTTAGAACAGCTTCAAAAGAACGATTGTACCATCCTTCTTTCATATTCAATTCTCTTCGGAAATTTCTAACCTCCGTACAAGTATTTAAATCTAGATTTTCTTCGTTGATTTCAATATCAATTCCAATCCAGTTTGGAGCATTTAATACTTTGGCAAAATATTTCGGGTAACCGTTTTTCCACCAGCCCACTTTTGTTTTGTCTGGATAATAGATTCCAGCGATGTAACTTCCTTGAAAAGTTTCTGCTGAATAGGCTTCTTCAAAATTGGCGCGCTGCCCCATAGCACCGTTTCCGATGCTAAAAAGACTCTCAGACGATTTTACTCTTTCGGCATCAAATCCTTCTTCTATAATTGACCAATTATCTGGTTTTATATAATCTTGGTTCATTTTTTTTTAATTTGATAATTCGTTAATTAGACAATTAGATAATTCATTTTGCAGCAATTATCTAATTATCAAATTGGCACATTTTCTAATTGATTAATTTTTCTATAAAGCTTGTTTCGATTTGGGTAAAATCTTTAAAAATATAGTCAGCTTCATGTAAAATTGTTTCCTCACCAATTCCCACGCTTACCATTTCGCCTATGTTTGCTGCCTGAATTCCGGCAACAGAATCTTCAAATACAATTGAATCTTTTGGATCAATATTTAATAATTGAGCCGCTTTTAAGAAAACTTCTGGATCTGGTTTTGCATTGGTAACATCGTTACCGTCAACAATAACATCGAAATACGAAAGAATTCCAGTTTTTTCAAGAATTGGTCGGGCATTTTTACTCGCAGAACCCAATGCAATTCCTTGGTTTTTATCTTTTAATAGTTTTAGAATTTTAGCAACTCCTGGAAGAATCTCACTTTCGTCCATGTCAACTAAATAGGATAAATAATCTTCGTTTTTCTGAATCAGCCATTTGTCTTTGTCTTCCTGAGAAGCCTCAACATTGCCTAATCCTAGTATAATATCTAACGAACGAACGCGGCTAACGCCTTTTAAAAGTTCGTTGTCTTCATGTGTAAAATTTATATTTAAGGATTGGGCAATTTTCTGCCATGCTAAAAAATGGTATTTAGCGGTATCAACGATCACGCCGTCAAGATCGAATATGAAGGCTTTTTTATTATTATTCATGAATTTCAATTTTAGTTCTGCTATTTACTCTAAGTGTAAGTAATCCGGCAAAAATCATAGATACACCTCCAATTATCAAAGCGTAAATAGGTTCGTTATGAAAGAATTGTTTGATTACAAATCCTAATATTGTAGCGGCTACAATTTGTGGTATTACTACAAAAAAGTTAAAAACTCCCATGTAATAGCCCATTTTTGCTGCTGGTAAAGCACCAGATAACATTGCATAGGGCATTGATAAAATACTTGCCCACGCAATTCCAACTCCTAACATTGGCAGGATCAGCATTTGCTTATCACCAATAAAATAAATTGAAATTAAACCAACACCTCCTGCGCATAAAGCCAATAAATGTGTTGCTCTAACGCCTACTTTTTTTGCAATGATTGGTAATAAGAAAGCAACTGCAGCAGCAATTCCGTTATAAACTGTAAATAACACAGAAACCCAGTCAGCAGCATCGTTGTAGACCTTTGAAGTCGTGTCAGTTGTGCCAAAAATGTGTTGTGTAACAGCTTGTGTAGTATAAATCCACATGGAGAAAAGCGCAAACCAAGAGAAAAATTGTACCCAGGCTAGTTTTTGCATTGTTTTTGGCATATTCAATAAATCGGTCATAATTATGGTAAAGCCATTTTGAACTTTTTTAGTTCGTAATTGTGATGCAATTACAAATAAAACGCCCATAAAAATTAGTCCGATAAATAAAATATACAATTCTTTTGCGAGGCTGTTTTCAAAAATTAGAAATGAAATTAATCCGCCAATACCGGCAAAAACTAATCCTAATAGTAATTGTTTTTTGGTAGTAACACCTGATTCTGTTTCTAGATTAGAAAGATTTTTAGAATCTTTTTTACTAGTAGCTTCAAAAGCATGAAGTTCTTCAGGCGTATATTCAGTTGTTTTAAAAACAGTCCATAAAACAGAAAGCAGAAAAACAATTCCGCCAATGTAAAAAGACCATTTTACAGCATCTGGAATAATTCCTTTAGGAGCGACATTGCTGACATCAAAAACATTTGTGAAAAGATAAGGCAGCACAGAACCTATAACAGCACCTGTTCCAATAAAAAAACTCTGCATTACAAAGCCCAATGCACGTTGATGGTCGGGTAAATTATCGCCAACAAAAGCGCGAAAAGGCTCCATTGAGACATTTATCGAAGCATCCATTATCCATAAAGTTCCTGCCGCGATCCATAAAGTAGGAGAGTTAGGCATAATGAATAATGCGATCGAAGACAAAATGGCTCCAATTAAAAAATAGGGGCGACGTCTTCCTAGACGAGTCCAAGTTCTATCACTGAAATAACCAATAACGGGCTGAATAATTAAACCTGAAACAGGCGCAGCAATCCACAAAATTGGGATTTCGTCTATTTTAGCACCAAGGGTTTCAAAAATTCTAGAAGTATTTGCGTTTTGCAGTGCAAAACCAAACTGTATTCCCAAGAAACCGAAACTCATGTTCCAAATTTCCCAGAAACTTAATTTACGCTTTTCCATTATCGTAATTTGAAAAAATTATACGATAAGCGCTTTGCTTATCAAAACTTACTGTTTTTTTCGAAGTAAAAGTAAAAGCCTTGACGGGCGTAAAAGTATAAATTATTTTTTTATTTATGCTAACAAAAAAGCCATAAATATTAATTATGGCTTTGGAATATGTTGGTTTTAAGAAAATTAGTCAGTAGATTCTCTTTTTATTAAATGTGTTTCTATAACTTCTGTCGTATAGTTTTCATTTTCTTCTTCGTCATCGTCGTGCTCAGCTTCGAGTCTTTCAATAAGCATTTTAGCGGCTTTATTTCCCATTTTTTCACCACTCTGACTTACAGTTGTAATACTTGGCGTTGAATATTTGGAAATGATTCCGTCAGTAAAAGCAATTACAGCTAAATCTTCCGGAACTTTTAATCCCATTTTTGATGCCGTTTTGATAATCGTAACTGCAAAAAGCTCATTTACAGCAAAAACAGCATCAAAAGCTCTGTCGTGTAAAAGCTGGCTGATAGTGATTTCACAGGTATCAACGTCTTCAATTTTAATGATTAAATCTTCATTGAACGGAATTCCGTTGTCTAAAAGTGCTTTTTCATAACCGTCAGTTCTTAGTTTTCCAACACTTACATAATCTACAGTTGTTACTAAAGCGATTTTTTTTCTGCCATTATCAATTAAACTTTGAACGGCTTCATATGCTGCTGCCTTATCATCAATAATCACTTTATCGCACAAAATATCATTGGTCACGCGGTCGAACATAACAACTGGCATTCCTTGATTAATTACCTCTGTAATGTGATGAAAATCACCTTTGTATTGTGTTTCTTTAGAAAGAGACATGATAAAACCGTCGATACTTCCGTTGGCTAACATCTCCATATTTAAGACTTCTTTATCAAATGAATCATCAGATAAACAGATGACAACACTATAACCATTTTCGTTCGCAACCTGCTCGATTCCGTTGATTACCGTAGAGAAAAAATAATGTACAATTTCGGGAATGATAATACCAATACTTTTGGTTTTTCGGTTCTTTAAACTAAGGGCAATATTGTTAGGTTTATAGTTGTAAAACTTTGCAAAAGCCTGCACTTTTAAGCGCGTTTCTTCGCCAATTTCAAGACTGTTTCTAAGTGATTTTGAGACAGTTGAAATGGATACGTCAAGTTCCTTTGCAATCTGTTTTAGGGTTATTTTGCGTTTCATGGCGGAAAGTGAAAAAAATCTAATTAATAATAAAGGTATCTGAAAATTTTATAATTGACAATTTTTGACTGAAAAGATTACAAAATATAGAAAGTTTTCAACACTACCACGTTTTCGTAACTCAATAAAAGTTGTCTCTGGTTGAGCATGTTAATAAATTCATAATTTTGAAATTCGAAGTAAAATTAAAAACTTAACTAACAGTCAAAAACTCAAAACTAATTTAAACAAAAAGTATGAAAACAATTTACAAAAAGTTGTTATTTTTATTCCTTCTGCTTCCGTTTACTGTGTTAGCTCAAAGCACATTAACAGGAACAGTAACTGATCTTGCCACGGGTCAGCCAATACCAGGAGTAAATGTGAATGTACAAGGTGCCGCAGGAGGTACTTCTACAGATTTTGATGGTAAATTTCAATTACCGAATCTAAAAAATGGAGACAAAATTATAGTTTCATTTATTGGATACAAAACATCGACTATTGCGTTTAATGGTCAAAAAAACTTAGCTGTATCTCTCGAAGAAGATACAAATCAACTTAAAGAAGTTGTAGTACAGGTAGGTTACGGAACTGTTAAGAAAAAAGACGCAACAGGTTCTGTTTCTCAAATCTCTGCGAAAGAATTTAATAAAGGAATTAATGTAACACCAGAAAGTTTAATAAGCGGTCGTATTTCAGGTGTGAACGTAGTTGGAGGTGGAGCTCCCGGAGCTAAAGCAGATATTAGAATTCGTGGAGGATCTTCTTTAAGCGCTTCAAATGAGCCATTGATTGTAATTGATGGGCTTCCTATGAGTAATGCTGTACCTAATGGTTCAACAAGTATTTTATCTACTATTGACCCTAACGATATTGAATCTTTTACGGTTCTTAAAGATGCTTCTGCGGCAGCTATTTATGGTTCACGTGCTGCAAATGGTGTCATTGTAATTACAACTAAAAAAGGATCTAAAGGTGGTGTTAAAGTAAACTTTAGCTCTCAAGTTGGTATTAATACTGTTGCAAATACAGTTGATGTAATGAGTGCAGATCAATTTCGTGAATTAGTTAATACTAAAGGTACTCCTGCGCAGAAAGCTTTATTAGGTAATGCAAATACAAATTGGCAGGATGAAATTTTTCATACAGCTCTAACAACAAATAATAACATCTCTGTAAGCGGTTCTTTATTTAATAAATTACCAGTACGTTTATCTGTTGGAAATGTTGATAATCCTGGAATCTTAAGAAACACTTCTTTTGAAAGAACTACGACATCGATATCGTTAAATCCAGTTTTATTTGATAATCACTTAAAAATTGATATTAATGGTAACATTGCATTTGGTAAAAACCAATTTCAAGATGAAGGAGGAGTAATTGGAAGTGCAATTGGATTTGATCCAACGCAGCCGGTTTACGATGCTAATTCTCGTTATGGAGGTTATTTTGAATGGTTAGATCCAAATGGAAATTTACCTTTGTTGCCTGCAAGAAACCCTGTCGCAAGATTAAATCAAGATAACAGAAGATCTACATCTACCAGAAAATGGGGTAATATTAGATTAGACTATAAATTACATTTCTTTGAAGATTTAAGAGCTGTTGTTGAGGCAGGTATAGATAAATTTGATAGCAATGGTTACACAGATGTTAGTACTTTGAGTGCTTTGGGTTATCAGCCAAATCAATTTACTACAGGAAACTGGGTAAATTTAGGAGGATACACACATTATACAGATGATCGTCAGAATAAGAACTTAAATGCTTATTTTAATTATACTAAAGATATTGGAAAGTTTAAAATTGACGCTACTGCTGGTTACAACTATCAAATGTTTCAGAGAGAAGGATATGATTCTGGTCAAACAAGAGAACCAAATCCAAAAGAAGATGTTACAACAGATCCTGATGTTAACTTACAATCTTTCTTTGGACGTGTAAATTTAGGATATGACAGTAGATATTTACTTACTGTAAACTATAGAAGAGACGGAACTTCTAGATTCTCTGAAGAGAACAGATGGGGTAATTTTGCAGGAGGAGCTTTTGCTTGGAATGTTGCAGAAGAAGAATTTTTAAAAGGTAATACTACTCTTTCTAGCTTAAAATTAAGAGCAGGTTATGGTACTACGGGGCAACAAGATATTGGTCCTCAGTATGATTATTTGAGAAGAGTAACTTTAGGTACTATCAACACACAATATTTATTTAATGGTGTAATATATAGAGCAGCCAGACCAGAAGGTTACAATCCAGATATCAAATGGGAGGAATTGGCTGAGATGAACTTTGGAGTTGATTTTGGATTCTTAAATGATAGAATTACAGGTACTGTAAACTATTTTGATAAAAAATCAAGTGACCTTTTAGCAGAGATTCCGGTTCCTGATGGAGCAAATATCAGAAATAGAGGGTATAGTAATATTGGTAGTGTAAGAACTAAAGGGGTAGAGTTTAACCTTCAATCGGACATTATTAAAAGCGATAATTTAAATTGGAATGTTGCTGTTAATGCAACTTATATTGATCAAAAAATTTCTGATTTAGGTGTAACAGTTCCAGGATTTCAAGGATATATTACAGGAGATGTAATTGCAGGAGGATCAGGAAATCAAGTTTTAATTCATTCTGAAGGATTTGCGCCAAATTCATTCTTTGTATTTGAGCAATTATACGATGCTAATAAACGTCCAATTCAAGGAGCTTATGCTGATAGAAACGGTGATGGTGCTATAACAGATGCAGATCGTTATAAATTCCATAAACCAACTGCAGATTATACTTTTGGTTTGTTTTCTACATTAAACTACAAAAAGTTTGATTTTTCAATGAACTGGAGAGCGAGTTTAGGGAATTATATTTATGATAACGTAAGTTCTAATTTAGGTTATTCTGAAGCAGGTTTAAGAAGACAGTCAGATTTGTCAAATGTGAGTTCAGATTATTACAATACTGGTTTTACTACAGAAAGTAATTCAAACGGAACACAGCGTAACTATTCAGATTATTATGTAAAAGATGCATCTTTTATAAAATTAGATAATATAGTTCTTGGTTATACTTTTGATAAAACATTATTAAAAGCTGCTTCATTAAGATTTACAGCTGGAGTTCAAAATGTTTTTGTTCTTACAAAATATAATGGTTTAGATCCTGAGAAATTCAACGGAATTGATAATAATGTTTATCCGAGAGCGAGAACATTCTTGTTTGGAGTTAATGCGAATTTCTAGTAGTAGATTGAAAATTAAATTTAAAAATAAACAAAATGAAAATATCATTTAAATATATATCTTATTTTCTCCTATTCATTTTAGGATTAAGTATGACGCTTACTTCTTGCACGGACGACTTGAATGTGACGCCGAAGGATGATGATGAGTTTCTTTCAGAAACTTTTTTCCAAGATCCTGCTTCTTACAAGCAAGTATTAGCAAAATTATATGCAGGTTTGTACGTAGGAGGAAATGATGGTGATGGTATGCCGGATATCTATGGATTAGGCGGGGATTTCAGTAGCTACTTGCGTTTGCTTTTTGTTACGCAGGAGTTTCCTACTGATGAAGCTATTGTGGCATGGAATGACGATGGATTACCAGCAATAAATGGACAAAGATGGAGTCCGAGCAACCAATTTTTGTATGGAGTTTTTTCAAGAGCTTTTTACGAAATTAGTGTGGCAAATGAATTTCTAAGACAAACTACAGATGAGAAATTAGCTGAAAGAGGTGTTGATGCTGGTTTGAAAGCTGAGATTGCAACTTTTAGAGCTGAAGCCCGTTTTTTGAGAGCTTTCTCTTATGCAAATTTAATGGATTTGTTTGGAAATGTGCCAATTACTACTGAGAACGATCCTGTAGGGTTTTATTATCCAGAACAAAAAACAAGAGCTGAAGTTTTTGCTTATATAGAATCTGAATTAAAAGATATAGATGCTGGTTTAGCTGCTTCGAAAGCAAATGAATATGGTAGAGTTGATAAAACTGCTGCAAAATTTTTGTTAGCGCAAATATACCTAAACTCAAAAGTTTATACTGGAACAGAAAGATTTAATGAAGCAGCAGTTGTTTGTAATGACATCATAACAGGTTCTGCCTATACTTTTGCTGATGTTCCTTACAGTCATTTATTTGCAGCAAACAATGACAGAAATGGAGCTCAAGCAGAAGTTATCTTTCCTATTATTGGAGATGGTAATGCAATTAGAGCAGCAGGTGGAGGTATGAGTTTCATTCTTCACGCTTCAATTGGTGGAAGCATGGTTGGTGCTGATCAAGGAATTAATGGTGGCTGGGCAGGCTTTAGAGCTAGACCAGAATTTGTTAAATTATTTCCAGATACAAATGCTTCTGCGGATAAGAGAGGGAATTTCTATACAGATGGTCAAACTTTAGATATTGCAGATGCAGGTGTTTTTACTAATGGGTATGCAGTTAGAAAGTATTCTAACATAAATTCTGATGGTACTGCGGCACAAAGAACCGATATTCCTGATACAGATTTTCCAATGTATAGAATTTCAGATGTATATTTAATGTATGCAGAAGCTACACTGAGAGGAGCTTCATCAGGGAATGTTGCCACAGCATTAGGATATATAAATAAAATTAGAGTAAGAGCTGGTGCAGGAATTGTTTCAACTTCAGATCTGACACTTGATTTTATTTTGGATGAAAGAGCAAGAGAATTGTTTTGGGAATGCCATAGAAGAACAGATTTGATTCGTTTTGGTAAGTTCACAGGAGGATCTAAGATCTGGCAATGGAAAGGTGGCGTTAAAAATGGTAGTTCTACAGATTCTTTTAGAGATTTAATGCCAATTCCATCAACAGCTATTCAGGCTAATCCAACCTTAAAACAAAATCCAGGATACTAACTAACCTTATAAAAAAATAAAGAAACATGAAAAATACATATAAAATTTTAGTTGCATTTATCAGCATTCTAGCGGTGTCATGTAATGCAGACGATGTGGAGAACAGACCAGTAATTCAGCCTGTAACTGAACCAGTTTTACTAACTCCTCAAAATGACTTTAACATTATTCTTTCAAAAGAAACAGAAAATAATGTTGCTACAACTGTAGTATGGGATGATGCTAAATATGATGGTACACCAACAGTTGTAAACTATACTATTGAAATTGCAAAAGCAGGAACTAAATTTGCAACACCTATTGCAGTAACTACAACTACAGCTCGTTACAGAGCTTTAACAGTAGCCGAATTGAATTCAGCTTTAGTAAATGGTGGTTTTGTAGAAAAAGAAGAGAATAGTGTTGATATTCGTATTAAGGCTACTGTGGGTATTGGTGCAGAAGCTCAATATTCTAATTTCTATACTTTTAAAGCTACACCTTATCACGTGCCGTTAGCGAGTTCGCATTGGTTAGTAGGAGCTGCAACTCCAGGAGGATGGTCTTGGGACGGTGATGCAGAAACTGAATTTCCTTTAGTAGTAGGTAAAACGAATGTTTATCAAGTAACAGTTGTTCTAAAAAGTGGAGAGGCTTTTAGAGAATTTTTATCAAATGACTTTACAAGTGGAGGTAACTGGGGTGCAGATAACAGCCATAATTTTGAATATTATGCAAACGCAGGATATACTATCGATTCAGAATTAGAAAATGCAAATGATGGAGATAAAAATTTCAAATACACAGGCCCAACAGGCTCAAGAGTTTTGAAAATTGATAATGGTGCAAAAACTATAACATTAGAATAAGATTTGATGTTAATAACTGAAAAAGGGCTATCTCCAGATAGCCCTTTTTTAATCAAACTAGCTAACCAAAATAACCACGCATTATGAAAAAAACTTTACTATCAATATTTTTATTGATGGCAGTAACTGCTTTTGCTCAAATTCAAAACGTTACTTATTCAATAAACCCTCCAACTTTTGAAGATACCACTCCAATCACTATTTCAATCGCAGGTACGAGTATTAATGAAAGTACTTGGGGAGTTACGGGTAATGCATTATATCTTTGGTCATGGTCGTATGATGTGAACGATACCAACCAAATGGATTCTCCCTCTAACGGATCTTGGACATCTTCGAATGAAGCAGCTAAATTTACTTATAATGCAGGAACCGATACTTATACCAAAACCTTTACGCCATCTGTGTATTTTGGCAGAAACGGAATTGGAAGAATTGGTTTTCTAATTAAAGCAAAAGATGGAAGCGGCACGAAACAGTCTCAAGATATTGTTGTCGAGGTTGGATCTTTTCAAGTTTCTTTGTCTTCACCAATAGAAAATAGTACTACAATTATTAATTCGGGATCTAACTTTACTATCACCGCAACAAATACAGGTGGAGCCGCAAGTTATACTTTGAAATCAAACGGAGTAACGATCAATACTAATACAAGCACATCGAGTTATTCTTATTCGCACACCAATATTACAAGTAATCAAAGCTACGAATTGATTGCTGTTCAAGGGACTACTACAATTTCAAAGAAATTCTCAGTAGTTGTCAATCCAAATACTGTTTCGCAAGCTATGCCGGCTGGGTTAGTAGACGGAATTAATTATAATATTTCTGATGCAACAAAAGCCACTTTAGTTTTAGATGCACCGCTAAAAGATTTTGTTTACGTCGCTGGAAGTTTCAATAATTGGCAGCCAACATCTGCTTATGCAATGAAAAAAGATCCAAGTTCAGGTAAATTTTGGCTTGAATTAACTGGATTAGTTTCTGGTGTAATTAATACTTATCAATATTGGGTTGTAGATGCAACACCGCTTGCAAATTCGCCAGCAATGGTTAAAACGGCAGATCCTTATTCTACTTTGGTTTTGTCACCTTATGATGATGCTTCGATTCCTGTGGCAAAATACCCAAATATGCCAGTTTATCCTGCGGGACAAAATTTTGAGGTTACAGTTTTAAAAACGGGTCAGACTCCTTACAATTGGCAGGTTACTAATTTTGTAAAACCAGAAAAAGAAAAATTAGTGGTTTATGAAGTTTTAGTGCGTGATTTTGATGCGAACAGAAGTTATCAGAGTTTAATAGATCGAATAGATTATTTTAAAAATCTAAAAGTTAATGCCATTGAATTAATGCCAGTAATGGAATTTGAAGGCAACGAAAGCTGGGGTTATAACACTTCATTTCACATGGCTTTAGATAAATTCTATGGAACGTCAGACAAATTAAAAGAGTTTATCGATTTATGCCATCAAAACGGAATTGCTGTAATTCTAGATGTGGCGCTAAACCACGCTTTTGGAAGAAATCCGATGGTAAGAATGTGGATGAATGACCCAGACGGGGATGGTTTTGGTTCGCCAACTGCCGAAAATCCATATTTTAATACGGTTGCAAAGCATAGCTATAGTGTTGGAGAAGATTTTAATCATCAATCTCTAAAAACTCAAAATTATGTCAATCGTGTTATTAAACAATGGATTGAAGAATATAAAATTGACGGTTTCCGCTGGGACTTAACTAAAGGATTTACACAAGCTTGTACTGCAGCAGATGAAAGTTGTACAAATGCTTATCAACAGGATAGAGTAGATGTTTTAAAAAAATATGCAGATTATTCATGGAGTTTAGATCCAACACATTATACCATTTTTGAGCATTTAGGAAGTGATATTGAAGAAAGAGAATGGGCAAATTATAAAATTACTGAAACGCCAAGCAAAGGAGTTATGATGTGGGGAAAAATGACTAATCCTTACAATCAATTGTCAATGGGTTACGCTTCAGATAGTAATATTTCAAGAATGACTAGCGCGAGCCGCGGTTTTAATGCGAATCGTTTAATGGGTTATGCTGAAAGTCATGATGAAGAACGTCTAATGTACAAAAATGTACAATATGGAGCTGTTAATGGAACTTATAATGTCAAAACCTTAAATACAGCGTTGTCAAGAATGTCTGCGATTGGAGCTGTTTCATTATTAGTTCCTGGACCAAAAATGATTTGGCACTTTGGAGAATTAGGAATGGATGATTCTATTTTCAGCTGCAATAACGGAACGGTAAATGATGATTCAGGAACAATTCCCGGCGATTGTAAATTAGATACAAAACCAGGGCCTCAATGGGCAGAAAATTGGATCGGAGATTCTAATCGTAATAAAATTTATAATGACTGGGCTAAAATGATTACGCTTAAAACCGTAGAACCTGTTTTTTTAGGTACTCCCACAATGACAAATGCGAACTCTTTGTTGGTTAATATCAAAATTGAAAATTCAGCTTTAACTGCAGCGCAATTAAAAAATGTTTTGATTTTAGCCAATTTTGATACCACGGCACAAAATGTTGCAACAGGTTTTCCGTATCCAGGAACTTGGTATAATTTAATGGATAATACAAGTATTAATGTAACAGATGTAAATGCTCCAATAAACCTGGCTCCAGGAGACTATCGAATTTATGGTAACAAAACAGCAAACTTGGCGATTAATGATTTTGAAAAAGGAAATATGGTGAGTCTATACCCTAATCCAGTTTCAGATTATTTCACTTTAAATAGTGCTTTTAAAAAAGTTCAGGTTTATTCCGTTTCAGGACAATTAGTTAAAAGCTTTACTTCAAATAATAATGCTGATTTTCAATTTGGCGTAAGTGAATTACAAACAGGATTATATGTCGTAAAAGCTTCTGATGAAAATCATAAAACTCAAGTAATGAAGTTTATTAAAAAATAAACGTTGAAAATATATTTTACAGATTAAAACTTTGGTTAGGTTAGTGAGGAAAAAGGGCTGTTCTACATAACGTAGACAGCCCTTTTCTATTTTTTTGATTGTTTTATTTCTTCTTATTGTATTCTCCTATCAAAGAATAATAACCAAAAGTACCCAATCCCATGACAATCAGCGGTGTCAATATAAAAAGGATAATTACACCAAATACTAAATCGTCTTGCTGGTCTGAAAGCAGTTTGGGTAAACCAAATTCAAACACACAGAAATAAGCCGCTGCAGCTGCCAAAGCAATCCATAAAGCCCCTAAAACTTGTTTAATCGCATTCATTTTTTTTAAATTTTAAAGGTGAGTAATTTTGTTTTTGTTGTCAATATATATCATTCCAATTACAAAGCAGATTCCTGCAATTCCAATAGGATACCATAATCCGTCTAGATAATAATCTGGTTTTCCGGCCGATTTGGCGTGAGTTACAAAATAAGTAGAAATAGCAGGAAGTAATCCTCCAAATATTCCGTTTCCAACATGGTAAGGAAGCGACATAGAAGTATATCTGATTTTAGTTGGAAACTTTTCGACTAAAAATGCGGCAATTGGACCATAAACCATTGTTACAAATAATACTTGAATAAAAACTAAGAAAATTAAAGTCCATTTATCGCTTGAATTAATTGTTATTGAAACACTAGTTTGTACATCCTTTTTCTCCATGTACGTTTTTTTCTCCAAGACGGTTGTGCCATCTGTGTATTTTTTTTCTGTTGTAACAATAGAACTTCCGTTATCTTTTCTTTCAGTAGTTTCTCTTGGGTTTTCTATAATTTCAGTTTTTTGGTTTATATCTGTTGTATTGTACATCATCTTATAAATAGGTCTATAAGACAATATGGCAATCAGCATTCCGAACATCATAATATATTTGCGCCCAATCTTATCGCTCAGCCATCCAAAAATAATAAAAAAAGGAGTTCCAATTAAGAGTGCAATCCCTAATAATTCATCTACTTGCGAGGAGTCAACATTCATAACCGTTTTCATAAAACTCATGGCATAAAATTGTCCTGTGTACCAAACAACGCCTTGTCCCATTGTTGCTCCAAACAAAGCCAGTAAAACGAACTTCATATTATATCTGTTTCCAAAACTTTCTTTTAACGGATTTGTACTAGTCGTTCCTTCTTTTTTGGCTTTCGCAAAAACAGGCGATTCATCCATATTTTTTCTGATGAGATACGAAACACCAACCATAGCAATAGAAACCCAGAAAGGAACACGCCAACCCCATAAATCAAAATCTTCTGGAGAAAGAATGCTCTTGGTAGCTAAAATGACCATTAAAGAAATAAATAAACCGACAGTCGCAGTTGTCTGAATCCAAGAAGTCCAATAACCTTTTTGACCAGCTGGAGCATGTTCTGCTACATAAGTTGCTGCTCCGCCATATTCACCTCCAAGAGCTAATCCTTGTAATAATCTCAGAATTAGAACTAATAATGGTGCGAAAAAACCAATCGTTTCGTAACTAGGAATACATCCTATTAAAAAAGTAGATCCGCCCATTAATAATAAGGTTGCCATAAAAGTATATTTACGGCCAATAATGTCTCCAAGTCTTCCAAAAAATAAGGCGCCAAAAGGACGGACTACAAATCCGGCTGCAAAAGTGGCTAAAGTAGATAAAAATGCAGCGGTTGGATTATCACTGGGAAAGAACTTGGTTGAAATAACGACGGCCAAACTGCCAAAAATGTAGAAGTCATACCATTCAATCATGGTGCCCATAGATGAGGCTGAAATTACTTTCCAAATGCCCTTAGTAGAAGTTTCGCTCATAAAACTGCTTTGAGATCTTATTAGTAAATGAAAGTTAAAAATATAGTTTTACGAATATAGAAGTTATTTTTTTATTCAGTCAATACTTTTTTAACAAAAAATATTAATTTGTTGACTTATTGGATTAACCAAAAAGTTTAGAAAGAAAAAACGCAAAGGTTCGCAAAGTTTTTAAAATTAAACTTTGCGAACCTTTGCGTAAACCTTTGCGTTCTTTGCGGTAAAAAAAA
>Ga0160449_1000851_pt1 | contig 16177 bp, 13 predicted proteins | sample HID1975I_E1MG_FD_108216 | JGI IMG/M metagenome (GOLD analysis project Ga0160449, IMG submission 108216) | Enriched soil microbial communities from UW Madison campus, WI, USA - HID1975I_E1 MG | ecosystem: Environmental > Terrestrial > Soil > Unclassified | place: USA: Madison, Wisconsin...
GCTGGGCATCCTGCGCAAGCCTCTGTATGCTACGCCGCACATCAAGCCCAGGCCGGCACAAGCCGCGATCCAGAGGGCTCGGCAGCGATCCATACGAGCGCTTGCTATCTCTTTCAGGCCTTTTTTGGCCATACAGTTAAGGCGGTTGCGGCTTACCATAAATTAGCCGGAGCCGTCCCCGAGAAGCCGGCCACAAGCCGGCTTTTTAATGCCTGAAATCCTTGAAAATGCTAACTTCGCAAGAAGCCCTCTCCAAGCGACCCACACTTTGACCCACACCTTTGCGCGCCCTTCCGTGATCTCAATGCATAGAGAACATGTGGAAATTGGCCTTTCCTGCTCCAGCAATGTCCAAAGTCAGCCACTACGCTCTAAGCAGCAGCTAAGGAGCGTTGAAATGTCCGAACCAAATAGCTTTGAGAAATGGCGAGATAGATATCGGCCAGAGTTGGAGACTGTACTTGCGAACGCCCATGCAGAAGCCCTAACCGAAGAGGACGTGCAATGGGCTTTGGAGACAGTCAGAAGGGCTCTAAAACAAGGTAAACCCGGGCGACCTCCTAAAAAGCTTGGAGACTTGAGGAAGGACACTCGCCTCGAAGCGGCCGTCAATGCGGTTGAGCAACTCCACAGCCAAGGCGAATCGTATGAGAGGGCGCTTCATGCGGTTGGGAGAAAACGAGGATACAGCTCACGTCACTTGCAAAAGCATGCCTGGATGGCGCGAATCTCCATGCCTCTTACCGCCGCTTTTGCCCCGATTTCCGATTTAGTCAAGCGCCTACAGAGCCTTGTGCCGAAATTCACTCATCGTTCTCCAGACGAGTAGCACGAAATCCCCCCCCAATTTTGTGCGTCGTCAAATCCCTCGATGTGGCATTGAATACATAGCGAACCCTCTATGGGGCACCACTCAGTGCCAAGGAGTTTCGCTATGCCCATCTCCGCTGCAACTCCCACTTCTCGCCGAATCCTGCGCCTGCCCGAGGTCATAAGCACGGTAGGTTTCCGCCGCGCCCATATCTACAACTTAATGGCTGAGGGTAAATTTCCCAAGCCCAAACGTATCGGTGCACGTGCCGTCGGTTGGGATTCGAAGGAAATCGAGGCATGGATTGCCGCGCAACTGGAGGGCTGAAACATGGCCATCAAACAACAGAAGAGTCCGAAGGGGACCGAACTCTATAGAAACAACCATTCACGTCAGTACGTTACCACCGCATTTAACTGCGATCCTGCGCACGCATTCTGGGATGCCATGGTCGTGGTGTTCGGGCGCAACATTCCGCGTCCGCTACCTGACGGAGAGATTCACCGTTTCCACGTCCCCGGCGACCGACAGGGAAGCAAAAATGGCGCTTATCAGCTTTTCCCTGACAGCATCCCCTCGGGCTGGTACGGCACCTGGAAAGATGGCGGCAAATGGCACACCTGGAGCAGCCGCCAGCCGGCCAACTCACTGGAAGCCGAGCAGTTGCGTCAGCGCAGTGAGCGGGCCAGGCTCCAGCGCGAAATAGAGCTTAAAAAAAGCCACCAAGAGGCCACCGAAACTGCCCTGCGACTTTGGCGTAATGCTTGTCCCGCTGATCCCAATCACCCCTATCTAGTCGCCAAGGGATGCCAACCGCATGGCCTGCGCCAACTAGGGCATATGTTGTTAGTGCCGCTCTACCACGAAGGGCAATTGATCAACCTGCAGTGCATCTTCCCGGACGGTCGTAAGCGATTCCTTGAGGGCGGTATGACCAAGGGTTGCTATTCGCCCCTCGGCATTATTGAACCAGGGCAACCAGTATACGTCTGCGAAGGCTGGGCGACCGGCGCCACTATCCACGAGGAAACTGGCGCAGCCGTGGCCTGTGCCATGACTGCCAGTAACCTGCTGGCAGTGGGCGAGTACCTGCGCCGTCGCTACCCCGAGGCCGTGCTGATTTTTGGCGCTGACGATGACCGTCAAAACCCCAATAACCCTGGACGCACCTACGCCATCAAGGCAGCCGCCGCGATGGGTTGCGGGCTAGTGTTGCCGCCCTGGTCGGGGGCGGAACCCCTGAGTTGTTCAGATTTCAACGACCTGCGGCAGTATCTGGCGCAGCAAAGGAAGCCGCAGTCATGACACTTAACCATTCACCCAATGAAGAACGTGAGGGAACAGAGGGCACCGGGGGAACCACCAGTAAACACAGGGCTTCCTGCGGTTCCCTCGCCAAAAAACATGAGGGAACCGAGGGAACCTCGCTGGTGCCGGAGGCCCAACTCCCGGAGATACGACGCCCCTGCTTTGGGGTGTACGCCCGGAAAACCAGAATCAGCGATGAAAAAGAGTTGCGCCCCGGCGTGTACTTTCACGGCCTGCGCCAGAGTAAAGGCTCAGCAGAGGCAACGGCGTTCGATCAATGGATATGTTCGCCCCTCTACGTGGAGGCCATCACCTCCAGTGGCGGAGCCGACTTTGGGCGCCTACTGCACTTTATCAATACCTTAGGACGTTGGTGTCGATGGGCGATGCCCATGCACTTGCTCAAGGGTAGTGGCGAGGATATGCGTGGCGAGTTACTGAACATGGGGGTAGAGATCGACCCTGGTACCTTCAAGTTGTTGAACCATTACCTTCAGAGCCAACACCCAAAACGTGAAGTTATCGCCGCCACCGCCACCGGCTGGCATTCACCTGATCTGTTCATCATGCCCCAACGGAATATTGGTAAAGGAGATGCGATCTATCAAAACGAGTCGGCGAGACTGGATGATTTTCGCCAGGCTGGAACCCTGGAGGGTTGGAAAACCGGGATTGGCGCACGCTGTACCGGCAACCCCCTGCTGATGTTGGGTGTCTGCGCCGCCTTTGCCGGGCCTTTGTTGTATCACCTGCAACGCCAGGGCGGCGGTTTTCATATAGTGGGTGATAGTTCCATTGGCAAAACCGCCATTGTTGAGGCCGGGGCGTCAGTCTGGGGGCATGGTGAGCAGTTCATGCGCACCTGGCGTGCCACCAGTAATGGCCTGGAGGGGGTTGCCGCGCTGCACAACGACACACTGCTGGCGCTGGACGAGATCGGCGAGGCCGACCCCCGTGAGATCGGTGCGGTTGTTTACGGGCTGGCTAATGGCGCCGGAAAGTCTAGGGCCAATCGCAGCGGAGCCGCACGATCCACCCGGCGCTGGCGAGAAATTTTGCTTTCATCGGGCGAGTTGGGACTCTCCGATTACATGACCGAAGGCGGTAAGCGCAGCCGGGCCGGGCAGGAAATCCGCCTCATGGATATTCCGGCTCACCGCACCTTCGGCGCCTGGGATTATCTGCATGGACTGCCAAGTGGCCAGCAATTCACCGACGCTATCCTGCGCACCAGCACGACCCACTATGGCCATGCCGGGCCATCCTTTATCGAGTGTTTGCTAAAGAGTGGCGAAGCCGACGATCTACCCGCTGCACTGGAGATGCTGTGCAATCAATACTCCACTGAGACCGGGCAGGAGAATCGAGCGGCTGAGCGCTTCGCTCTCCTTGCCCTTGCGGGTGAATTGGCGATTAAGTGGGGATTACTGCCAGCTACCGAGGGCGCTGCCCGTGACGCCATGCTGGAGCTATTCGATGTCTGGCGCAGCAATCGAGGGCAAGGCCAGGGTGAGGATGCGAGAATTCTTGCCAACCTAAGCAATTTCATCTCCCGGCATGGCGAGTCGATGTTTTCATCCGTAGTAGAGACCCCCAACACTTTAAGCGTCAAGGATCGCGCCGGCTGGTGGAAAACTGACTGGGTAGACAACGAGCAGCGACGGGTTTGGCTGTTCACCTCGGAAGGCCTGAGCCGGGCGTCACCCGGCTACAAGCTTGACCGCATACTGGACGCCGTCGAGGCGGCATGCTGGATCACTGAGTGCAACCCGGGAAAACGCTCAAAACGGGTGAAAGTGGACGGGAGAAACCCAGGGCTATACCACTTGTCACCGCCTAATGAGGCCTGAGATGGGATGGCTATTGGATCTGGTCGAACGCCTGACCATTGAGTTGGTTCCCCCGGTTCCCTCATCGAAAAGCATGAGGGAACCGCCACAACTCGCGCAGGCTATGGCGGCTCCCCCTGTTCTCCCGGTTCCCCCACAAAAGTCGAAAGTCCAAAATGAATCTTGTTTTTCCATCCCTTCAACGGCAATGGCAATGGCAATGGCAATGGGGCGAGTCTGGCTGGCCGCCGTCGCGGCCCTGCTGGAGTGCGAACCGGCCTATCTGCTGGAACGAGGCTTCGTAGATCATCACGACCTGGCCGAACAGTGCGGAATGCCTCCGCGCTACGCTGCCCGACTGATCCGAAGTCACCCGGAATGGAAAGCTCCACCACCCGCTACCAGCCACACGAACCACTCGACGCTCCCCGCCCCTCTCCGAGAAAGTGGCACGCCAGTGACGGGCCACATATGCCCCCGACATAGGTTCTGTTTTTTAAACCAAGCATCGGGGGTAGTTCGAAGCCCGATATTCGCCGAGTCCAAGGCGCAAAACTAGTGACCAGCAACGGAAAAAATGTCGGCCTGACTTTCATTAGGGGCATCTTCGTTGGAGCAAAAAATCTTAGCGCCGCGTTTTGAATCGATCCGAGGTCACCATGGTAGCGAGTGAGGCGGCAAACGCTATATGGTTGGCCCTTCATTTGATACAAGCTTCTCTCCTTCGATTCCAGTTTCCACCAAGGGACATGACGGCCTAGAAAATGACTGCACCTTCCGCAATTGATACAACGAACCTGCTAACCATTCTGGGTGTCGCCGCTGCTGTCTGGGCTCTCATTTCTCCCACCAATAAGCTGCAGCTCCGCTTTTGTTTGACCTGGCTGGATCGGGCGATAGGTATCTTTATCCTGCTTCTCGTTCACTATGTGGTTTTCGCCCCTGCATTAGTAAAGGCCGGTCTGTATTACAGCCTTGGACAATGGCGGTGGGGGCTAGACAGTTCGAACGCGGTCTATCTCCTCCTATTGACCAGTGCGTTGTATTTCTTCTGGAGAACACGAACGCCCTCCCTGGTGCCGGGTAAGATCCCTGTCTTCCGCGAGCTGATCGAGAATTTTCTTTTCACCCAGCGCTACGGCGAGCTGGTTCTACATGTTGAGCCGCACCTGCCGAAGCTGATCCGAATGAGTAAAGGGGAGCACTGGCTCGTTCGCTGGATCGATCGCATTGACCGTTTCCCGTTGGGTCAGGAGGTGCTGCTGCATGGAAAAACGCCCCGAAAGCAACGATTTTGGCGTCCAGGCGTCAGCAAGGTACTGAAGCCGTTGAAGGTCTGGTGCTTGAAAAGGGACCACTCCAGAGTGCAGTCCCGAGACATTCTGCAGAGCCTACTCACGTCACCTGAGCTGATCCATTATCTGGCTGTTACCCATCCATACTTCTGCCTCAAGTTGATCGAAGCCGATGAGGCGATTCGTTCCGACTTCATCGAGGACTGTTTGGATGCCATGCTCGCAGCACCCGGTAGCCGTCTTTACGTCGAACTCAAAAATAACCAAAACCTGAATGGTGGAAATCGCCTAGCACTACCGGAAAGCAATCGATTGCTACGCTTTTTTTTCGCTGATGCGACCAAAGCTGCTAGTTATGGGCTGTATCGAGCAATCGGTGAGGCGGTACTCCGAAGGCTATCTGGAGACCGTAAGATCGTCGCTAAACTCAATGAACCGCTGAACTATTATGCCGAGCAAGGGCGATTTCGTTGTCCAATCAACTCAGGCATCACCATGTTCGAGATCATGGTGCACGAAGGCATCCATCAGGGTCTGATGGACCACATGTGGCTGCATTACTTTCAACATTTCGCGAAAGAAATTATCAAGCAAATGTCCCCACAGGCTGACGGGCTCGAACACGAGGAATGGCCGACGCCATTTCACTACCTGCTGTATCGTTTGATCAGTGTTGCCATGGATTGGACTGAACAATGTGCGCGCATAAAGGATTCGGAAATACCTGAAGAAACCCGTAACGAGCCGGACTTTGACCGATGCTTCATATCCAAAGAGGCCACCAGATCTATTGGTGAGATGCTGCAACTTATTATCCCGAGCAACAAAATTTCCGACTCCTTCAAGCGCTATTTGTTGGGCGTGGTCATTCGTGGTCACAACAAACTTCAGGCCAATGGAGTCCTTATCGAAGTTGCAGGTTCACTCCGCAGCGCCGTGATTCACGGAATCGGTATGCGGACAGCGTGCTCCTATCGGATAGATCTGCGGGATCAATTTTGGCAGCTCGACCACCGACTCAGAATGGAGGCAGATGCATTCGAACAAGCCCTAAAGATGGCAATCGCGGAATGCCAAGGCACCTAAAGCTTGTCAAGTTCAGCGTCTGCACCTGAGACTTGCAACGTACATCAGATGCCTTCGGCTTAGGCTGAGAACGAAATTGCCTTGGTTCCAATTGACACGTTCTAGCAAAGGACGGCATCAGCTATAGACTGTGTTCATCTCGAATCGATTTGAGTATCGTTTTATGACACGACTTAAAGATATTTACCCAACGGCCACACAGATAGGCGATGCACCTTTGCAGGACTTGAGCCAATCGGTTCTTCAGGTCCTTGGAAAAAAACTGCAGTCTCCGCACGCGGCCGAATGCGCCCGCAACTTTCTAAATGACGTGCTAAGTGACTACGACAATAGTGAATCTGCAGCAATGGCATGCTCAGAAGCGTGGACCTGGCTTAATTCCAACGGTTTCATTTGTCATCACCCCCTCCATGACGCTCAATGGATGACCCTTACAAGACTTGGACGCAGCCATTATGAGCAAGACATATCGCTGAAGTCGTGGATAGAGGATCGTCAACTTCCAGAAGACATGCTTCACGCGTCACTACGCCCCACTGCGCTTCGCCTCTTCAGGCAAGAATTATTCGATACAGCAGTCTTTGAGGCGTTCAAAGTGCTCGAAGTGTCTATCCGCCAAGCGTCAGGCCTCGGCGATGAATGTCTTGGCACCAAGCTGGCCGCGCGTGCGTTTCACCCCGAAGACGGGCCACTTACAGATAAAACCGCCGAACCCGGTGAGCGACAAGCGTTGATGAATTTAATGTCCGGCGCAATTGGTAGCTACAAGAATCCACAAAGCCATCGCCATGTGGGGCTTGAGGCACCGGAGGCGCGGGAGATGATCATCATGGCATCCCACTTACTCGGCATCGTAGATAGTCGCAAAAGCAAATAGCTGCCGCTCACCCTGGCGACGCAAATCAAGGTACATTTACGGCTATCAAACAAGATCAGCATTGCTGGCATGGAGCGACCATACCGGCTTGAAAGGGAATTGGAGCATGGATAAAAAGTCGCTTACCGAGCGGGACATCTGCAGCAAGTACATCGCACCTGCCATCCAGCAATCCGGCTGGGACATGCACAAGCAGGTGCGCGAGGAAGTCAGCTTTACCAAGGGCCGCATCATCGTCCGGGGTAAGCTGCACAGCCGTGGCGAATCCCGTCGTGCCGACTTTATTCTCTATCACCAGGTCAACCTGCCCATCGCTGTTATCGAAGCGAAAGACAACAAACACTCCATCGGTTCTGGCATGCAACAAGCCCTTGGTTATGCCGAGGCACTAGACGTACCGTTCGTGTTCTCTAGTAATGGTGACGGCTTTCTTTTCCACGACCGTACCGAAACCGGTACACAGGTCGAAACCGAGCTGAGGCTCGACCAGTTCCCCTCCCCTGACGAGCTGTGGCAACGCTACTGTCAATGGAAAGGCTTGAACGGTGAGGCCCGCCAGAAGGTCGAGTCGCCCTACTACGATGATGGCTCCGGGCGCATGCCGCGTTATTACCAAACCAACGCGGTCAACCGCACCGTTGAGGCCGTAGCCAAGGGGCAGTCACGCTTGTTGTTGGTGATGGCCACCGGCACCGGCAAGACCTATACGGCCTTCCAGATCATCTGGCGCCTGTGGAAGTCCAAGCAGAAAAAACGCATCCTCTTTCTGGCGGACCGCAACATCCTCGTTGACCAGACCAAAAATAACGATTTCAAACCCTTCGGCCAGGCGATGACCAAGATCGCCAAACGCCAGATCGACACCTCTTATGAGATTTACCTGTCGCTCTATCAGGCCGTAACGGGCGCTGAAGAAGAAATGAACATCTACAAACAGTTCTCTCGCGACTTCTTCGACCTGATCGTGATCGACGAATGCCACCGTGGCAGCGCTGCCGAGGACTCCGCCTGGCGCGAGATTCTCGACTACTTTTCTAGCGCCACCCATGTTGGCCTCACCGCCACACCGAAGGAAACCAAAGAGGTGTCCAGCATCACCTACTTCGGTGAGCCGGTGTATAGCTACACCCTCAAGCAGGGGATTGAAGATGGCTTCCTTGCGCCTTATAAAGTGGTGCGCATCGACTTCGACAAGGACCTTCAAGGCTGGCGCCCGCCCAAGGGCATGCTCGACAAAAATAGCGAGCTGATCGAAGACCGCATTTACAACCTCAAAGACATGGACCGTACCTTAGTGATCGAGGCGCGAACCCAACTGGTGGCGCAAAAGGTCACTGAATTTCTCAAGGCCACCGATCCATTCCAGAAAACAATCATCTTCTGCGACGACATCAACCACGCCGAGCGCATGCGCCAGGCGCTGGTCAACCTCAACCCAGAACGCATTGCCGACAACCGCAAGTACGTCATGCGTATTACCGGGGATGACCAGGAAGGCAAAGCCGAACTGGACAATTTCATCAACCCGGAAGAGCGTTACCCGGTCATTGCCACCACCAGTAAATTGATGACCACGGGCGTCGATGCCCAGACCTGTAAGCTGATCGTGCTCGATCAGCACATCAAGTCGATGACTGAGTTTAAGCAAATCATCGGGCGTGGCACCCGAATCAACGAGGACTTCGGCAAGTACTGGTTCACCATCATGGACTTCAAGAAGGCCACGGAGTTGTTTGCCGACCCGGCTTTCGATGGAGACCCCGTGGTGATCTACGCCCCGGAGGGTGAAGAGTCTCCCGTGCCCCCTGATGACCTGGCGACGGATGAAGTCGGCATCTCAGACGGCACCTTGGCAGAAGTCCACGACCTTGAGTTCACCGGCGATGATGACAAAAAGCGCATCAAATACGTCATCGACAGCGTCCCGATCTATGTCGTCGCCGAGCGCGTGCAGTACTACGGCCCGGATGGCAGGTTGATCACTGAATCACTGCACGACTACACCCGTGTCTGCGTGCAAAAGCAGTTCACATCGCTAGACGACTTCCTGCGTCGCTGGAGCGATGCCGATCAGAAGAAGGTCATCATCGAGGAAATGGCCACACAAGGTGTGATGTGGGAAGCCTTGGCCGAGGAAGTGGAGAAAAAGCAAGGCAAGAGCCTCGACCCATTCGACCTCGTCTGCCATGTGGCCTTCGACCAGCCTGCACTTTCCCGCAAGGAACGCGCCGAGCAGGTGAAAAAACGCAACTACTTCGGCAAGTATTCCGGTGCCGCGCGCCAAGTGTTGGAGGCATTGCTCGACAAGTATGCAGATACCGGCATCGAACATATCGAAGACATCAAAATCCTCCAACTCGACCCCTTCAGTCAGATCGGTGCCCCCATCGAACTAGTCAAAGCATTTGGCGGCAAGGCCGGTTACAACAAAGCCATCCATGAACTGGAAGATGAGCTCTACGCCAGTTAAGCTACCCGCCCCCGAATTTTCGGCGCAGGCAACACCAAGCTACCTGCGCCTTGAACCTTCTGTTTTGCAGTAAACCAGCGAGATTCCCATGTCCATCAGCAGCACCATCAAATCCATCCAGGACATCATGCGCAAAGACGTGGGTGTCGATGGCGACGCCCAGCGGATCGGCCAACTCGTCTGGTTGCTGTTCCTGAAAATATTCGATGACCGCGAGATGGAATGGGAGTTGATGGACGATCATTACCGCTCGCCGATCCCCGAAAGTTGCCGCTGGCGCACCTGGGCCGCCGACCCGGAAGGAATGACCGGCGATAACCTGAAGGACTTCATCGACAACAATCTGTTCCCGCAGCTGCAAAGCCTCCACGAATACAGCACCACCCCCTCTGCCTTCGTGGTGCGTAGCGTATTCGAAGACGCCTACAACTACATGAAGTCGGGCCAACTGCTGCGCCAGGTGATCAACAAGATTCAGGAAGGCGTGGACTTCAACAAGGCCCAGGAACGCCACGAATTCGGTAACCTCTACGAGCAGCTGCTACGCGACCTGCAAAACGCGGGTAACGCCGGTGAGTTCTACACTCCGCGCCCTGTCACCGAATTCATGGTACGCATGGTCGACCCCAAGCTGGATGAAAAGGTCATGGACCCGGCCTGCGGTACCGGTGGTTTCCTCACCTGTGCCATCGAGCACAAGCGCAGCCTCTATGTAAAAACCGCGGAAGATGAGCGCACTCTGCAGGCCAGCATTTATGGCGTAGAGAAAAAACCGCTGCCGCACCTGTTGGCCACCACCAACATGATCTTGCACGGCATCGAGGTACCCAGCCAGATCCGCCACGACAACACCCTAAGCAAACCGTTGATCAGTTGGGGGCCTAATGAGCGTGTGCATTGCATTGTCGCCAACCCGCCGTTCGGTGGCATGGAAGAGGACGGCATCGAAACCAACTTCCCCTCTGCCTTCCGTACCCGCGAAACCGCCGACCTGTTTCTGGTGCTAATCATGCAGCTGCTCAAGGACAGTGGTCGAGCTGCAGTCGTGCTACCCGATGGCTTCCTTTTCGGCGAAGGCATCAAGAGCCGAATCAAGGAAAAGCTGCTAACCGAGTGCAACCTGCACACCATCGTTCGTCTGCCCAACGGTGTGTTTAATCCGTACACCGGTATTAAAACCAATCTGCTGTTCTTCACCAAAGGCACGCCGACTAAGCATGTGTGGTTTTACGAGCATCAGTATCCGGTAGGTGTAAAGAACTACAACAAAACCCGCCCCATGCGCATCGAAGAGTTTGCCGTGGAAGAGGCCTGGTGGGGCAGCGAAGCCGATGGTTTTAGCGCACGGGTGGAAAACGAATTCGCTTGGAAGGTCAGCGTCGAGGAACTGCAGGCTCGCAACTGGAACCTGGACTGCAAGAATCCCCATATCGGCGAACAAATCAGCCATGATCCAGACGAGTTGTTGCGCGACTATGCCATGCTGCAAGGCGAGATTGGCGACCTGCGCGAGCAGCTCAAAGCGGTACTGACTGAAGCCCTGGAGCGCCAGGCATGACTGCGTTGTTGACCGAAAATCTGCCGCTGTTAGCCAGAGCCCCCAATGGGATCAAGAAGCTACGTGAACTGATTCTGATGTTGGCAGTACGCGGTAAACTGGTATTGCAGGACTCCAACGATGAGCCAGCTAGTGAGTTGCTCAAGCGGATTACCGAGGAGAAGGACCAGTTAGCGGCACAGGGCAAAATCAAAAAACAAAAGCCGCAGGCTGAGATTACTGAAGAGGAAAAGCTGTTTGATTTACCAACGGGATGGGAGTGGGTTAGGTTTGGCAAACTGATTGTACTGATATCAGGCCAGCATCTGGGGCCAGAGGAATATTTTGAGCAGCCGAAAGATGGTTCGATTCCCTATCTGACAGGCCCGGCTGATTTTGGTGAGATATTTCCTCTGCCTACTAGGCATACCTTTGAAAGGCGAGCGATTTCAGTCGAAGGTGACATCTTACTGACAGTCAAAGGATCTGGTGTAGGAAAAACAAACTTTGTTAATCAGCCTGCACTCGCCATAAGCCGTCAACTTATGGCCATTCGCCCAACCCTGGTCGATGCTCAGTTCGCCAGAAATATGCTTCTATCTATGGCTGAGCATTTCCAGAGCAAGTCTATTGGAATCGCCATCCCTGGGATTTCTCGTGAGGATGTCCTGGACTCTGTAATAGGCATTCCCCCCTTAGACGAGCAACTACGCATCGTTGCAAAAGTCGATGAATTAATGGCTCTGTGCGACCGCTTAGAAGCCCAACAGGCCGACGCCGAAAGCGCCCACGCCCGACTGGTGCAAGCCCTACTCGACAGCCTGACCCAGGCCAGCGACGCCACCGACTTCGCCAACAGTTGGCAACGACTAGCCGAGCACTTCCATACCCTATTCTCCACCGAATCCAGCATCGATGCCCTCAGGCAATCACTGCTGCAACTTTCAGTTATGGGTAAGCTGGTACCTCAAGATCGCAGCGATAAGCCCGTTAGCGATTTACTTGCACATATTGCCGAGGAAAAGACGCGGTTGGTAGCGGAAGGCAAGCTCAAGAAGCAGAAACCATTGCTGGAAATTACTGATGCAGAAAAGCCATTTGGATTGCCGGAGGGATGGGAGTGGGTGCGACTTGACTCACTTCTCAAGAAAATTGGAGCAGGCAGCACCCCACTAGGCGGAAAACAAGGGTATGTCTCGGAAGGTATCAAGTTTCTTCGATCTCAGAATGTCTGGGATGAGGGGCTTCGCCTCGATGATGTAGCTCTAATACCTGAGTCGACCCACCAAAAAATGTCTGGAACACATGTAGAAGCAGGAGATCTGCTCTTCAATATAACAGGTGCTTCAATCGGGCGATGTGCTGTTGTCCCTGATGACTTTGATACCGGGAACGTAAGTCAGCACGTGACCATCATTCGGCCAATTGCTGGAACGTTACGCTACTTTTTACATGTGGTTATGACCTCTCAATTGGTGCAGAAGACTGTTATGGATGTGCAGGTTGGTGTCTCCCGCGAGGGACTCAGTATTGGAAAACTGGCCCAATTCGTCATTCCCTGCCCTCCAGAAGCCGAACAACACCGCATCGTAGCCAAAGTCGATCAACTTATGACTCTCTGCGACCAACTAAAAGCCCGCTTAACCCAAGCCCGCCAATTCAATGGCCATTTGACCAGCACCTTGATCGAGCAAGCAATGGCGTAATGACTTATAAAAAAGCCTTGGAAATCCGTCGCTAAGCAACTGGAGCTACTCAACGTAGGCGGCACGGCGTTCATTGCCGAGGCTGTGCGCTCAGCCCCTGCAGCACAATTATTTATCAGCTGAATGCCTCTTAGTCACTGTTCTGGGTCGCCTAACCAAACAAGAGCCTGCCACGAGTCGACGATGGACAAGTGGCCGGCAATTTGCCGGATGTGTTTACTTCCCGGCAGTTCCCAATCTAATTTTAGCGTCCGTTTCAAGGTAGTAGTTGCCGCTATAGTCAAATCTGCTGGGAGTGATTTCCCTGCAACGCAGAGTCACAACTCCAGTTCATGCCGAATTCGATCGACGAAAAGATCCGTCATCTGACCTACGCTTACAGAAAGCTAGCAGCGAGGTGAGAGGTCATGCAATGCACTATCAGCGAGATCGCCCGCCGCATTGGCGTATCGAAGGCCGCGATTATTCAGGCGCGCAACCAACACAGACTTCCCGAATCACTTTTCACCTTGAATGAACATGGCATCACCTGTATCGCTGATGCTGACCTCGCAGAGCAAATATTGCAGGGGACTATTGGACTCAGGATGAAGAGCACGCTGCGCATGCATCGGCTTGGCTGACAACAGGTGCCCCAAAGAACTTTAAGTTAAAACGCATCCGAAGTTCCCCTCAATGACATTCCCCTTCGGGGGAGTGGTTGCATATCTTGCCCATGCGTTCATCAATTTGCGCCGCTTGTTGAGAAAGTCAGTTCGTGAGTAGGCACCCTCTGTCTGATCGCGCTCATCGTGTGCTAATGCCATCTCGCAGACTTCGCGCGGGTATTGGGTACACTCGCTAGCCCAGTCGCGGAAGCTAGATCGGAAGCCGTGTCGCGTAACGTCGTCATGCCCTAGCCCGTGCAACAGGTTGCGGATGGCGTTGGCGTGCATGACGCCGGTCTTGCCCTGACCGGGGAAAAGGTAGGGACTACCATCGATAGGCAGTAGGGCTTCCAACAGCTCGATAACTACTGGAGCTAGCGGAATCTTGAATGCCTCTCGCATTTTCATGCGGTCCGCGGGAAGCGACCAGACACCGTTCTTTAAATCGAACTCTGTCCAAGTGGCAAGGCGTACCATCTGCGCACGCGCAGCCGTTAGGATAAGCAAACGTGCAGCCACTGCGGTGCGCAGGCCGCTCTGCTCCAGCTTGACCATCAACCCAGGCACGTCCTGCCACATCATCGCGGGAAAGTGTTGTCGCTGGCGGGCTTTCTTCTTCTCGGCCTTCGACAGCAAATTGTCCAAGTGTCCGCGCCAACGGGCCGGGTTGTCACCATCACGCAGACAACGCGCCTTGGCGGCATCTAGCACCTGCTCAATCTGACCGCGCACCTCATCAGCAGTCCGAGTTTTGGTAGCCCAAATCGGTTGCAGCACCTTCAAGACGTGCTCCGTCTGGATCTCATCGGCGGACATCTTACCTATAACGGGGAATGCATATAGCTCCAGCTTGCGCAGCCAACCCTTTCGCCACTTCTCCGACCACCCCCCACCATGAGCCAGCTGATATTCAGTCGCCAGCGTCGCGAACGGAATCTGGCGGGCCTGAGCTTGGAGCTCACTCTTGCGCGTCGCTTCGCGGGTAGCATCACGAGTGGCAAGCGGATCAGTACCTGCAGCCAATACCTTGCGTTGGTCTGCCGCCAGTTGGCGAGCTTCGGCAAGCGTAACAGTCGGGTAAGGGCCTAACCCCATTTCCCTGGCCCTGCCTTCCCGTTTGTAGCGAAAACTCCAGCTTAAGGCACCAGCTTTGCTGATCTGGAAATACAGACCGCCGCCATCGCTGGTTTTCCCCCTAACGCCGGCTCGTCCCAGAGACTCGACCGTCTTGCTCGTCAGCTTGCCCATATAACCCTCAAATCTCTGAAAAATCTCATGACCCACACCATGACCCACACCTTGGCACTGGATTATCGTAGATTCACTTGGGGTCTGATGGACAAATCCTAAGCCGAAACCCCCACAGATTCTAGACTTAAAAGAATCATGAAGAACTAGGTAGAATCAGGAGAAGCCGGCCACAAGCCGGCTTTTTAATGCCCGCAAAACACCCCTGGCCATGCTTGCCCGCAAACGCACGCAATGGGATGATTCGTATTTGATACGAATTCTCATTCAAGGCTACTGCCGTGCCCACCAAGCTTCTCCTCGCCGAAGACGACCAGCGCCTGCGCCAGGACCTGGAACAGCACTTTCGCAACCGTGGTTTCCTCGTCCACGCCTGCGCCTCCGGCAGTCAGGCGTTGAGCGCCATGCAGCAAGACCGCTTTGACCTGGTGTTGCTGGACATCATGTTGCCCGGCATCGACGGCCTCAGCCTGCTCGACGAGCTGCGCCGCCAGCAGGCCGTGCCGGTGATGCTGATGTCGGCGCTGGGCGCCGAGCAGGACCGCATCAGTGGCTTCACCCGAGGCGCTGACGATTACCTGCCCAAGCCTTTCAGCCTCGCCGAACTCAATGCCCGCGTCGATGCGCTGCTGCGCCGGGTAGCCCTTGACCGCCTGCCCGCCACGCCAGGCCGTCAGGGCTCGGTGATCCTCGATCAAGAGCGCCAGGACGCCCTCTACCAAGACCAGGGCGCTGGCCTTACCGGCTCCGAATTCCGCCTGCTGACCACCCTCCACGCGCACCCCGGCGAAGCGCTGAGCAAGGCATTTCTCTACCAGACCGTATTGCACCGGGCCTATACCCGCCTGGACCGTGGCCTCGATGTGCATGTCTGCAACCTGCGCCGCAAGCTCGCCGAGATCGGCGCCCAGCACCTGCAGATCCAGGCAGTGCGCGGCCAAGGTTACATTCTGGTGAACACGGAAGACTGCTGATGCGTCGTCATCCCTTGCTGTGGAAGCTGGCACTGCTGCAAGTCGGCTTCTGCCTGTTGCTGACCTGGCTGATCTGGACCTGGGGGCTGTCGGTGGAGCGCAGTACCTATTTCCTTTCCCCAACCGACCAGGACTATCTCGCGCGCTACGCACAACAGGCCGAAGACGCCTGGCACAGCGGCGGTGCAACGGGCGCCGAAGCCTATCGTCGCCAGCTGGAACGCGCCGAGGACACCTGGGTGGCACTGATCGGCCCGCGCCTGGAAAGCCTCGGCAGCACGCCACTGAGCGCCGAGGAGGCCAGCCACCTGACCTTCATGCGCAAGCTCGACTGGCCCATGAGCCGGCGCCTGCAGGACGAACTGCCCTACGTCAGCATCGCCTTCCCC
>Ga0160449_1000852_pt1 | contig 16171 bp, 20 predicted proteins | sample HID1975I_E1MG_FD_108216 | JGI IMG/M metagenome (GOLD analysis project Ga0160449, IMG submission 108216) | Enriched soil microbial communities from UW Madison campus, WI, USA - HID1975I_E1 MG | ecosystem: Environmental > Terrestrial > Soil > Unclassified | place: USA: Madison, Wisconsin...
GAAGTTCTACTATCGTGTAACCATTGCTTTCGCTCAATTTGATATCTATAAGACAATCTCCTTCAAATGTAAATTGCAGTTGGTCTTTTCCGTTGGCAGCAGTAATTTTTCCTTTCATTGTGTTATCATACAAATACCAAAGCCATTTATAGGTATTGCCTTCAGAAACGTTTTGGTCTTTACTTATCAGCTCTTGATTACTATCAAAAAAAGATACTTTTTCGAGAAACCATTTTTCAAGTTCCTCAGCCTTTGTCCATGCGTTATAAATGTCACTGATTTTAGCTTTAACGGCTATTTTTTTGGTGAAAGATGTCCAGTCGAAATTTTCCATGGTTTCTTATTTAATTAAATTTTAAACGATTGAGTCAGTTATGCCTTCTATAGTTTATTTTCCACCAAAACATTTTCCAGATATGTCTTATTCCTCCCAATTCCCAATTCACATCAAATTTACTTTTATTATTTTTCAAATAAGGAGGATGTTCTATTTTGCAATGCAGCATTGGCGGATTGTTTAATTCTGATTTTAAAAAATCGGAATTAAGATTGTTTTTTAAAAAGTATCTTATATCGATAATAGTTTGATGTTTTTCAGATTTATAAACATATAAATTTATATCATAAATTAAAATGTAAATTTCTTTAAGGTCACTGATAGCTTCGTTAAAGCTCTTAGGTTTTTTCTTTTTATTGAGTTTGTTTCTGCTGCTTCGTTGAATAAAAAAGTTTTTTCCTTTTACTTCTGAAATATCTGAAAAAATAAACATTAAATTTTTTGAAATATCATTCCAGCAATAAAGATTTACCAATTCAAGTAATCGGGCAGTTAAATTCTTTATTTCTTCTTCAATGTTATTTTCCATATTTTTAATACAGAGTTGTATTGCGTTAATTGTATCTGTTATCCCGATCTTCTAAATTACTTTTTAGTTCTTTAGTTCGCTCATTCGTACATTCTGCAAGGCAGGTATAATAAATTAAAGGTTGGATACTTCCTCCATCATATTCTTCTTTTTCAAATTCGCATTTCGAATCTCTAAATTTAATCCAGTTTTTCTGGGCTGCAATCAACAAATTCTTCTCCTTTTCTGTTAGTTTTTTGACTAGCTTTTTATACACTTGGTTAAGTTCACTATCAGCTTTATTAAAATTATTAATAGCGGTTTGATTCATTTCTGCTTGTGTTTGACCCAATAAATTAGTGCTGAGGCTAAAAAGAAATACTGTAGAAAAATATACAAATAAATTTTTCATTTGATTTGAATTTTAAGGTTTATGGGATTTTTACGAAACGAAACTGAAACCATAATAAACAGCTTCAAATATCGTGAGTGAAATTATCCATTTTAATTCTTCTTCGTCAGTTGTGTTAAGAGATAGTATTAGATTAGTAGGCGATGGAACGTCGCGAAATTCCAATCTAGATTTCCACTCATCTCTTTTGCGATATCTTCTTTGAACCAAATTTTTTCTATCTGAGTTTTTCCTAATTTCAGCTGCTATGCCGAATCTAAATTCTATTTTAAAACTAGCCTGCGAATTTTTTCTATTGCATCTTCCAATCTTATTGTTAGCTGCATCTAAAATATCAAAGTGATTGGCTATTTTACCTAAATAAGCATCGTTAAAAAAGAAAATCTTTTCCTCATTTTTAAATTCGCAATAAACTTTAAAATCAGTAGAGTTTGCCAATATTCTACTGTTTACAAAAATACCTCTGTCAATTCTCTGAAATGCAATAATTGGCAAACCTTCATTAGAATTAATTACGCCTGTTAATGCACTTGACATACTTTTTACGAAAGAATAATCCATGCCGTTTGTCACATTTTTCAAAGAATCAGGTTTCCAGTCTATAATATCTTTCTTTAAAATGTTTACTTTTTCCTGCATTTGCACCTTTTCTTTCTGCAAAAATTCAGGTGATTTTTTGGTCAATTGATGTACAACAAAAAGGACTAAAACTATAAATCCGGCGAAAATTAACATGGGCTTATTTAGGTTAAAAATTAGAATGGGTTTAGTAGGATTATTTATCTCTAAAATCAATATTTATTCTATCGGTAGTTTTTCCCCAAAAGCTAAAAACTAATTTTCCTAAAAGTTCATCTTTATTTATTGCTCCAATATATCTTGAATCCATTGCATTATCACGATTGTCGCCAATTAAGAAATAACTATTTGGAGGAATAGTTAATTTGTTTACAGCATTTATGTCTTCTTCAAACGGTTTTTTAAAAGTGTAAATTTTATGTTTATGTCCATTCGGAAGTTCTTCTTCGTATTCATTAACATTAAATTCTTCACTTTTTGTTTCTTTTATAAATCGAGTTTTACATTTTTTGCCGTTTATGATTAAAAAACCGTGCTGAATTTCAACTTTATCATTTGGTAAAGCCACAATTCTATAAACCCAAGGATTTATGCTGTCTTTTTGCTTAAAAATTGCAATATCTCCATAATCTGGTTCGGTGTTATTAAAAGCTCGTAAATCTGCCACAACTTTGTCACCCACATTCACAGTTGGTTCATTTGCAGCTGACTGCATTTTAAAGCTTTGTACGCCAATAATTTGGTTGTCACTGCAAAACCAAAACATTACACTTGCGACAACCATGTAAACAATATAATAATACCAAGTATTATAGGGCTTAAGAATATAAATATTAAGTTTTTTTGCAGTTTTTACAGCATCATAAATAGTGTAAATTCTAAAAGCCAAATCGATAATTGCGATTGCAAAAAAGCCAATAAAATATACACCAATTCTTGTGAAACCTAAGAGAATAGGCAAAATTAGTGCTATTAGAAAATACACTATTCCTTTTTTTAATTGTCCATTATACATTTGTCCAAGTCCAAAGAAAAAAAGAGAGAGAAAAAATACTACTATCGGATTTCTTTTATTGGTTTTGGTTTTTGTAGGATTCATGTGCTTTAGTTTGTTAAATTTTCATTTCATTTGAATAATTTATGATTTCAAATATAGAGTATTTTGTGTTTGTTTTTAAAGTTCAGTTACATACAACCGATTGTTTACAATCACTTAAAAATAATCTGTTATTTATAATTTCGTTTTTCAAAGAAAAAAAAGCTAAATATTATGGAAACACAAAATAAAGAAAGAGCCGATGAATTGTTAGAATTAATAAATAAAGGAAGATATTTCACCAAACTAAAACCAGAGCCTAAAGAAGTCAACTCGTTTACCATACCGGTAAAAGTATCTTCTTATAACGAATTAAATCTTATGGTTTCAGATTTGTTAAAAGCAAGTATTATTCTCCTTAATCCAGATGCAAACGGTTTGTCGAGTTTTACAAAAGAGAATAATGTCAATGTAATGACTTTGCTTGAAATTGCCTTGCAGTTATTGCCAGAAGATGAAATGGAGTTGTTGGATGAGGTTTATAAGATTGGGGTTTGAGTTTTGGGTATAAAAAAGCGTAAGAAGTTTTTAGACTTTTGCGCAGATTTTTTATTTCTATTTTAAAATAAAATCTAGTAAGTTATCTATGAAAATTTTAAGCCAATTTTTCTTTTTTGGTTTAGTCTCATTCATATTTTAGAAATTTTTGTGAAACATGATAGCGCGGATTTGCAATCCGTGCCCGGAAAGTTTGTACTGCTTGTAAATATAAACAAAAAGCTATATGATTTATGTAGCTTTTTGTTTGATGAATTTATTGTGTCTCACTATTGCGGGTACGGTTTGAAATCCGTACTATCGGGTAAATATATAAATGTTTTCCAAACATAAATCTGTCCCGCTCGTGCCCACATAGTGAATTGATTTAGTTTACGTTCACGAGCGGGACGCTCGTGCTAGCGTGGGGAGCATTTCGCTCGTGACTGTTTTTATGTTTTCTTTTTTAAAATTAGTAGAATTATAATAAGTGGAATAAGTGAAAAATAAAAATATATAAGTCCAGTAGCACTATCTTTTTTCCTTTCAAACTCCTGTTCGTTTCCTAAAAAAACTTCATCATTAATAATGTTTCTCCACACTTTAATGGGTTTTATATTTTCGTTAAAAATGCTGTTATCATTAAAGAAATTTCCATTGAATCCTCTATATATTAATTCTTGCTTCTGTGTTGAATTCAATAGATTGCCTCTAATTACTGTAATATCTTTAAAAGTAGATTTTCCCTGACTCGAAGATGTTTCTGTGGCAATAAAAGCGGTATCTACTACAAAAAACTCTTTTTTGAGGTATTTTTGAGGATCGTGAAATGCTTTATAATTTTCAAAAGTTATTTCAAAAGGTCTTAAAATATCTTTGTCTGTCAGGCCATGCACTAAATGTGAAACAAAAATAAAAAGCGAAAATGCTAGATGAGCTAATAATATATATTTAAGAACTCTATATTTTTTGAAAAATGGATGGTCTTCTAGTTTCATTTAATTATCAATTAGAGGATTTCCGATAGCCTGGATTTGCAATGCATGCCCTCAAAGTTTGTTATGCTGGTAAATATAAACAAAAAGCTACATGATTTATGTAGCTTTTTGTTTGATGAATTTATTGTATTTGGACTGTAGGCACGGATTGCAAATCCGCGCTGTCGAGTTTTAGTTACTTTTATTGTTGTGTCATTGCGTGAAAGAGCGGGACGCTCGCGCTAGCGGGGGAGACCTCGGACAGAGAGACCCGGAAAAATATTATTATAATCCAATAGGATCGCCATTTTCGTTTTGAGTTTCCTCTATAAGTTTTTTTATCAAGTTTGTATCAAATTCCTTTAACTTGGTGATTTCATATTCAGTGGTAGATTTATTTATAACAATGTTATTTAAAACTTTGACAAGTATCTTTAATGCTACTGCATGAATTACATCTGCAGATATCTGTTTCTCTATCTCTCTTCTCTTCTGTATCTCTTGATTGATAGCAACATATAATTTGCTTATTTCTTCGCTTAGAATACTTTCTTGATTTTTCTTTCGTGCCATTTTCGGATTTAATTTGATTTAAAATGAGTGAACTGTCATTTGAAATTATTTGATATTCTTTTAGGTTTAATATTATTTTCTTTTCGTATGCTTTCTTTTCGTTATTATTAACCTTTTTTATAGATGGATTTTTATTGTCTTTTATAATATTAGAACCTATAAATATTGCCAAACATGTAATTCCTAACAAAAAAAATACCACAGCACTATATCTATATGTTTTCAATATATTTTTACTGTTGTATAAAATATCATTCGTTTCTTTTTTTATTTTTTCAGCTTCTGATATTGTCAAGCTATCACTATCATCAAATTTTTGATTAATTATTAGAAATTGATCGACATGTTTCCATAATTTATTGGAAGCATTAACTGAAGAAAGAAAGGCAAACATAATTAAGCCTGTTGCAATGCCAATTAGAGACCATCCTGAAAAAAGTAATGGCAAAAATTCAGCAGTTTCTAATTTTACAATATCCTTGATAAAAGTTATTGAAATTGTAAATGTTCCAGCTGATATTAATAAAAAATTTTTTTCAAATTCGGATAGATCTCTGGAAAGACCTGCATATAGGCTATTTTTATAGTTTTTTAATTCTGAAACTTTCATTTTATTGTATTATTATTTAAGGTTGTAAGTTAGATTTCGAGTTATATCAAGAAATACCTTATCAGGAAATAATTCAAATATAAACTATCTTATCTTCCGCTTCTTTTGTTTTTATGAAGTTATCTAACAAGCAAGAGCTTGTCGTTCGTGCTAGTGCAGTATTGAATTGTGTTGCTATTTACATGAGGTTGGATCAAGAGGTACGAAGTCGGGAGACTTGGCACAGCAATCGCGATGATAGGAATCATAAAGAAGGATTATTTAAGTGTTTATCCTAAACTTTTAAAATGATTTTCAACAGAGTAATAAAATTATAGATTGGAGTTTTTGATATAATCCATCAGAAATTTAGACATACTTCGTAGGTGCTTCAACTCAGGTTCGGACACTTTATCTGGATGAAAGTGCATTACACCATTTCTTATTTTTCTAATTTCATGCATTTCATTTGTGAAATCTGCTTTAACAAAAGGCAAATCAAGTAATATCCAGTTTTCAGAATTTTCAATTATTAAAACGTATTCTCCAAAAGTTAAGTCACTGATTGATTCAACTTTTCTATCGGTAATATTTAGAAGTTTTAAAATGTCTTGTAAAACAATTTTATTATGCAAGATTAAGCGAATGAAATTTTCAATTTGTTCGAGTAAAATAAATGGTTCGATTTGTTCTAGAAACTCCTCATTTAGGTCAAATGGAGTTACTGGTCCTTTGATTTTATTATCCCGAGTTTTTACAAAAACCATTTCTGTTTTTATTACTTCCTTGATGGATTCAAATAAAGGAGTATCTTCTGATAATATTTTATAATCATTTATCATAAAATCCTTAACACAATTTGAATCCTTCTTAGTAATTAAACCTTTTGCAATTGATTGCCAGCTAATTATTCCGAAAATTTCTCTATCATTGTTCATAACTGGAAGTTGAGAGAAATCATTTTTCCACATTAAATGATAAGCTTTTTCTAAAGTAGCATCTCTAGAGATTGATATAGGTGTTTGCGAGGCTGCTTTTAAAACAGAAAGGCGATTAATTGGATCAAATTTTTCTTCCTCTGATTCATTTCCACTTTTTATTCGAGCTTTATCCATCTCTTTTAATTCTACATATTGATCAACCCAACCTCCTTGAAAATTTGGGACTATAACTAATTTTTCTTTTTTTAGATATTCATTAATACGCCAAACATTTCCACTTGTACGTTTTTCATAATTACCAAATAACTTTAATAAATTGCGAATTGTAAGCTGTTCTGACTTGCCTTCTTTTTTTACTTTGTGAACTAAATCGATAAATTCTTGTCTAGGCATAAGATATTTTAACTTATTGGTTGTTTAAAATTAATTTGATATTAGTATTTTTTGTTTTAATAAAAAACAAAAATCGTCTTTAAATTTAAATAAATCATTGCGTAAAAACACCTGATTTAATGAATGAAAATGAAGATATGTAATTGAAGTTACTTAATTTCCTTCAACATCTTAAGTAAATCTGGAATTTTACCTACTTGTGATTCTGTCCAGAAATAATGCCTATAATCTGTCAAGCCATTATCTTTAAGATATATTGATATTCTTCTAGAGGTATTTTGAATATAAAAACTAAATGTTATTTCTTTAGAATTAAATATATATGTTGTTGATCGATTCTTTTCAGTTTTGTCTTTAAGATTAGGAATAACATACTGTTCAATAAATAAAATAAATTCATCAACTTCATTCAAATCAATCCAAGAAGATTTAAAATAATTTTCGGTTAATGCCATTTCCACTTGCAATGCTTTTATTTTTTTATTTGATTTTAAATCAATTGCTTCAACAGGAAAAAATACTAGCACCTCTTTTAATCCAGACGTAAATTCGGCTTTTATATTCCAATCCTTATTTACTTGCATGATTTCTGCGTTCTCGATAAACTGGCGGGCTTCAGAATTCCTATTTTGAGAATAATTTTTTAATACAATTAAGAGAAATATAAACGTAATTACTATTTTATTGAATTTCATAATATTTTTATTTTTCTATTAAATAATGGCATAGCTAATTTTCTTACAATCAATTAGATTTGTAGAAAACCTTCTCTGTTGTAAAAAACAAGATTATGTTATACTTGATATTTTAAACAAAACAAACATCGCATAAAATTTAAATTCATCAATACGTAAAAACACCTGATTAATGTGCGCATTGTCGAATTATTTTTATTCAATTTTTATAGCTTCATCGAATTTTCCATTTTTACCGTATAAACCTAAATTTCCATTTGATTCTATAGTATAATATTCTCCATTTTCATTATCATCTTGATATTTTACTTTGCCTTTTAAATCAGATTCAACAATCTCATTCTCCATTTTACTTCCGTCTTTAAATGTAATTCTCATTATTTTTTTATTAGATGAATTTTTAAAAAGAATTAAAGTCGCCCCCATTAAACTTTTTTCACTTCGCCATTTATTTAAAATTTCTCCTTCTATGTCTAATGTTTTTGAAGTTATTGTATCTTGGCTTTGTGTTGATCCAATAATTTCAATTTCTAAATTTGGAGTAAAATGTGAAGTAGCCCAAGCCATTCCTTGTGTCATGTTTGGTATATAATAAAAGATCCATAGCTTATTGTATTCGCCACGATCTTCTCGAATTTTCATAGCAATTTCTTGAAGTATTTCCCTATCAATTTTTTTATTCAAATGGACTTCAATATTGTTTTTACTTAAACCTGGATTTGGTTCTTCTTTGGTGATTTCCCATTTTACATCTTCAGGAATATTTGATTTTTCTTTGCAAGCCATATACATTAGAATAAGCAAAAGGAATAAGATTTTTTTCATTATTTAAAGTTTAATTATTATTATCTATTTTTTTCAAAAGTATATTTCTTAGTATTAAGAATTTTACGGAAATCCATAATCAGCCAAAAACCGTCCATGTTCCACTAAATATCCTCCACAAAAAACACAAAAAATCAACACTAGAATAATCAATAAATATTTCGTAATTTTGCAGTCCAATAAAAGGAATTAGAAAATGTTAGATAGACTTCAATATGTAAAGCAGCGTTTTGATGAGATTTCGGATTTGATTATTCAGCCGGATGTTATTGCTGATCAAAAGCGTTATGTGCAACTCAACCAAGAATATAAAAGCATAAAAGCTTTGGTTGAAAAGAGAGAAGAATACATTCTTGTTTTAGCCAATATTGACGAAGCAAACGAAATTATTGCTGACGGAAGCGATGCAGATATGGTTGAAATGGCCAAAATGCAGTTGGATGAAGCAAAAGAACGTTTACCGCAGCTAGAGGAGGAAATCAAATTTATGTTGATTCCTAAAGATCCTGAAGATGCTAAAAATGTTATGGTGGAGATCCGCGCCGGAACGGGTGGGGACGAAGCGAGTATTTTTGCTGGGGATTTGTTTAGAATGTATACTAAATATTGTGAGGCACAAGGATGGAGAACATCTGTTGTGGATATGAACGAAGGTACTTCTGGAGGTTTCAAAGAGGTTATTTTTGAGGTTTCGGGAGAGGATGTTTACGGTACTTTGAAGTTTGAAGCGGGTGTTCACCGTGTACAACGTGTGCCGCAGACAGAAACGCAGGGTCGTGTGCATACATCGGCAGCTACTGTTATGGTTTTACCAGAAGCAGAAGAGTTTGATGTACAGATCGATATGAACGATGTTCGTGTAGATTTCTTCTGTTCGTCTGGACCTGGAGGACAATCGGTAAATACTACGAAATCGGCTGTACGTTTAACGCACATTCCAACAGGATTGGTGGCACAATGTCAGGATCAGAAATCGCAGCATAAAAATAAAGATAAAGCGTTAACGGTTTTACGTTCTCGTTTATATGAAATGGAATTGGCTAAGAAAGAAGCTGAAGATGCTACAAAACGTACTTCTCAGGTAAGTTCTGGTGACCGCTCTGCTAAAATTCGTACATACAACTACGCTCAAGGTCGTGTAACCGATCATAGAGTTGGTTTGACTCTTTACGATTTAGGAAACATCATGAATGGTGATATTCAGAAAATTGTTGCCGAGCTTCAATTGGTTAACAATATGGAGAAATTGAAAGAGGCGTCAGAAGTTTTCTAAACTGAGGTGCTGAGATTCTAAGATACTAAGGTTCTAAGGTTTTTTCTCTTTGAACTTAAATTAAAAAAAAGCCGAACTTGCGTTCGGCTTTTTTTATGCTTTTTTTAAAATTTCTATAATCAAATATAGCCAGCGGTTTCAACCGCGGGATATGTCTTGATTCTAAGAATGTTTTTTGACCAATTTTTTATGGGAATTGTTTTTTAATGGCGTAAATCTTACTCCCTTAGTATCTTAGTCCCTCAGCACCTTAAAAAAAAACTAATGACAAAAACTACACATTACCAATAGCAAGTAAGATTTATAAGCGATTTTTATAAAACTTAGTCCCGAAGCCTTGGAATGGCCACTTAGAACCTTAGTGCCTAGAAAAAAACCTTTTTTATTCGGCTTTTTTATTAAATATTTGCAACACTGAAACATGACAAAACATAACCAACCAATTAATTTATGAAGAAAACTTTACTCTTATTCTGCTTCTTTGGAAGCTTTTTTTGTGCGCATTCGCAATCGTATTTCGGATTTAGAGATGATAATTATGCCGGGATTCAAAGCGTGTTATTTAATCCGTCGGCTGTTGTTGATTCTAAGTATAAAGCCGATGTTACTATTGGTTCCATAAGTGCAACGGGACAAAATGATTTATACGGAATCAATGTTTTAGATGCATTAGATGGTGATTATGATCTTGATACCGATGCAACTAAAAATTTCAAATCGAACAACAGAGGAAACTTGAATGTAGATATTCTTGGTCCGTCTTTTATGATGAATATCACGCCTTTACATAGTATTGCACTTTTTACGAGAGTTCGAAGCGTAACCAATCTGATAGGGGTAAATGGTGAGCTTGTGGACGAAGTAAATAAAGATTTAGATGTCTCGAATAGTTTTATGATTACTGGCGGTAATCCCAATGGGGTTACGAATTCTTGGGCAGAAATTGGCGCGTCGTACGGAACGGTTTTATTGAACCGAGACGACCATTTTGTGAAAGGTGGAATTACATTAAAATATTTAATGGCGGGAGCAAACAGTTACATTAACGGAACTGATTTGAGCGTAGCTTTTAATAGAAATGCTGTTAATCCTGCGTTGAGTGAATATTATTCGACTGGAACATTGCGAACGGCTGCAAGTTACGATTACCAAAATGGAGAAAAACAAAAATTTGATCCAACATCTGCTGGGGTGGGCGTAGATTTAGGTTTTACCTATGAATACCGCACCAATTGCCACACTTGTGTTGGAAACCGTTATAAATTCAAAGCAGCAGCGTCTGTAACGGATATTGGAAGTTTGAATTATAAAAACGTTACTGAAAACACCTATAATTTGACTGGAAGAGTTACTCAGGAAGATATAGAAGATGCAGAAGATATCTTCGAATTTTTTGATGCTAATTATACTAAAACTTCTTCAAGAAAAGCAGTAAAAGCAAGTCTGCCAACAGCTTTACATACTAACTTTGATTGGAATATCGACAATAAATTTTACCTGAATTTAAGCGGCGATTTCGGACTGGTGAATACCAATAAAATAAATGGAACAGCGATTGCTAATTCTGTTACTTTTACCCCAAGATACGAAACGCGACAGTTTAGTTTTTATATTCCGTTAACTTGGATGGAATACAGCGGTACTCAAATTGGAACTGGCTTAAGAGCAGGACCTATCTTTATTGGGTCTGGATCATTGATCTCGAATTTATTTTCGAACAACTCTAAAGCCGCGAATGTTTATGTAGGTTTAAAACTGCCGATTTATCAAGATTATAAGTAAAAAGTTTCTAAGGTACTGAGGTTTTTTAATCTTAGGTTCAAAGTTGTAGAGGTACAAAGGTTCAGAGGTTTTTTCTTGAACTTATATATAAAATTTAAGCCGAACTTTGTTCGGCTTTTTTTATTTTTGAAGTTAATAAATTTAAAATTTATTAAACTTCAATTTTTCGTTTTGAATTTGTCAACGCTTTTTTCATTGGCTCATTCTATAAAGTAAAAGAGACTGCTTACTAATGTAAACAGTCTCTTTTGTTAAGGTTGAGATTTAAATTTCTATTTTTATAAAAAGACTTTACAATTTTCGATTTATCGAAAATAAAGAACCTTTTTAACTTAGAATCTTAGCACCTCAGAACCTCTAAAAATATAGTGAAGGTCTTATCTTCATCAACCGCTTTCCCCAAGAAGCGTATGATGAAAGTTAGATACCTAAAAATACTCTCGTATATTCAAAACATTTATATAGATTAGAGTAAACGTATACACCATTTTTTAATACTATTTCGCTTAACTTTTCCATAATACATAAAATTTAAGTTTGACAATTACTCTCTTGATGGTTCATATTGTGATGATTCTTCTTCTGAAGTCTCACTTGAAAATTCGTTTGATTCTTGATCGTGATGTGGTTTAGAAACCAGATTGGTTACGATAAGCTGGACAATTGATCCCAATACTCCTTTGAACATTGAGTCGCCTTTTCCGACGATGAATCTTTTTGCCAGATATCCAATTCCAATACTAATTGCAGATTGCGCCATGTGACTTTTAAAACCAACTGTTTCGTTAATTTCTTCAACAGTATTTCTAATTAAATTTACTGGTTTCAAGTTTTCTTTGATATCATCGATATGATCTTTGATAGCGCACCATTCTGAATCTTGACGAACTTCTAATTCTTGAATTTTTTGATTTAATTGATCAATAGTGTATATAGCCTCCATAGATTAGTCTTTTATAATTATTAATAATTAAATCTTAATTCTTTGTTTCTTTTAAAATACTAGAAATAATAGTATTTCCAATTGGTGTTTTTATCAATTTGTGATGTGATTTTACAATAACAACAGCAACAATTAAATAGAAAAGTGCCATGATAAAAAATCCGTAGTAATATTCTCCAAGGAGTTGTCCAACCCATAAACTAATCCCTATATTAAGGAACAAGGTAAAAAATGCAACAACAATCCCGATTGCTATCTTAGATGCTAACGATGAAACACCGTCAGCAACTGAACATACTGTTTTCAGTTTTAATAATTCTAAACTTGTTTTAGCATAGTTTTCAGCTTTTTCATATAGATTTAAGTTCTCGTTTGTTGTTGCATTTGGTTCCATGATATAGGGTTTTATGGTTTGAAAAATTCACTTATTAATAGCTATTATATTAATAGTTTGTTTTTACAGTTTTAGCTTCATCTTTAATAGAATTGAAATCATCTTTCACTTGGTTAAGTTTAGATTTTCCTTCTTCGATAATATCTTTACCGTTTGAAGTAATTGTGCTTACAATTCCATCAAATTTTGTTTTAAGGTTATCTCCGTAATCTTTCGATTTATCTTTGATTTTTTTTCTTGTATTTGAACCTTTATCTGGTGCAAACAATACTCCTATAAACGCTCCCGCCGCTGCGGCTCCTAAAATTCCTAAAATTGTGCTACTAGTTTTCATAATAATTGATTTAATGGATTAATATTTAAAATTTGTTGATTTAATAATTTAATTTAAATTTCTCGACCTTTAATAAGTCTAAGCAATACTGCGATAATGGCAATAACTAACAGAACGTGAATAATACTTCCGAAGCTGTAAACAAAGAACCCTAAAGCCCAAAGAATTACCAGAATCACTGCGATTGTATATAATAAATTTGACATGGTTTTTTATTTTAGTGGTTTATAATTAGTTCTCTTAATTTAACTTATACGAAAGGTATAATGTCAAATTGCTGTTTTTTGCATCTGGAACAGTATAAGTTGTTCCTGTAACAGTTCTTTCTTTACCTACAGTTGTTAGACCGTAATTGTAACGAACTCCAATGCTGATAGGATCAAAATCAACTCCAACACCTGCAGCAATACCTGCATCAAATTTGTTTAAATCATCTCTGTCAATTTCTTGGTCAAAATCAAAAGATCCGTCTCCTGTTACTTTAGAGCTTACCAGGTAAGAAGCGTATCCACCGGCATGAATATTAAAGTTTTTAGTAACATTCACTCTCACTAATAAAGGAACTTCGATATAGTTTAATTTGAATTTTGTATTTCCGCTTGCAAAAGCATTGTTGTATTCAAATTCAGCACCTTTTGTAGTAAACAAAATCTCTGGCTGAATAGCTACAAAATCTGAAATTGGAAGTGTAGCATAAACTCCGGCATTAAAACCGTATAAAACATTGTTGTCATCTACATCATCTCCGCTACCATATAGGTTAGACATGTTGAATCCTCCTTTTACACCGAACTCGGTATTTACATTATTGTCCTGAGCGTGCAGCATTCCAAAAGTTGCTGATAAAAAAAGTGTTAAGGCGCATAAAAAATTTGTTTGCATTTTCATAATTAAAAAATTTAGTTAATTGATAGATAAGGCGTTTATACATATTGTTTTTTTACTCTTTGTGTCTCTCGTAAGAGCTTATATTGTTCAGGCAAAAATCTTAGAACCAGTTCGAGAATTTGTTTGTCATTTGTTTTTTTAGAAATAGTTTCAAACAATTCAATCTGGTCGCATAAAGCATTTTTCATTGCGTCTAAATAGACATCGTTAAATTCGCTTCCGTTTGCATCAATGAGGTTGTACAGGTCTCTTTTGTGCGTGGCGTTGATTTCAGTAACTACAATGAGCTTTAATGTTGCTATTTTTGATATTTCATCCAAAACTTGATTTTCTTGAATTTCAATTCTCTTACTCAATTCCTGAATGATTGCATCTGAACTTTTTTGTTGTGCAATTTGACTTTTTGAAATAATTGACTTACTAGCATTAGCCGTTGAAATAAAGAAATAAGCTTCTGTTTCTTCTCTTTCTGTTATTGCAAAAGCTTGGTTCTTAAAAGTGTTTTCTATCGGATTTATTTTTCTGCAAGACGTGATGCATAATAATAGTACCAGTAAAAAAAACACTTTAAAAATTGAAGCTTTTAAGGGGGATATTGCTTTCATTATTACTTCTTAAAGTATTACATTACAAAGATGCTAACGAATGAAACATTTTACTTTACAGCATAAAAAAGAAACTTTATATAATTCCCATAGCTGAATAATTTTTATAGTTTAACCTTTAAAATTCAAGGGATTAGTTGACTTTGGTAGAATGCGAAAAAAAAAGAAATCATAGAATTTTCTATGATTTCTTTTTTTAGTTTAGATAAAACTGCTGATTTTTTTTCTTACAATAATATAATTGCGCAGTATAGTTTTTGAGATTCGGCTTTTGCAGTTATTGATTACAATATATAATTGTATAAGAAAACCGAATTTTAAAATTTTAGTCTGGAAGAAAAACCGTAAAAACAGATCCTTGTCCCATAATACTATCGGCAATAATATGTCCTTTATGATTCTCTACAATTTTTTTACAGATGGCTAATCCGATTCCGGTTCCAGGATAATCTGTTTTAGAATGCAGACGCTGAAAAAGAATAAAAATCGTTTCTTTAAACTGCGGATCAAATCCCATCCCGTTATCTGTAAAAGTTATTTTATGAAATTTCTTAACAGACTGTTCCAGTATTTCAGGATAATCAGAAGAGCTTACTTTTTCGCTTGTAATTGAAATTACAGGTTCAATATCAGGTCGGCTGTATTTTAATGAGTTTCCAATTAAATTAATAAACAATTGTTCAATCTGATATGGAATTACAGCCAGCTTCGGAAGTTTATTACTTTGGATTACGGCTTTCTTTTCTTCGATAATTTCAGCCAATTCAGATTCGGCATTATCCAGAAGTTCATTCAAATTCATTTTGATAAACTCCTTTTTGGTTGTATTGGTTCTCGAAAATAAAAGAAGATCGTCAATTAAAACACGCATTCTTTTTGCAGAGCTTTCAATCTTATAAATATAATTTTTAGCACTTTCAGACATTATATCCTTATCGGCATCTGAAACTCTAGAAATAAAAGTCTGGATTTTTCGAAGTGGTTCTTGTAAATCGTGACTAGCCACATGGTTAAAAGATGCCAGTTCTTTATTGCTTTTTTCCAGTTCTTTATTTCGTTCCTGAAGTTCGATATTTAATAAATGTTCATCAGTAATATCAAAATTAATTCCAAGTAAAATTTTACTTCCCTGCTGGTCGGTTACAATTTTACCAGTGGTTTTAAAATAACGGACTTCATAATCTGATCGAACAATTTTGTAATAGACAAACGGAAGCTGTTTTTTATCTACAACTCCATCCATATATTTAGCAAATGTTTCTTTGTCGTCTGGGTGAACAAATTTTAAAAGTGTTGCTTTATTCGGTACAAAAGATTTTGGTTCAAAACCTAATAAACGATATTGATTGTCTGAATAATCAATTTTATCGGCATCCAAATCCCATTGCCAAGTGCTGAAATTACCAATGCTTTCAGATTCTGCAATTAATCCATTTGAAATAAGAAGTCTTTTGTTGAAAATTTTTAAACGTTGAAAATCTCGGCTGATTTGTCTGTAAGCCAGTAAAATGAAACTCAAAGCAGCTAAAAATAGGGAAATCGAAAAAAGC
>Ga0160449_1000854_pt1 | contig 16148 bp, 17 predicted proteins | sample HID1975I_E1MG_FD_108216 | JGI IMG/M metagenome (GOLD analysis project Ga0160449, IMG submission 108216) | Enriched soil microbial communities from UW Madison campus, WI, USA - HID1975I_E1 MG | ecosystem: Environmental > Terrestrial > Soil > Unclassified | place: USA: Madison, Wisconsin...
AGGGCCAGCAGCGCCACCGCCCCCGCCCAGGCCGCATGCCAGGCCGCCAGCGCGGGCACGCCCTCGCGGGCGCGAGGGGCGGCGTGGCTTCCGGATCTGGAGGAAGGCGAAGACGGCAAGGATGGGCCCGAAGGAAGAGGACGGCGAAAAGGCTGGCGTCCGGACAGGCCGGGCCGACCGCGCAGCTTACGCGCGCCACTGTGGCGGCGCGAGGGCGCTCCCTTCGCAGGCGATCTTGCAACCGGGGAAGGATGGGGAATGTCTGGGGGTGAAAGTCTGGAGGCGGCGTTGTGTGATCCGTCCGCCCGGCCTATCTGCGGGCCATGAACGCCGCGCCCGCCCCCATCGACGACGTCCTGGCCGAACTTGTCGAGGAATTCGATCTGCTGGGCGACTGGGAGGGGCGGATCGAATACGTCATCGATCTGGGCAAGGGCCTGAAGCCCCTACCCGAGGAAGACCGGATCGAGGCCAACAAGGTGCCCGGCTGCGCCGCCCAGGTCTGGCTGACCACCCGGCGCCGCGATGATCGGCTGCATTTCCTGGCCGACAGCGACAGCGCCCTGTCCAAGGGCAATATCGCCCTGTTGCTGAAGCTGTATTCCGACCGCGCCCCGGCCGAGATCCTGGCCTTCGACGCCCGCGCCGCCCTGGACCGCCTGGGCCTGCCCTCGGCCCTGACCCGTCAGCGCGCCAACGGTCTGAACAGCATGGTGGGCCGGATCAGAGAGGCGGCGCTGGCGGCGGCCTGACGGCGCGTCTCATCGCATTTTCACCGACTGGTCGTTGTCGGCGCGCGAGGCGGCGGCGCGCGGCCTAAGGCTGACGATCTCAGCCGGAGCCTCCGCCATGCGCCTTCTACCCCTCGCCTGCCTCTCGCTGTCGCTGATCGCGGCGCCCGCCCCCGCCCAGGACTTTCTGGGCCGGATCGCCCAGAACGCAGCTCGGAGCGCGGCCCAGGGTGTCGCCCAGCGGGCGGCGAACGGGGTCGTGAACAGGATCGCGCAACCTGGCCCGGCGACACCCGCACCGGCACCGGCACCGGCACTGGCGCCCGCACCGGCGCCTGCACCCGTTCAAGCCGCCGTCGACGCGGCCGCCTCAAGCGGCGGAGTGCTCGTGCGCAACGGCATGTCGGTGGTGTCGTCCGACGCCGTCGTCGTCGGGGACGTCATGCATGTTCCGGGAGAACAGAAAATCTACGGCGACAACGAGACCTTCTTCACCGCCGACAACACCTATAGGCTGCGCCGCATCTACGGTCGCGAAGTCACCGTCAGCGACGGCGCGGTGCGGCTGAAAATGACCGCCGCCCAGTATCGCGCCCGCGGCCAGAACCCGGACCAGTAGTCCGGGCGGTCATCGCCGATCTTTCCCCTTGTCCGCTGCGCCGCGCGGCGCCGAAACCCAGGATTGAAGCCGTCATGTCAAGGACAGCCAGTCTCGTCGCCGCCGGTGTGCTGATCGCGATCACCGCCGCCTGCTCCGCCCAGGCCGCTCCCGAGCCCGCCCCCGACCCCGTGGTGGGCCTGCCCGGCATGCGCGACAGCGAGGCGCCGCCTGTCGGGGACCCGCTCGTCCTTCCGGACGGCGTCGAACTGGTCGATCCGACCCTGACCTACAACTTCTTCGACGAAGAGGACTGCAAGAACCCCGAGGGCGTTCCGAGCCAGACGATCGGCAACGAGGCCGGCGCCGTGCATCTGTGTCTCGTGTTCAAAAACACCACCGGCCGGCCCATCACCGTCGACCTGCCGCCCGGGCTGATCTTCGAGTCCGAGAGCCTCAAGCACCAGAACGGCATGCTGATTCAGAAGGCCTCGATCGAAGTTCCCGCGGGCCAGATCTCGGTCAAGGCCAAGCTGGATTGCATAAACGTGTCCAGAATCCCAGCGATCGCATTCTCCGGTGGGCGCTATCACCTGGGGCCGGTGACGCGGCATCCGCACATCGTCGAGGCCTTGGGCCTGCTGGCGGATCGCGACCTGTCCGACGTGAACGCCGCCGCTTAGGCGCATATCGTCGTGTCCGACCTGCTTGACGGCGACGCGCTGGACGCCAGGGCGCGGGCGGTGGCCGCCGGCCTTCCGGCCCGGCGACCCTGAAGGGCGTCATCCCGACCCATAGTGGGCCGCCAGCGCCTGCAGGCCCTGTTTCAGCAGGATCTTGCCCTGGCGGCGGCGCAGGCCCAGCCCTTCCTCGGCCAGTTTCAGCGAACTGCCGTGGATGCAGATCTGCTCCACGATCCGGCGCAGGCGCGGGCTACAGGCGGTCAGCGCCGCCTCGACCCGCGCGGCGGCCGACAGGGCGCGGTCGGTCGGCTCGACCCGGGCCGACGAGCCGCCGCCCGAGCGGGGCAGGGCGTCCCAGCGCATGGTCAGGGACGGACCCCGCAGCGCCGTCTCTGCCTCGGCCCGCAGGCGTTCGCCCGCCGCGACCTGAGCCGGGCTAAGCCAAGGGCGGCCGGAGGCGTCCTGACGCCGGGCCAGCCAGGCGATGGGGCTTTCGCCCAGATTGGCGCGCCGGGCGGTGACGCGGCCGTCCGCCTCCATCAACGGACGCTCGCCCTCGATCACGCCGGGGCGGCCGGGGGCGGGGCCGTCGGCCGTCGCCCTGACCGTCCGCATCGCCCAGCCGCCGCCGGGTCGAACCGTCAGACCGGGCGCGCCGACCAGGGCGCGGAACGTCGCCTCGTCGAACGTCAGATGCACCCGGTCGCGCCGCGTCGGCCCCAGCCGCAGGGCGTAGCCATCGTCGGCTTCGTCCACCCAGGCGCCGGGCCGGGCCAGCAGGGCGCGGATGCGCGGCAGGCGGCGGTCGCTCATATGCCGGGCTCCCACCGCGGGGCGTCCAGCACGGCGCGCGCCACCTCTTCCAGTCGGTCCAGCAGGGCGTCCATGGCCGGGCGGTCGCGCGCGTCCTCGGCCCAGCGACAGGCCGCGCCCACCGTCGCCCGGTTCAGCGCAAAGGCGTGGCCCACCCGCTCCAGCGGCCAGCCGAAGGCGACGTGCGACAGATACAGCGCCAGCCACCGCGCCCGGCAAGCCGGCGGCGCCAGCCGGTCGCCGCGCATTCGCTCGGCCGAAACGCCGGTGGCCGCCGCCACCAGTTGCAGGGCCAGGCCCGCCCTGATCCGGTCGTCCTCTGCGACCGGCACTCGATACACTGTGTTCACTCCGTCCTCCCTGACGCTCGATGACTGTGATAGGAACATGGTCCTATTCAACGCCAGGATCGGTCGTAGCGCGCGATGGCGTGTGCGTCGGATGAGCAGGCGCAGCGGGCCCGGCGCGGGCGGCCCGAAGAAATTAACGAATCGTTGACTCAGGACTCTCGACGGCGATTCGCAAATCAGCCTACGATTCGATCATCGGATGGCGTTAACCGTTCTTAAGGTTTTCGGCTGTTAACGTCCGAACAAGGTTACCCGGCCGCGGGGCGTCCGGTCCACGATCAAGCTTTGCCTGGAGGGGCATGAATGCGTGTTCTGCTGATTGAAGACGATCACGCCACGGCGCAAAGCATCGAGCTGATGCTGAAGTCGGAAGGCTTCAACGTCTACACGACCGACCTGGGCGAAGAAGGCATCGATCTGGGCAAGATCTATGACTACGACCTGATCCTTCTGGACCTGAACCTGCCCGACATGAGCGGCCTTGAAGTCCTGCGCCAGCTGCGCGTGGGCAAGATCAACACCCCGGTGATGATCCTGTCCGGCAGCCACGAGATCGAGACGAAGGTGAAGACCTTCGGCGGCGGCGCCGACGACTATCTGACCAAGCCCTTCCACAAGGACGAGCTGATCGCGCGCACCCACGCCGTGGTCCGCCGTTCCAAGGGTCACGCCCAGGCCATCATCCACACCGGCGAGATCGCCGTGAACCTGGACGGCAAGACGGTCGAGGTGAACGGTCACCGCGTCCACCTGACGGGCAAGGAATACCAGATGCTGGAGCTGCTCTCGCTCCGCAAGGGCACCACCCTGACCAAGGAAATGTTCCTGAACCACCTGTACGGCGGCATGGACGAGCCCGAGCTGAAGATCATCGACGTCTTCATCTGCAAGCTGCGCAAGAAGCTGGCCACGGCCGCCGGCGGCAAGCACTACATCGAAACCGTCTGGGGCCGCGGCTATGTCCTGCGCGACCCGGCCGAGGGCGCCATCACCGCCGCCGCCTGATCGTTTCGACGGCCCGAAGTTCTGAAACGCCCGCCGGGGAAACCGGCGGGCGTTTTTCGTGCAGGAGGCTAGCGGGCGAACGCCTCGGCCACCGGCCAGAACATGGGGTTGGGTCGGCTCTTGGCGTCGAACAGCAGCATGCTGTCCTTGCCGTCGTCCTGGGGCGGGCGGCGCAGCCAGCTGTCGATGTCGCGCAGGCCCCAGGTGGTGAAGCCGAACCGCTGGGCGGCGGGCAGCGCCATGAAGGCCTCGGCCAGTTCGGCGACGCGGGCGACCTGTTTCTCGCGCTTTTCGGCCTTGGTGCGCAGGTCGGGCAGACGGCCCTCGCGCCGTAACGACGCGTCCAGCTCCGACACATGGATCGGCAGGCCCAACTGGCCGGCGTCGCGCATGAAAGTGCGGATGTTGCCGTCCGGGATCTCGATGTCCAGGTGCGACTGCACGCCGATGCCGCCGATGGGCACGCCGGCTTTCAGCAGCTTCTCGATCAGGCGCAGATAGGTCGCGCCCTTCACCGGATTGTTCTCGAGATTGTACTCGTTGATGAACAGGATCGCGTCCGGATCGGCGGCCTTCGCCTGGTGGAAGGCGCGGGCGATATAGGCGTCTTCGCCGCCCAGGGTCTGGCCCCAGAAGGTGTCGCGCAGGCCGATCCCGTCCTCGGCCACCGCCTCGTTGACCACGTCCCAGCCGACCGCCTGACCGGCGTAACGGCCGACCACGGCGGCGATATAGCGGTCGTATTCCGCCCCGACCCGCGATGGGTCCAGGTCGCGGAAGAAGGGCAGGACCTGCGAATACCAGATCAGGGTCGTGCAATAGAGCCGCATGCCGTGCTGACGCGCAAAGGCGGCGATGCGGTCCGGCGCCTCGAACCGGTAAGAGCCGTCGCCGTCCTGCAGGACGTACTCCATCTTCAGCTCCCACTCGGGGGTCAGCTGCGACAGCTGGCGGGTCGCCAGATCGACCCAGGCGGGGTCGTCCAGATAGGCGGTGGGCACGCAGGCGCCGATGGGGAAGGGGGCGATGTCCTTCAGCACCGGGACCAGGCGGTCGGGCTGAGCGACGGTCTCCACCGGCCCGCAGGCGGCCAGGGCGAGTGAGGAGGCCAGGAGGGTGCGGCGCGACCAATCCTCCCCCGAGCAGCGCAGCGGAACGGGGGAGGGGGACCGCGAAGCGGTGGAGGGGGCGGGATCAGGTGCGGCGGTGGGCGATGAAGCGCGGCGGATGCGTCCGCCCCCTCCACCATGGTGCGCATGGTCCCCCTCCCCCGCATGCGGGGGAGGATTGAAGATATTACCCCGCCGCACGGCGGCGCAGGCCCAGTTCGTCGAAGGCGGCGGTTTCGCGTTTGGCGGCGGCGGCCAGTTTGGACAGGCGGGTGGCCTCGGCCACATGCTCGAACTTCTTCAGCTCCTCGAAGGCGCCGACCAGGGCGTCGCGGGCGCCGGCCTCTTCGCCGTCCAGGGCCGTGACGTCGGCTTCGGCGGCGGCCTTCTTCATCTTCCAGCCGGCGGCGTAGGCGGCCAGCAGCGAGCGGGCGTCGGTGTCGGACCGGGCGCGCTGGACCTCGACCTCGAACTCGGCCTCCAGCACGGCGACGCGCATTTCGGCGCTGGCCTTGCGCGCCGTGATCTCGGCCAGACGCTTCTGCAGCGTCTCGACCTCATAGTTGGAGATACGGATCAGCGATTGAGCCCAGGCGGTCATTCAGACGTCTCCGGAGGAACGGATCAGGCGATGCTCACTCATGGATCATGCCCTGATTCAGTATTTGTTCGAGTTGGGTAAAGGAATCGGCAAGACGGGTGGCGTCGTCCTTGTCCTGACCCAGGAAGGCTTCCAGCGCCGGGTTCAGGGCGATGGCCCGGTCGACGATGGGGTCCGCGCCGGTCCGGTAAGCGCCGATGCGGATCAGCTCTTCCATATTGGCGTAGGCCGACAGGCACTGACGGGCGCGGCGGTTCAACTCGCGCTCCGGCGGGGTCTGGCACCCGGGCAGGGTCCGGCTGACGGATTTCAGCACGTCGATGGCGGGGAAGCGGCCGCGTTCGGCGATCTTGCGGTCCATGACGATGTGACCGTCCAGGATACCGCGCACGGCGTCGGCGATCGGCTCGTCATGGTCGCCGCCGTCCACCAGCACGGTGAACAATGCGGTGATCGGCCCGGCCGTCGTCCCGTCCGGCCGCGTCGGCCCCGGCCCCGCCCGCTCCAGCAGTTTCGGCAGTTCGGTGAAGACGGTCGGGGTATAGCCCTTGGTCGTCGGCGGCTCGCCCGCGGCCAGGCCGATCTCGCGCTGAGCCATGGCGAAGCGGGTGACGCTGTCCATCAGGCACAGCACCTCCAGATCCTGATCGCGCAGGAACTCGGCGATGGCCATGGTCATATAGGCGGCCTGGCGCCGCTTCAGCGCCGGTTCGTCCGAGGTGGCGACCACGACGATGGCGCGTTTCAGCCCCTCTTCGCCCAGCGTCTCCTCGATGAACTCGCGCACCTCGCGGCCGCGTTCGCCGATCAGGCCGACCACGACCACGTCGCAGGTCGCCTGACGCGCCAGCATCGACAGCAGCACCGACTTGCCGACGCCCGAGCCGGCGAAGATGCCCAGACGCTGCCCCCGGCAGGTGGTGGTGAAGACGTCCATCGAACGCACGCCCAGATCCAGCCGCTCGCCCACCCGACCGCGCGAATGCGCCGGCGGCGGCGGCGCGCGCAGGGGATAGGCGGCCGGGCCGGGCGGCAGCGGTCCCTTGCCGTCGATCGGCTCGCCGAAGGCGTCGATGATCCGGCCCAGCCAGGCGGTCGTGGGGCGTACGCTGGCGGCGGTGTCGATGATGCGGATGTCGGCGCCGGGGGCCACGCCCTCGACCGGGCCGAACGGCATCAGCAGGGCCTTGGCGTCGCGAAAGCCGACGACCTCGGCGGGCAGGGGCGTCATGTGCCGCCGCTCGATCTCGGCCCGGGCGCCGACGGCCAGTCGCGACAGGCCGCCGCGCGACTCGATCAGCAGACCGTTCACGCCCGCGACCTTGCCGGTCACCTCCAGCGGATCGATCGCTTCGACAGCGGCGATGAGATTACGCAAGAACGCCCCCGGAACAGCCGTTAACGGTTTGCGGCATCATGGTTAACGGCGGGTGAAGGTGGGCTGCTAGGGATGGGATCTAAGGGTCAGAAGCCTGGCGAGGGGTAGTTTTCGAGAAAGGCCACTCCGTGCCAGAGTATCGTGGATGACCTATCTCGCGAGAATACCGTTCGCTATTGTCTGGTGGATCATATCCATCGGTTGGCTGCTCGGCATCCGACCGTTAGCGAGCCTTCCGTGGTGGCTGATCGTCGTCGGTCACGTGTTACTTGTGGTAACCCTCCGACGGTCGGGAAGGCCCGGACCAGTGGCGCCACAAACATCGGGGGTGCGGCGGGTCTTGGACTATGTCGCAGTTGCGCTCTGCATGGCTGGCGGCATTTTCTTTGCTCTGACCTCCGGCTTTGTCACCGAGGGCGCCTTCACCTCGAATATCTGGTCCAAGGCATCTGCAGTCGTGTTTTGTTGCGGGTTGATGTGCGTATCGGCGGCCTATGTCATGGAAGGTGCGAAGCGCTAGCGCTGATCTTCAGTCACCGGCCAGTGCGAGGCTTCCACGTTGATGCAGCAGACCTCCGATCACGCCGTCAGGGGCGGCGTGTCCACAACAGCCTCACGGGTGGTCAGGATGGCCCCGACCGAGGCGATGACGATGGCGCCGATGGCCAGCCACTGCAGGCCGCTGAGCTGTTCGGACAGCAGGATCAGGCCCGCCACCGCGCCGATCGCCGGCTCGGCCGACAGCAGGACGCCGAACGTCCGCTTGGGGATGTGGCGCAGGGCGATCATCTCCAGCGAATAGGGCAGGGCGCTGGAGGCGATGGCCACGGCCAGGCCGGCGATCAGCACGGCGGGCGCCAGCAGGGCCGTCCCCGCGCTGGCCACGCCGAACGGCAGGATGATCAGCGCCGCCGTGCTCATGCCCAGGGCGACCGACTGGCCCGCATGCATGTGCGTCAGCCGCTTGCCGAAGACGATGTACAGCGCCCAGAACAGGCCCGCGGCGGCGGCGAAACCGACCCCTACCGGGTCCAGCGAATGCACGCCGCTCCAGACCGGCAACAGCAGACCCAGGCCCACGACCGCGCAGCCGATCCAGACGAAATGGATCAGCCGCCGCGAATGGATCAGCGCCAGGGTCAGCGGGCCGGCGAACTCGATGGCGATGGCCAGGCCCAGCGGAATGGTCCGCAGCGACATGTAGAAGCTGAGGTTCATCAGCCCCAGCACGACGCCGTACAGCAGCACGGCCCTGGCGTTCTGACGCTCCAGCCGGAACCGCCACGGCCGCCAGATCGCGACCAGGATCAGCGCCGACAGGCCGACGCGCAGGGCGGATGTCCCCTCGGCGCCGACGATGGGGAACAGGCTCTTGGCGTAGGAGGTGCCGACGGCCAGCGACACCATGCCGATCAGAAGGGCGACATAGGGCATCAGCGCCCGCGCGGCGGGCGACGACAGCGAACGATGGGGGAGGGTCATCGACATGCGCCAATCATAGCGACGGAGCCCTTGCGCTTCTCGGCGATTTCAGCGTCAGTGGAAACTGTAATCGTCACCAAGTGAAGTAAAATGACGGAATTCGTCACACTGGACGCCTTTGACCGCAAGCTGCTGGATCGGGCGCGGAATAACAATCTGGAGCCCGCGCGGGTCACGGCCGAAGCGGTCGGCCTGTCGGAATCCGCCGTGCTGCGTCGCCTGCGCCGCCTGCGGGCAGAAGGGGTGATTTTGGCCGACGTGGCGGTGATCGATCCGGCCCGGGTCGAGCCGCGCATCGTCCTGCATGTGCTGGTCGAGATGAACACCCAGGACCGCAAGGTCATGGAGGCGTTCCAAACCGCCATGCGCCGCAGTCCGGAGGTGCAGGGCTGTTGGGACGTGACGGGCGAAACCGACTATCTGCTGACGCTGGCGGTGCGCGACATGCCCGAATACGAGGCCTTCTCCATCCGCGAAATGACGCCCGACGCCGGCGTGCGGACGTTCAGGAGCATGATCGTGATCCGCGAGGTCGTGGCGATCGATCCGCGGCGCCGGGAGCTGCGGCCGATGGCTTGACAGCAGGCGGCGTCGTCGTCCGATGGGAAGACGCCCGGAGAGCCCCCGTTTCATGCCCGAATTCGCCTTCACAGCCCGCATTCTGACCGCCGCCATGGCCATTCTGGCCCTGTCCGGGCCGGCCGCCGCCCAGATTGCGACGGAGCGGCAGGAAGTCTGCGAAATGAAGCAGGACGCGTCCTATCAGGAGGTCGTTACCGCCTGCACGGCGATACTGCAGGCGCGCGACCTCTCGATCGAGGCGCGGGCCACCGCTCTGGCCTTCCGCGCCCGGGCTTATGTCGAGCTGGAACAGAACGACGCGGCCGTGCGTGACGCCACCGAAGCGCTGGAACTGAAGCCGGGCGGCGACGAATTCGCCTTCACGCGGGGACGGGCCTACCTGAACCTGGGCAAGGGCGAGGAGGCGGCCGTCGAGATGACCCGCGCCCTGTCCGACGGACCGGGCCAATGGGAGGTGCTGATGTACCGCGCCATGGCCTATCAGATGGCCGGCGACGTGATGCGAGCGGGCCGGGACTTCGACGCCGCCGTGGCGGACGGTCCGCGCCAGCCGGAGCCGTGGTTCATGCGGGCGCATTTCCGTTACGAACAGGGCGATCGGGGCGGCGCCGTCGCCGACCTGAGCCGCACCTATGAGCTGGATGGCAAGTCCGATGTGGCGGTGCGGATGCGCGCTGAGATACGCGAGCAGATGAAGGACTTCGACCGCGCCATCGCCGACGCCGATCTGGCCGTCCGGCTGGCGCCGCACAGCGCCCTGAACCAGAACGCGAAATGCTGGGTGCGCGCCTCGGCCGGGCGTGACCTGGCTACGGCGCGCGCGGCCTGCGACGAGTCGTTGCGACTGGCGCCCGGCGAGCCCGAGACGCTGGACAGCCGGGGCCTGGTCGGGCTGCGCCAGGGGCGGCATCAGGACGCCTGGAATGACTATGACGCCGCCGTCCGGGTGAGCCGTCAGGCCAGCTATCTGTATGGCCGGGGACTGGCGGCCCTGCGGCTGGGGCGGATTGCGGCGGGGCAGGCCGATCTGGCGGCGGCGCGTGAACTCGATCCGCAGATCGCTGCGGTCTATGCGGACAAGAACATCAGGCCCTGAACGCCCGCTCCAGCGTCAGGCCTCGATCTCCAGCGTCACTCGTGCGGTGTCGCCGGCAGTCAGGCCTTCAGCCCGCCGGACATCGGCCTTCACCGGCAACAGGAAGCTGCCGCTTTTCCTGTCCGGAAACACCGAGGTGCGCCAGCGGGTCTCGCCCACGGTCACGACGACGCGGATGGAGCCCCAGCCGGGCGTCCGACCCGTCATGGCCTTGAGCCCGGCGCCGACCTCGACCGGCAGGGTCAGAAAATGCCAGGGCGCGCCCTGGGTCGCGTACAGCCACAGGGGCGCATCGAACCGATAGATCATGCGTGTTCAGGCCCTCGACATCCGTCATTCGAGAGATCGGGCCGGGCGCGGTGATGGTCAAGATTGATGAGATCGACTTGCGGCGGGCGCGATCGACCTATCTTCTAGGGAGCTCAAATACGGAGATCTCCCCATGTCCGGTTCCGCCTATGACGCCAGCCGCCACCTGAAAGCCGGGCGCGGCAAGGTCTATGACAGCATCATCGACACCATCGGCGACACGCCGCTGGTGCGCCTGCCCAATCTGACGGCGGAATATGAATCCGACATGGCGCCGGGCGCGACGGTGCTGGCCAAGCTGGAGTTCTTCAACCCCATCGGCTCGGTCAAGGACCGGATCGGCGTGGCGATGATCGAGGCGCTGGAGCAGGCTGGCAAGATCCAGCCGGGCGCGACCCTGATCGAACCGACCAGCGGCAACACCGGCATCGCCCTGGCCTTCGTGGCGGCGTCCAAGGGCTACAGGCTGATCCTGTGCATGCCCGAGAGCATGTCGGTCGAGCGCCGCAAGATGCTGGCCCTGCTGGGCGCGCAGCTGGAGCTGACGCCCGCCGAAAAGGGCATGAAGGGCGCCATCGCCCGCGCCCAGGAGCTGCTGGACAGCACCCCCGGCGCGGTGACCCCGTCGCAGTTCGACAACCCCGCCAACCCGATCATCCATGAGGTCACCACGGCGCAGGAGATCTGGAACGACACCGGCGGCGCGGTCGACATCGTCATCGCCGGCGTCGGCACCGGGGGCACCATCACCGGCGTCGGCCATGTGCTGAAGGCCAAGAAGCCCTCGGTCCGGATGATCGCGGTCGAGCCGACGGCCAGCCCGGTCCTGTCGGGCGGCGAGCCGGGCCCGCACAAGATCCAGGGCATCGGCGCGGGCTTCATCCCCGCCAACGTCGACCGCGCGGTGATCGACGGGGTCGAGCAGGTCTCGAACGACGACGCCTTCGACATGGCCCGCCGCGTCGCGCGGGTCGAGGGCATCCCCGTCGGCATCAGTTCGGGCGCGGCTCTGGTCGCCGCCTTCCGCCAGGCGGCCCTGGAGGAAAACGCCGGCAAGACCATCGTCGCCATCATCCCCAGCTTCGCGGAACGCTATCTGTCGACGGCCCTGTTCGAGGGGCTGTAGGCTCCTCAATCCTCCCCTGTGAAGCGCAGCGGAACGGGGGAGGGGGACCGCGCAGCGGTGGAGGGGGCGAGCCCCAATCGCCGCGCCTGCCCTTCGCCCCTCCACCATGCTGCGCATGGTTCCCCTCCCCCGCTGCGCAGGGGAGGATGGCCGGCCCTGGTCGCTATGTCGTCGCGTCCGGGTTTGCGGCGGCGGCGCGGGAAGGTGAGGTGCGGGCTTCGCTGTCCGGAGCCTTGCCCATGCGCCTGCCGCTGATCCTCGCCCTTTCTCTGGTCGCCTCGACCGCCGTCGCCCAGGAGCCTGCGCGTCGCATGGCGGCGCCGTCGGTAGCGACCGGCGACCTGACCGCCCTGTCGGACGAGTTCAATGGCGGCAGCCTGAACCTGGGCCCGAACGGCTGGACCCGGTTCGACCAGGCCTTCGGCTGGCAGGACAAGATCAGGACGCTGGATGTCGGACGCTCGGCGCCGGGCGCCCTGCGGCTGGCCCCCTATGATTCCGCCTGGGTGCGCGACCTGAACGCGCCCTTCCTATTCCGCGCGATCCAGGGGGATTTCGACGTTCGGGCGCGACTTCGGGTCAAGGGCGAGGCCAGCGACGTTCCGGGCGGAACCTGGTCGCTGGGCGGGCTGATGGCGCGTGCGCCCAATGGGCTGGATGCGGCGGGCTGGCGTCCCCGGATGGAGAACTGGCACTTCATCACCACCGGCGTGGGCCATGTCCCAGGTCAGCAGATGACCGAGACCAAGGGCACCTACAACAGCTGGTCATCGCTGAAACTGCGGCCGTTCGCGACGGGTTGGGTCGAGTTGCGGATGGTCAGGGTCGGCGTGGCCATGGTCGTGCTGGCGCGCGCCGACGGCGAGGCCCGCTGGCAGGTCCGCGACCGCTTCTATCGGATGAACGCTCCGGACGTGACCGAGGTGGGCCTGATCGCCTACACCACCAGCCCCGAGGCGCCGCCGCCCCAAGGGCCGGAAGACCCGGTCAGGATCAACGGTTCGGTCGATCGCGACCTGCCGGTGGACATGGTGATGGACGTGGACTGGATCCGCTTCGCCCGGCCGCGCCTGACGGTTTCGCCCGACTGGTACGACCAGGTCAGCGCCAATCCCCTGGCCGACCCGAACCTGAGCGAAGAGGCCGTGCTGGAGATGCTGGGCGAGTAACGTCCATTGCCGGCATCCCCAATCTTGACGAGCCGGTGCGACACCGGGGGTTAACCACCCGAGGCTAGGCTGGGACCGCATGTCCGAGCCCGCGCTCAATCCCGATCGACCGCCCGACCACCGGGCGCGCCATGCGCTGCTGAAGCGGCTGGCGGATGTCGTCTCGCTGCCGGCCAGCCGGATCAATACGTTCGAGCGGGCGGTGACCGGCGATCTGCTGGTCGAGATCCTGCGCCTGGCCAGCGTCGAAGAGCGGCGGCGCGTCTCCACGCGACTGGCGCCGCTGTCGGACCTGCCCAGCAATCTGGTGCGGCTGCTGCTGCGCGACGATCCGTCGGTGTCGGCGCCGCTGATCGAACAGTGCGCCGGCCTGACCGACAGCGACCTGGCCGCCTGCGCCCGGGATGCGACCGAGGAACACCGCGTCCTGATGGCCAGCCGCCGGGGCCTGTCCGAGATCGTCACTGAGACGCTGATGAGCTTTGGCGAGATCGCGGTGATCGAGGCGGTGCTGCGCAACGCCACGGCGCGGCTGTCGCAGCCGGCGCTGGAGGGTGTGGTCAGCCTGAGCCGCCATCATCCCGGCCTGTGCACGCCCCTGCTGCGCCGGCCCGAATTGCGGCCGTCGGGCGCCTATGTGATGTTCTGGTGGTGCGGGCCGGACGAGCGCCGGACCATCCTGCAGCGCTTCGCCGTGTCGCGCGAAGTGATGCAGGAAGTGGTCGAGGACGTCTTCGCCATGGCCGCCGCCGAGAACTGGAGCGATCCGGTCGCGCGCAAGGCGCTGCAATTCATCGAGCGGCGCCAGCGCAATCGCGCGGCCATCGAAAAGAGCCCCTTCATCGACCTGGAACAGGCGGTGGCGACGGCGGGTCGGGACGGCCTGTCGCGCGAGGTCGCATCCGAGATCGCCTATCTGTCGGGCGTCAAGCCGCTGACTGGGGCCAAGATTCTGGGCGATCCGGGCGGCGAGGCGGTGGCCATACTGTGCAAGGCGACGGGCCTGTCGCGCAACGATCTGACGGCGCTGTGGCGCTCCATGCGCCGGCCCGAGACGGACGCCAGCGGCGCGACGCACCCGGTATGGGAGCGGGTTCAGGTCACCTATGAGATGCTGGCGGTCGATCGTGCGCAGACCGTCCTGCGTTACTGGAACTGGTCGTTGTCTTCAGCCCTGACGCCCGCGCTGATACAGGCCATTCGCGACGGCGAAGACGACGTGATGGACGAATACTCAATGCCCGAATGGACAGCCATGATCGCGCTGGCGGAGAATTTCGGGCGCTAGACTCGCGTTCGGGTATGCCGTGGACACAACGCCTGGCGGTATCGTGATATCAGTAGTGAATAACAGCGTTGCCAAGGCTGTGGATTACTTTTAAGAGCGCCAGCTAGAACAGTCAGACTATCAGTTCATCCTTGAAACTCACATGACGGACACGATGGAAGAAAAACCCGAACTGCTTGAAATGACCGCCGATATCGTTTCGGCCTATGTCAGCAACAACACCATCGCGGCCGAGACCCTGCCCTCGCTGATCGCCAACATCCACTCGGCCCTGTCTCAGGTTTCGGGCGGCGCGGTCGAGCCCGAGCCCGAGCCCAAGGAACCGGCGGTTCCGGTGCGCAAGTCGATCACGCCGGACTACCTGATCTGCCTGGAAGACGGTCGCAAGTTCAAGTCGCTGAAGCGTCACCTGCGCACCAAATACAATATGAGCCCCGAGGAATACCGGGCGAAGTGGGGCCTGGCCAAGGACTATCCGATGGTCGCCCCCAACTACGCCAAGGCCCGTTCGGAACTGGCCAAGCAAATGGGCCTGGGCCAGGGTGGCCGCAAGCCGGCCCGCGCCACCCGCGCCAAGAAGTAAGCTTCGGCTGCAAGGCTGGATGAAGCGCCCGCTTCCGCAAGGAGGCGGGCGTTTTGCTGTTGAACGCCATAGTTCTCCCTCCCCTGCATGGGGAGGGTGGTCGCGCAGCGACCGGGTGGGGAGGGCTTGGCTGTTTATCCGGTGGCTGATCCTCCCCTGCGAAGCGGGGGAGGATTGAAGGGGCGCTGCCTGATCAGCCTTGCCGCCCCCACCCGGCTTCGAGTTGCGCTCTCAGCCACCCTCCCAATGAAGGGGAGGGAGAGGCGTGGCGCTACGCCGCCTGCGCCCCTCGGCGGGCGCGCCAGAAGCGCAGGGTGCGCAGGGCGGCTTCGCGGTTCAGGTCGCCGTACATGCGGGCGTAGGCGCGGGCCTTGCCCATGGCGTCGCCGTCCTGGTTCAGCAGCACCATGGCATAGGTCAGGAACAGGGCGCGATCCAGGTCGGCGGCCTTGCAGACCACGGCCAGGGCGTCCAGCTCGCGCCGTTCGACGATGTCCTGGGCGGTGTGGAAATCGATGTCCGCCAGTTGCGACAGAGCGATCAGGAAGGACGTTCGGCTGCCCGAGCGCAGGAAGCGCGCCAGCACGGTCGGCGTCAGCTGATCCGCCGCGCGCAACTCTTCGACATAGGCCAGGCATTTGGCGTAGTCGGCCGGCAGGGCGCCGTCATCGGCGGCCAGACGCGCGCGACCCGCGGCCAGGGCGCTGTCCAGCAGGGCCGAATCCATGCCGGCGTTCTGCTCCAGGATGCGCTGGCGCAGCCGGGCCTCGACCACGAAATACATCTCGTTCAGCAGGTCGGGCGGCAGGGTCTTGCGCTCGACCGTAGCGGCGTGAAGGGCGGGATTGACCTTGGCCCGCTCGACCGCCGTTTCAGACGCGGCGCGCGACAGACGGGCGCCGTCGTTGCGCAGGAGGGTCCCCAGGGTCTCGTCGTCGCCGCGTTCGACGATCACGTCGGAAACCGCCTCGGACAGGCTGGCGCGGCTGGAGACGGCGCGCAGGTGCCCCTGGCCGTGGGTGCGCGCGACATCGATCAGATCCGCGTCCGTCAGCACGGGCGAGGCGCGCAGCACCGGCTCGGCCACCTCGACCGTGTCATGGGCAAGGGCGCGGATCAGGGCGGCGGGCGCGTTGGCGGTCTCGGCGAACCGGGTCGCCAGTTCGGCGCGGACGGCGACCTCCATCTCGGCCGACAGGTCGGCCAGGACGGCGCCGTACAGCTGTTGCTCATTGGCGTTTCGCG
>Ga0160449_1000857_pt1 | contig 16124 bp, 13 predicted proteins | sample HID1975I_E1MG_FD_108216 | JGI IMG/M metagenome (GOLD analysis project Ga0160449, IMG submission 108216) | Enriched soil microbial communities from UW Madison campus, WI, USA - HID1975I_E1 MG | ecosystem: Environmental > Terrestrial > Soil > Unclassified | place: USA: Madison, Wisconsin...
CGCTTAACAGCACTGCTGGTCTATGGTGTAATGGTAACACAACTGTTTTTGGTGCAGTCTTTCTAGGTTCGAGTCCTAGTAGACCAACATAAAGCCTCTCAGAAATGAGAGGCTTTTTTTATGCTGTAAATTTTAGTCCACGATTGTACTTGTAAAATCGGGTTTTGGTCAGGTTAAATGTCATTTTTTGATTAATAAATTATTTTTATTTGTCTGTATATTAGTATTTTATATATATATTTGATGTTGCAAAAAAAATACTGCAGTGTTTTTTGTTCTTAACTGATTTAATAATTTAATTGATTGAAATTATGGACAATTTAAAAAAATTGAATTTTACAGAGTTAGATCCTTCTGAGATGAAATTGGTGCAAGGAGGAAATTGGGTTGATGATTTGTTAGTTATTCTCGGTAGTCTTGAAGCTGTGGCTGCATATCTCGGTAAGACTGTAGATGAAGTACGTGCAATGCTAGGATTGTAGTAAGTGTTAAAGAATCATCAGTTTCTTTATGTCTTAAGTTTTTATAAAAAAAAAGCTTCTCATTTGAGAAGCTTTTTGGTTTTGGGTATTATTTTAAATCTTTAAAGTAATTACAGGTTTGACAGCGTGATTGACTAATCCTTCGCTTATACTTCCGTTAAAAAAGTGTGCAAAACCAGTCCTGCCATGAGTGCACATTCCTATTATGTCGGCATTTATTTTGTTGGAGAAATTAATAATTCCTTTTTCGATATTGGTATCATTGTAGGTTTGAGCGGTGTAATTGGTGATGTTAAACTGATCTACAAATTCATCAATGGCTTTCTCGGCAACGTGTGTAGGTTTAAAGCTATTTGGTGTGCATATATTTACGAGGTGTATTTTTGAGTCAAAAGATTTTGCAAAGTTTAAAAGCTTTTCAAAAGGCTTTTTTGCTTCTTCCGAAAAATCAGAAGCAAAAACAATATTGGCGGCATTAAAATCTGAAATGTTTTTCTTAATAACTAGAACAGGTATTTCTGAATTTCGAACAACCTTTTCGGTATTAGATCCAATTAGTAATTCTTCGACACCAGAAGAACCGTGTGAGCCCATTACGATTAAATCAATATCGCGATCTTTACTGATTTGAGTGATGCCGTGTATTGGTTTGTCCATTTTTACGATTTCGGTAACCTCTAATCCGTCCAGATAAGGCCTTGCAGAAACTTCGTCCAGCATTTCGTTGGCTTTTTTCATAAAAAGCATGCTTTCGGGAATGCTGATTCCGCCCAGAATGGCATCGTTTGCTTGATGTGGTAATTCGAGCATATGTAAAATAATGATCTCGGAATTGTTTCTTTTAGCAATTTGCGCGGCGACTTTTAAAGCGTCTTCTGCATGTTCTGAAAAATCGGTAGGTACTAAAATTCGTTTCATAGTTTTGAGGATTAATTGTATGAATAATTCAGTATTTTAATGCTTATATAAAGATAAGAAATATTTTTAGAGCAATCAATTTATTTGATTTATAAAAAAATCACTATATTTGCACTGTTATTTATTAAAATCTAAATAATGAGGGGACTAAATGTCCCCTCTTTTTATAAAATTATGACATTTAAAGAAAAAGTAAACGGATTAATTACGGAAGCTCTTCTGGAAAAACCATCTATCTTTTTGATTGATTTGGCAGTTTCGGATTCTTTTAAAATTAGTGTTGGTTTAGACGGTGATAATGGAGTGGCACTGCAGGATTGTATCGATATTAGTCGTGCAATAGAAAACAATCTGGATCGTGAAGAGCAGGATTTTTCGCTTGAAGTGGCATCAGTTGGAGTAGGGTCGCCTTTGAAATTAATAAGACAATACAAGAAAAATATTGGTAGAACGCTGATTGTTACTACAAATACTGAAAAAATCGAGGCAGAATTGATAGAAGCTAATGATGTTTTTATAATTTTGTCTTGGAAAGCAAGAGAACCGAAAAAAGTAGGAAAAGGAAAAGAAACAGTTCAAAAAGAGCAACAAATACCTTATACAGAAATTAAAGAGGCAGTTGTTACGGTAACATTTTAATTTTAATTAAAAAATTCGCATGGAAAATTTAGCATTAATCGATTCATTCTCAGAGTTTAAAGATAATAAACTTATTGATCGTGTAACGCTTATGGCAATTTTAGAGGACGTATTTAGAAATGCATTAAAGAAAAAATACGGTTCAGATGAAAATTTCGATATCATTATAAATCCTGATAAAGGGGATATGGAAATTTGGAGAAGAAGAGTAATTGTTGCCGATGAGGATCTTGATTTTGAAAATGAGGAAATTACATTGACTGAAGCAAGAAAAATTGAAGCGGATTTTGAAATTGGAGAAGAGGTTTCTGAAGAAGTAAAATTGATTGATTTAGGAAGAAGGGCTATCTTAGCGCTTCGCCAGAATCTGATATCTAAAATTCATGAGCACGATAATACAAATCTTTACAAACAATTTAAAGATATTATCGGTGATATTTATACAGCAGAAGTGCATCACGTACGTCCTAGAGTAGTTATTTTAGTTGATGACGAAGGAAATGAAATTGTTCTTCCAAAAGAAAAACAAATTCCATCTGACTTTTTCCGTAAAGGAGATAATGTTCGTGGTATCATTGAAAGCGTTGAATTAAAAGGAAATAAACCTCAAATTATTATGTCTAGAACTTCAGAAAAGTTCTTAGAAAAATTATTTGAACAAGAAATTCCAGAAGTTTTCGACGGATTAATTACAGTAAAAAATGTAGTTCGTATTCCTGGAGAAAAAGCAAAAGTAGCTGTTGATTCTTATGATGATAGAATTGATCCAGTAGGGGCTTGTGTGGGAATGAAAGGTTCTCGTATTCATGGAATTGTTCGTGAATTAGGAAATGAAAATATTGATGTAATCAATTATACAAACAATATTCAGTTGTTTATTACAAGAGCATTAAGCCCTGCAAAAGTTTCTTCTATTAAAATCGATGAAGATAACAAAAGAGCTGAAGTATTCTTGAAATTAGAAGAGGTTTCTAAAGCAATTGGTAGAGGTGGTCACAATATCAAATTAGCTGGTCAATTAACTGGTTATGAATTAGATGTTATTCGTGAAGGAGATGTTGCCGGTACTGTTGCAGATGAGGATGATGTTGAATTAACAGAGTTTTCAGATGAAATCGAAGAATGGGTAATTGAAGAGTTTGCTAAAATAGGTTTAGATACTGCAAAAAGTATCTTGAAACATGAAGTAGAAGATTTAGTAAGAAGAACAGACTTAGAAGAGGAAACAATTCTAGATGTTATGAAAATACTAAAAGAAGAGTTTGACAGCTAAGAGATAGCTGATTCTGCTCTAACAACACAACGAAAAAGGTAATAATAAAAAGGTTATATGTCTGAAGAGAGAGTAATAAGAATAAATAAGGTTTTAAGGGAATTAAATATTTCGTTAGAAAGAGCTGTAGATTATCTAAAAGATAAGGGCATTGCTATTGATGCAAATCCTAATGCAAAAATTTCTGATAGTGAATTTAATATCCTTCAAAGTCAATTTGCGGGCGATAAGGGGAATAAGGAGGCTTCAAAAGAGGTTGGAGAAGAGAAAAGAAAAGAAAAAGAAGCATTGCGTGTAGAACGTGAAAAAGAAATTGAAGACAAACGCAGACAAGAAGAAGAGCGTCAAAAACAGCAAGAAATAATCAAAGCTAGAGCTGTTGTTTCAGGACCTGTACAAGTTGGTAAAATCGACTTGAATCCAAAAAAACCTGCAATTACTCCTTCTGAAGAAACAACTAAGGTTGAAGAACCAAAAGCAGTTGTTACACCTGTGCAGTCAGAAAAACCAGTTCAAAATGAAACTGTAAAATCTGAACCAGTAGTATCACAGCCGGTTTCGGAAACAAAAAAGGTTGAAAAACCTATTATTACTGAGAAAAAAGAAGCGAAAACAGAATCTAAAGCTGCGCAGGAGCCAATCGTATCGACTGATCCAGCAACTTCAGAGGAAACGATTACGACTCAATATCAAAAGCTTTCAGGAACAACTCTTACAGGACAGACAATTGACTTGTCTCAATTTAATAAGCCTAAGAAAAAGAAAGAAGATCCTAAAGCAGCTCAGAATAAACCAGGTACTCCTGGTGCTGGTGGTAATAACGCGAATAAAAATAAGCGTAAAAGAATTGCTCCTAAACCTGGAACTCCTGGAGCGCCAAAACCTGCAACGGGTAATAACGCACCTGGAACGCCAAATCCAAATAAAATTACGCCAAATAATAATGGTGGTGGTTTTAATGCTAACAGAAGTGCTAGACCTGGCTTTGTAAAAGGAAATCGTCCTGCAATTGTAGCTAAAGTTGAGCCAACAGAAGAAGAAGTAAAAAACCAAATTAGAGAAACTCTTGAAAAACTTCAAGGTAAAGGAGGGAAATCTAAAGCGGCAAAATATAGAAGAGATAAAAGAGAAACGCACCGTCAGAAATCTGATGATGAGCAAAGAGCACTTGACGAAGGAAGTAAAACTATTAAGGTTACAGAATTTGTTACTGTAGGTGAAATTGCAATCATGATGGATGTGCCGATTACAAAAGTAATTGGAACTTGTATGTCTCTTGGAATCATGGTAACCATGAATCAGCGTTTAGATGCTGAAACATTAACTATCGTTGCAGATGAGTTTGGTTACGATGTAGAATTTATTACAGTAGATATCGAAGAAGCAATTGAAGTTGTAGAAGATAAAGAAGAAGATTTAGTAACAAGAGCGCCAATTGTTACAGTAATGGGTCACGTTGACCACGGTAAAACATCTTTACTGGATTATATTCGTAAAGAAAATGTTATCGCGGGTGAATCTGGAGGTATTACACAGCACATTGGAGCATATGGAGTTACTTTAGATAATGGACAAAAAATAGCTTTCTTAGATACTCCTGGTCACGAGGCGTTTACCGCAATGCGTGCACGTGGAGCTCAAGTTACAGATATTGCTATTATTGTAATTGCTGCGGATGATGATATCATGCCGCAAACTAAAGAGGCAATCAGTCACGCTCAAGCGGCTAATGTGCCAATTATATTTGCGATCAACAAAGTTGATAAGCCAAATGCTAACCCTGATAAAATTAAAGAAAGATTGGCAGGTATGAATTTACTTGTTGAAGACTGGGGAGGAAAAATCCAATCTCATGATATTTCTGCAAAAACAGGATTAGGAGTAAAGGAATTACTTGAAAAAGTTTTATTAGAAGCTGAAATCTTAGATTTAAAATCAAATCCAAATAAAGCTGCTCAGGGAACTGTAGTTGAAGCTTTCTTAGATAAAGGAAAAGGATATGTATCAACAATTTTAGTTCAACACGGAACTTTAAAAATTGGAGATTATATGTTAGCTGGAAAACATCACGGTAAAGTTAAAGCGATGCATGATGAAAGAGGGCATACTGTTTTACAGGCTGGACCTTCAACACCGGTTTCTGTTTTAGGTTTAGATGGAGCGGCAACTGCAGGAGATAAGTTCAATGTATTTGAAGATGAAAAAGAAGCAAAACAAATTGCATCTAAACGTTCTCAATTAATGCGTGAACAATCTGTACGTACACAAAGACATATTACACTTGATGAAATTGGTCGTCGTATTGCTCTTGGTCAGTTTAAAGAATTAAATGTTATCCTTAAAGGAGACGTTGATGGATCTGTTGAAGCATTATCAGATTCGTTCTCTAAACTTTCTACTGAAGAAGTTCAAATTAATATTATCCATAAAGGTGTTGGTGCGATTACAGAAACTGACGTTAACTTAGCGTCTGCATCTGATGCAATCATTATCGGATTTAACGTTCGTCCTGCAGGAAATGCTAGACAGCTTGCTGATAAAGAAGAAATCGATATCCGTTACTATTCTATTATTTACGCTGCTATCGATGACTTAAAAGATGCAATGGAAGGAATGTTAGCTCCTGAAATGAAAGAAGAAGTTTTAGGAACTGCAGAAATCCGTGAGATTTTCAAAATTTCTAAAGTAGGTTCAATTGCAGGTTGTATGGTAACAGATGGTAAAATCTTGAGAAGCTCTAAAATTAGAGTTATTAGAGATGGAGTTGTCGTTCATACAGGTGAGTTAGTTGCTTTAAAACGATTCAAAGATGATGTTAAAGAAGTAAGTAAAGGCTATGACTGTGGTATTCAGATTAAAGGATTTAATGACATTGAAATTAGCGATGTTATTGAAGCTTACCACGAAGTAGCTATTAAAAAGAAATTGAAATAATATTCAAAATGATTATATGTAAAAGTCCCAATGCAAATTGGGACTTTTTTTATGGCTATGTTTAATCGTTGACTTATTTTTTTAATGAATTAAATGTTTAATTTAGTTGAATCAATTTTATAAAACTTATTGAATATGAAAATGAGAATATGTATGGCCGTTTTGTTTATCAGTTTTTCTTCTTTGTTGTTTTCGCAAGAAGCCGTGGAAAAAGCTGCGCCTCCTGCGGGAAATGCGTTAATAGGGGATTATTATGGATTGGATGTCTCAAATGGTTCTGTTAATAAAGCGGTTTCTGTTGAGAAATTAGAGAAAGAATTAAAGCTTAAAAACAAAATAGAAAATGTAGCTGTAAAAGGAGAGGTGACTGATGTTTGTTCAAAGAGAGGATGTTGGTTAAGTCTTAAGGCTGGAGATGGGTCTGTTTTCTTTGTTAAAATGAAAGATTATGCTTTTTTTGTTCCTACTGCATTAAAAGGTAAAAATGTGGTTTTAGAAGGTGTTGCTGAGAGAAAAGTGACTTCTGTAGAAGAATTGAAGCATTATGCAAAGGATGCTAAAAAATCAAAGGATAAAATAGATGCGATTAAGGCGCCAAAAGAAGAGATAAGGTTTTTAGCTAATGGGATTAAAGTGGTAAATTAATTTTGCTGTAATTCAAGTATTAACTCGTGATATAAAGCTGGTTTAATGAAAGTTTAGGCATTTTTAAATGTTGTTCGATCTATAATTAGAAGGGTTTTTGTTTAAAAAGCACAATTTGGAATATAAAAAAAGCGAGATAATTATCTCGCTTTTTTAGTATCTTATTTTCCAGGTTTGAGTAAGAAAACGCTTTTATATCTTTTTTTAATTTCAGCTAAATTTCTTTCGGCTTCTATTCTGGTTTTAAAGTTTCCTACAATTACTTTATAATTTGGAGTGCTAAATATAATTGTTCCGTCAATGTTTGAATTTTCCCTTTTAAAATCCGACAACGTTTTTTTTGCTTCATCGCTTTTCCCGCTGAAGATTTGGATTCGGTAAGTATCGTTTGTATTTATTGACGTGTTAATTTTACGTTTGTCGTTTAACAATTGTTCAAATTTAGGATCTTGATTCAATGTTAAATTTTGGTCTTGTGCGTTAATATTGTGCGCAAAAGCAATCGTTGTAATTGTTAATAAAAGGTTTTTTGAAGGACTTAAAATTCTCATAATGTGATGGTTTTTATGCAAAAATACTATTTAAAGTTTGAGTGTAAAATTTTAATATTATTTAGAATTGATATAAATTGATATTTAAGGGTATTTTAAGGTTTTGAGAATAGTTCATAAGTCGTATTTTTGTGCAAGTTTTAAAAGAGGGTGTGTGTTTTTACTGAATCTGATACAGAAAAAATCATACCAAAAATTAGTAGACAATTATTTATACTATATGAAAAAGGTGGGTAACCATAATTCGATCTCAAGAAAATTGCTGTTCGGCTTATCGCTGACGTTAATTTTCTCCCTAACTTCATTTGCTCAAGATGCTGCTGCTCCGGCGGCGCCTGAAGCTGCGGCTGCTGCTCCTGCTGCAGGTGGCGGTGATCCAGTAAAAGGGAAGGAACTTTTTAATGCAAATTGCGCTGCATGTCACAAATTAGATGCTAAATCAACTGGTCCCGCTTTAAGAGGGGTGGCTGCTAAGCATGATATGGCTTGGATTTACAAGTGGGTGCATAACAGTTCTGACATGATTAAGTCAGGTGATCCTGTTGCTGTTAAACTTTTTGAGGAAAATAACAAATCTGTTATGACTTCTTTTCCTCAGTTGTCTGAAGGTGATATTGATAATATTATAGCGTATACTTCTGAAGTAAAAGCTGAGCCTGCTAAGGTTCCTGGAGCTGCAACGCCTCCTGGTACAGATGTTCAAGGCGGTGGAATTTCAAATAACATTATTTTAGGAGCTCTTGCTCTTGTAATGGCTATTTTAGTTGTGATGTTGTTCATGGTGAACAAGGTTTTAACTAAGGTTGCAAATAAAAATGGTATTGAGGTTGCTCCAAAAGAAGCTAGAACTCCAATCTGGAAAGCTTTCGTTAAAAACCAATTTTTGGTTTTAGTGACTTCTATCTTTTTGCTTTTGGCAAGTGGTTATTTTGTATACGGATACTTGATGCAAGTAGGTGTAGATCAGAATTATGAGCCAATTCAGCCAATTCACTATTCTCACAAAATTCACGCTGGTGATAACGAAATCAATTGTAAATATTGCCACTCTGCTGCTCGTGTAAGTAAAACAGCTGGTATTCCTTCATTAAATGTTTGTATGAACTGTCATAAAAATATTTCTGAGGTTGCTGAAACAACTGCTACTCCTGAGTACAGTAAAGCTTTCTATGATGCGCAGATTCAAAAATTATATGATGCTGTTGGATGGGATAAAGCTAAACAAGCTTATACTGGAAAAACGCAGCCTGTAAAATGGGTTCGTATTCATAATCTTCCTGATTTTGTTTACTTCAATCACTCACAACACGTTTCTGTTGCTGGAATTGAATGTCAAACTTGTCACGGACCAGTACAAGAATTTGAAATCATGAAGCAATATTCTAAATTAACAATGGGATGGTGTGTGGATTGCCACAGAAAAACTGATGTTAAAATGGAAGGTAATGCTTACTATGATAAAATTCATGCTGAACTTTCTAAAAAATACGGTGTAGAGAAATTAACTGCAGCGCAAATGGGAGGTTTAGAATGCGGTAAATGCCACTATTAATCGATTTATTAAGATTTTAATATATATATACAATGTCATCAAACAAAAAATACTGGAAAAGTGTTGAAGAGCTAGAAAATAGCTCTATTGTTGAGGCGCTTAGAAATAACGAGTTTGTTGAAGAAATTCCTACTGATGAGTTTTTGGGTAACGCTGAGGCTTTATCTACATCAGGGACTTCACGTCGTGACTTTTTAAAGTACGTAGGGTTTAGTACTGCAGCTGTTACATTAGCTGCCTGCGAAGGTCCTGTTCACAAGTCTATCCCTTATGTATTACAACCAGAGCAAATCATTCCTGGTGTTGCAGATTATTATGCAACTACAGTTTTTGATGGTTTTGATTTTGCTAATCTTTTGGTAAAAACTCGTGAGGGTCGTCCAATTAAAATTGAAAACAATACAATTGCAGGAGCTAAATTTTCTGCGAATGCTAGAATTCATGCTTCTATTTTAGGATTGTATGATAGCGGTCGTTTGAAAGAGCCTAAAGTAGATGGAAAAGACTCTACTTGGTCTGCTGCTGATTTAAAAATCAAATCTAGCTTAGCTGATGCAAAAGCTAAAGGTGGTCAAGTTGTGTTGTTAACTAATACTTTGGCAAGTCCATCTACAGAAAAATTAATTGCTGAGTTTATTGCTAAAAATCCTAATGCAAAGCATGTTGTATATGATGCAGTTTCGTCATCAGAAGCTTTAGATGCTTTTGAATCTGTATATGGTCAAAGAGCTTTAGTAGATTATGATTTTTCAAAATCTTCTTTAATTGTATCTGTTGGAGCTGATTTCTTAGGAGATTGGCAAGGTGGTGGATATGATGCTGGATATGCACAAGGACGTATTCCTCAAAACGGAAAAATGTCTCGTCACTTTCAGTTTGAATCAAATATGACATTGTCTGGAGCTGCTGCAGATAAGCGTGTTCCAATGACTACGGCTGTTCAAAAACAAGCTTTAGTTCAAATTTATAATATTATTGCAGGTGCTTCCGTTCCTGTAGCTTTAGATGAAAAAGTTAAAGCTGAAGTAGTAAAAGCTGCTCAGCAACTTAAAGCTGCTGGACCTAAAGGAGTTTTAGTATCTGGAATTGAAGATAAAAATGCTCAATTATTAGTATTAGCTATCAATCAAGTATTGGCTAGCGAAGCTTTTACTACAGCTGGAGCAAGACAAATTAGAAAAGGTTCTAATGCTGTTGTTGCACAGTTAATTAAAGATTTGAACGCTGGAAGTGTTCATACTTTAATTATGAGCGGAGTTAATCCAGTTTATACATTAGCTGATTCAGCTGCTTTCGTATCTGGATTGAAAAAAGTTAAAACTTCTGTTGCTTTTGCATTAAAAGAAGATGAGACTGCATCAATTGTTACAGTTGCCGCACCAACTCCTCATTATTTAGAGTCTTGGGGTGATGTTGAATTGACAAAGGGAACTTATAGTTTAACGCAGCCAACTATTCGTCCTATCTTTAATACAAAACAATTTCAAGATGTATTATTGTCATTAAATGGTACTCCTGGTACTTTTTATGATTATCTAAAAGCAAATTCTGGAGTGTTTACTGCAGGATCATCTTGGAATAAAGTATTACATGACGGTGTTTATGTAGTTGGTTCTGCTGCTTTAGCTGGTGGAGCAATTGATGGTGCTGCTGCTGCAAATGCTGTTGCAAGATCTAAATCTGCTGGAGATTTTGAATTAGTATTATATACTAAAACAGGGATGGGTGACGGACAACATGCAAACAACCCTTGGTTGCAAGAGTTTCCAGATCCAATCACAAGAGTTTCTTGGGATAACTATGTTACTGTTTCGAATGCTGATGCTAAGAAAATTGGTTTATCAAATGAAATCGTAGCAAACGGAGGTTTAAATGGTAGTTATGCTACTATTACTACTGCTGATGGAGTTAAATTGGAAAATGTTCCAGTTATCGTTCAACCAGGTCAAGCAGTAGGAACTATTGGTTTAGCTGTTGGTTACGGACGTAAGGCATCTCTAAAAGAAGAAATGCAAGTAGGTATTAATGCTTACGCTTTATATAAAGGATTTAATGGAGTTCAATCTGTATCTATCGTTAAAGCTGGTGGAGAACATGAGTTTGCTTGTGTTCAAGGTCAGAAAACTTTAATGGGTAGAGGAGATATTATTAAAGAAACTACTTTAGAAGTATTTAATACTAAAGATGCAGAACATTGGAATGAAAAACCAATGGTATCTTTAGATCACCAAGAAGTAGAGGCTACAACAGTAGACCTTTGGGAATCATTTGACCGTACAACTGGTCACCATTTTAATCTTTCAATTGATTTAAATGCTTGTACTGGATGTGGTGCATGTGTTATTGCTTGTCACGCTGAAAACAACGTTCCTGTTGTTGGGAAAGCTGAAGTTAGAAGAAGCCGTGATATGCACTGGTTACGTATCGATAGATATTACTCTTCTGAAAGCACTTTTGAAGGTGATAACGAAAGAAAAGAAGGAATAGCTGGTTTGTCTAGTTCATTATCTACATTTAATGAAATGGAAAAACCTGGGGATAATCCTCAAGTAGCATTCCAACCAGTAATGTGTCAGCACTGTAACCACGCACCTTGTGAGACAGTTTGTCCAGTAGCTGCTACATCTCATGGTCGTCAAGGTCAAAACCACATGGCTTACAACAGATGTGTTGGTACTCGTTATTGTGCAAACAACTGCCCTTATAAAGTACGTCGTTTCAACTGGTTCTTATACAACAAGAACAGTGAATTCGATTATCATATGAATGACGATTTAGGTCGTATGGTATTAAATCCAGACGTAAACGTTCGTTCTCGTGGTGTTATGGAAAAATGTTCTTTCTGTATCCAAAGTACTCAAGCTGTAATTCTTCAAGCAAAACGTGAAGGTAGAGTAGTGGCAAAAGATGAGTTCAACAATGCTTGTGCTTGTTCTGCTGCTTGTTCTTCTGGAGCTATGGTCTTCGGAGACGTTAATGATAAAGAAAGTGAAGTTGCTAAACTTGCTGAAAGCGAAAGAGCATATCACTTATTAGAGCATGTGGGTACAAAACCAAATGTTTTCTATCATGTTAAAGTTAGAAATACTTAGAAAAATTATTAATTAAGAAACAATATAAAGGATTATGTCGTCTCATTACGAAGCACCCATTAGAAAACCTTTAGTTATAGGTGATAAATCATATCACGATGTAACTGTAGATGTGGCAGCGCCTGTTGAAGGACCTGCAAATAAACAATGGTGGATTGTATTTACAATCGCATTAGTAGCCTTCCTTTGGGGGTTAGGTTGTATAATTTACACCGTATCTACCGGTATCGGAACATGGGGATTAAATAAAACAGTTGGTTGGGCTTGGGATATCACTAACTTCGTTTGGTGGGTAGGTATTGGTCACGCCGGAACATTAATTTCTGCGGTATTATTACTTTTCCGTCAACGTTGGAGAATGGCTATTAACCGTTCTGCAGAAGCGATGACTATCTTCTCGGTAGTACAAGCAGGTCTATTTCCAATTATTCACATGGGACGTCCATGGTTAGCATACTGGGTATTACCGATACCAAATCAATTTGGATCTCTATGGGTAAACTTTAACTCACCATTACTTTGGGACGTATTTGCGATTTCAACTTATCTTTCGGTTTCATTGGTTTTCTGGTGGACTGGTTTATTACCTGACTTTGCGATGCTTCGTGATAGAGCTATAACTCCATTTAATAAAAGAGTGTATTCTATCTTAAGTTTTGGATGGAGCGGTAGAGCAAAAGACTGGCAGCGTTTTGAAGAAGTATCTTTAGTATTAGCTGGTTTAGCAACTCCTCTTGTACTTTCTGTACACACGATTGTATCTATGGACTTTGCTACTTCTGTAATTCCAGGATGGCATACAACAATTTTCCCTCCTTACTTCGTTGCTGGAGCGGTATTCTCAGGATTTGCAATGGTAAATACATTGTTGATCGTTATGAGAAAAGTATCTAATCTTGAAGCTTATATTACATTACAACATATCGAATTGATGAATATCATTATTATGATTACAGGTTCTATTGTTGGTGTAGCTTATATTACTGAGTTATTTGTAGCTTGGTATTCAGGAGTAGAGTATGAGCAATATGCATTCTTAAACAGAGCTACTGGACCTTACTGGTGGGCATATTGGTCAATGATGACATGTAACGTGTTCTCTCCACAGTTCATGTGGTTTAAAAAATTAAGAACTAGTATCATGTTCTCATTCATTATTTCGATTGTAGTTAATATCGGAATGTGGTTCGAAAGATTCGTAATTATTGTTACTTCTTTACATAGAGATTACCTTCCATCTTCTTGGACAATGTTCTCACCAACATTTGTTGATATTGGAATTTTCATTGGAACAATTGGTTTCTTCTTCGTATTGTTTTTATTGTACTCAAGAACTTTCCCTGTAATTGCTCAGGCAGAGGTTAAAACAATTTTGAAAGGAACAGGAGATAATTACATTAGAGAAAGAGCAAATAAAGATTCACATCATGAGTAATAAAGTTATATACGCCATTTATAATGACGATGACGTTTTGATGGATGCAGTAAAGAAAACTAGAGCTGCTCATCATCATATTGAAGAGGTTTTTACTCCATTCCCAGTTCACGGATTGGATAAAGCTATGGGACTAGCACCAACAAGATTAGCAATATGTGCTTTTTTATACGGATGTGTTGGTATTTCTGTTGCAACAACTATGATGAGCTACATCATGATTCATGACTGGCCGCAAGATATTGGAGGTAAACCAAGTTTTAGTTTTATACAAAACATGCCTTCTTTTGTGCCAATTATGTTTGAGATGACTGTATTCTTTGCAGCTCACTTAATGGTAATTACTTTTTATATGAGAAGTAGATTATGGCCTTTTAAAGAAGCTGAGAATCCAGATGTTAGAACAACAGATGACCATTTCTTAATGGAAGTTGCTGTAAATAATAACGAAGCTGAATTAGTTTCTTTCTTTGAAGGAACAGGAGCAGTTGAAGTTAAAGTAATAGAAAAGAATTAATTGTAGCTATGAAAAGGATATATAAAATAACACTTTTAGTTGGTATAACTATTTTAGTTTCATCTTGCCACAATAATTCGGCACCGAACTATCAGTATTTCCCAAATATGTATGAGTCTGTAGCTTATGAGCCATATACAGAAGCAAAAATATTTAAGGGAGGAAAAGAAGGACAGCTTCCTGTTGCAGGAACTATTAATAGAGGTTTTGAACCTTATGAATATGAAAATTCAACTGCTGGTTACGAATTAGCAAAAGCTAATTTAAAATCTCCTTTGGATTCTATTGAAAGAAATTCTGGAAAAGGTAAAGAGCTTTTCGAAATTTATTGTATCAGCTGTCATGGTGCAGCTGGAAACGGTAAAGGTAAATTGGTTGAAAGAGAAAAATTTCTTGGAGTACCTAGCTATAAAGACAGAGATATCACTGAAGGAAGTATCTTTCACGTTGAAACTTATGGTTTAAATGCAATGGGTTCACATGCAAATCAATTAAGTGCTCACGAACGTTGGTTAGTTGCTGACTATGTTCTGAAACTAAAAAGCCAATTATAATTGTTGAACAAACTGATCGTAATAGATATGTATACATTTTCAAGTAAATTAAAAACTTTTTCTATCATCTTAATGGCCGTTGGTTTATTAGGAATTGGGTATGGTTTTTTAAGTGCGCCAAAAGATATTCAAGAAGTTGAAAAAATACTAGCTGCAGATGAACATGGTTCTCATGGTGCTGCACATGAAGAAAAAGCGGAGGCATCTCACAAAGAAGAAGGTCATCATGCTGCTGCTGAAGCTGCACATGACTCTCACAAAGGTGCGGAGCACGCTGAAGTTTCTGGTGCTAATGAGCACGAGAAGCATTTAGAGCACGTGTTGCACCAATTACAAAACAAACCTTGGTCTGCAGTATATGTAGCTTGTATTTTCTTTTTACTGCTTTCTATGGGAGTTTTAGCTTTTTATGCTATTCAACAAGTTGCTCAGGCAGGTTGGTCTCCAGTTTTATTTAGAGTAATGCAAGGTTTAACGGCTTATTTACCAGCTGGTTCAATTATCTTTTTTATAATTTTAGTTTTATGCGGATTACATTTTAATCATATTTTCGTATGGTTAGGTGAAGGTGTAACAGATCCTAATAGCCCAAATTATGATGCTATTATTGCAGGTAAATCAGGTTATTTAAACTTTCCTTTCTGGATTGCAAGAGCTTTTATCTTTTTATTAGGATGGAACATCTACCGTCATTTTTCTAGAAAAAATTGTTTAGCACAAGATGAGGCAAACGACGATCTTTACTACAAAAAGAATTTTAAAGCTTCTGCTGGATTCTTAGTATTCTTTATCGTTTCTGAGTCTATTATGTCTTGGGATTGGATTATGTCTTTTGACCCACACTGGTTTAGTACTTTATTTGGATGGTATGTATTTGCTTCGTTCTTCGTAAGTGGAATTACTTCTATTGCTTTAGTAACGATATACTTAAAATCTAAAGGATACTTAGAGTATGTAAATACTAGTCATATTCACGATTTAGCTAAATTTATGTTTGGTATAAGTGTTTTCTGGACTTATTTATGGTTCTCTCAATTCATGTTAATTTGGTATGCTAATATTCCAGAAGAGGTAACTTATTTCGTAACAAGAATTCAATTATATAATCTTCCATTCTTTGGGGCGGTTGTTATGAACTTTGTTTTCCCATTATTAATATTAATTAATACTGACTTTAAACGCCTTAACTGGGTTGTTGTTATGGCTGGTGTTGTAATATTATTAGGTCATTATGTTGATTTCTTTAATATGATTATGCCTGGTACAGTAGGAGACAAATGGTTTATTGGAGTTCCTGAAATTGCATCTATTCTTTTCTTCTTAGGTTTATTTATATTTGTTGTATTTACTGCATTAACTAAATCTCCTTTGCTTGCAAAAAGAAATCCTTTCATTGAAGAAAGTAAACATTTTCATTATTAATATTTAAAGAAGTAAACAGATGACAAGTTTGTTGGTAATTATAGTTTTAGTTTTATTAGCAGTTGCATTATGGCAATTGACCAAGATATTTGATCTTACTCAAGTAGGAG
>Ga0160449_1000863_pt1 | contig 16071 bp, 17 predicted proteins | sample HID1975I_E1MG_FD_108216 | JGI IMG/M metagenome (GOLD analysis project Ga0160449, IMG submission 108216) | Enriched soil microbial communities from UW Madison campus, WI, USA - HID1975I_E1 MG | ecosystem: Environmental > Terrestrial > Soil > Unclassified | place: USA: Madison, Wisconsin...
ACCAACGCGCTTTGGTTGTAACCATACAAACTCATATCGCCTTTGCCGTGTTCAACCACGACGACAAGGCCATAGCCCTGCAACCAGTCGGCGAGAATGACACGTCCGTCAGCAATGGCTTTAACTTCAGTGCCTTCACCCGCAGCGATAACTATCCCTTTCCAACGTAGCTCACCCTGGAGCTGTTCGCCATAGCGATGCAAAATTGACCCACGTACCGGCCAGAAGGCTTGTCCGCGTGGAGCGCCGAGGCCACCCGTACGCGAAATCAGTGAACGTTCGCTTTCTGTTGGTTTATAGGTGCTACCTTTGCTGGTCGCTTCCTTTTGGCGAGTTTTAACTTGCTCAGCTTCACGGGCTTCTTTTTCAGCTCTCGCTTTCGCAGCGGCTTCCGCACGGGCAATTTGCCCCTGGAGACGCGACTGGTTCTGGCGCATTTCACTCAGCTTTTGCTGGTCTTGCTGCAAAGAAGACTCGAGAGTAGACAGTGTTTTCTTACGCTCGTTACGCGCGCTTTCAAGCTTAGTTTGCTGAGCTTGTTGCTCGTAGAGAAGGGTCTGCTGCTCGGTTTGCTTAGATTCCAGACTGGCTTTTTGCTCATCAACTTCAGCTTTAGTTTGCTTAAGCTTTTCGATAGTTTCCTGACGCGCTGCGTTCAGGTAACCAAAATATGCCTGCAAACGTTGCCCACGCTGGCTTTCTTCGCCGCTTAAAATCAGCTGAATGCCGGTATGTTGGCCCTGGCGAAAAGCAGCATCAAGTTGAGCCGCCAGATTGCGCTCCTGCGAGGCCTGCTGTTTTTGCAGTTTCGCGAGTGAAGCGTTCATGGTGTCGATTTGGCGGTTGAGATCGGCAAGCGTGTTTTGCGTATCGCGCAGCTTGCGGCTGGCTTCGGCGATAGCTTTTTCTTGTGCCTGGAGTTGAGCGAGTAATGTAGAGCGTTGTTGCTGTTGCTGGCGTACCGCACGTTCTTGAGTCGCAATATTCTGCTGAATAGATTTCAACTCAGCGCGATCGTCGGCATGGCTGATCGAGGGGCATAACAATACGCCAGCGCTTAAAACGCTGGCGTACATCATAGGCCTGACTGAAAACAGTTTCGTTTTCACGGCCCATGTTATTGAAAAAATCGCCTTTCCCCTCATGGGGAGGGATTATTCCACGATGAACAGCGGCTTGCCAGTCATCTCTTGCGGGATTTCCATCCCCATTAGGTTCAGCATCGTTGGTGCGATATCAGAAAGCTTGCCGCCTTCAACCGCTTTCACGTTACGGGAACCGACATAAATCAACGGAACTGGCAGGCTGGTGTGCGCAGTGTGCGCCTGGCCTGTTGCCGGGTCAGCCATCTGCTCTGCGTTGCCGTGGTCAGCGGTGATAAGCAATTGCCCACCGACATTTTCAACCGAAGCAACAACCTGCGCAATACATTGGTCCAGCGCTTCGATTGCCGCAATAGCCGCTTCGTAAACACCGGTATGGCCGACCATATCACCATTTGGATAGTTACAAATGATAGTGTCGTATTTGCCGCTGTTGATAGCTGCCAGCAGTTTTTCGGTCAGTTCGACAGAACTCATTTCCGGCTGCAAATCGTAAGTAGCAACTTTCGGGGAGTTAATCAGAATGCGGTCTTCGCCAGCGAACGGTTCTTCAACGCCACCGTTATAGAAGAAGGTCACGTGAGCATATTTTTCAGTTTCGGAGATACGCAACTGAGTTTTGTCATGCTTCGCCATCCACTCACCGAAGGTATTGGTCAGTGAAGCTGGTGGATAAGCACAAGCGGCTTTGATGTCTGCTGCATATTCGGTCAGCATCACGAAATCGCCGAAGTTAATCACTTTCTTACGGGCAAAACCGTCGAAGTCAGCGTTAACAAAAGTACGGGTAATTTGACGAGCACGGTCAGCGCGGAAGTTCATGAAGATCAGCGCGTCGCCGTCGTTCATTGCGGCATCCGCTTCGCCTTCTGCACGAATCACAGTCGGTTTAACGAATTCATCGTTCTCGTCGCGAGCGTAAGCTGCTTCCAGACCTGCAACAGCAGTTTCTGCCTGGAATTCACCTTGAGCCAGAGTCAGCAGATCGTAAGCCAGTTCAACGCGATCCCAGCGGTTGTCGCGGTCCATAGCGTAGTAACGGCCAATCAGGGAGGCAACGCGGCCTTTGCCCAGAGCAGCGAATTTGTCGGCAAATTTCTTCAGAGAAGATTCTGCGCTGCGTGGCGGTGTGTCACGACCATCCAGGAATGCGTGCAGGTAGATTGCTTCTGCGCCACGCTCTGCGGCCAGTTCAATCATTGCCAGAATGTGTTCTTCGTGGCTGTGAACGCCACCGGCTGATGCCAGACCCATGATGTGTACTGCTTTGCCAGCAGCAACCGCTTTGTCTACTGTCGCAGTCAGCGTTGGGTTTGCGAAGAAAGTACGTTCTTTAATTTCAACGTCCAGGCGAGTCAGGTCCTGGTAAACAATACGGCCTGCGCCGAGGTTTACGTGGCCAACTTCGGAGTTACCCATTTGGCCGTCTGGCAGACCGACTTCCAGGCCGGATGCGTTGATCAACGTGTGTGGACGCTGCGCCCACAGGTTATCCATAACCGGGGTTTTAGCATTCAGAATAGCGTTATCTTGCTGCTCTTCGCGGTGGCCATAGCCATCCAGAATCACCAGAACCATAGGTTTTTTAGTAACTGACATTGCGACAACCTCTAAGTCAAAGACAAAATTTGCGTAATTTTACTACAGGCCACGGGGTAAATAGCCGCAGAAGATCAAAGAAAGAGGCTGGATTGTGATCGGTTTTACGTCGTTAAGGTAATTTTTTTCGTAACAGGCCGCAGAATCCACATTACCTGGCGCAGACTGGCTGTATTTGCCACAACGCAAATGTATACTCCTCACCTGGTTTTTTCATATTACTTAGTCGGGAGTTACACCCCCCCATGCAAGAAATTATGCAATTCATTAGTCGCCATCCCATACTTAGTCTGGCGTGGGTTGGCTTACTGGCCGCCGTACTTTTCATGACCTTTAAAGGCTTAACCTCTAAAGTTAAAGTTATCACTCGTGGCGAAGCGACACGCCTGATCAACAAAGAAGATGCTGTTGTGGTTGACGTACGTTCGCGTGATGATTATCGCAAAGGCCATATCGCTAACTCATTGAACGTGTTGCCTGCTGACATTAAAAGTGGCAACTTCGGTGAGCTGGAAAAACATAAAGCACAGCCGGTGATCGTGGTTTGTGGCAACGGTGTTTCTTCTCAAGAATCAGCAGCGCTGCTGACCAAAGCTGGTTTTGAGCAAGTCACTTTGCTGAAAGAAGGGATTGCTGGCTGGAGCGGGGAAAACCTGCCGTTGGTTCGCGGTAAATAAATCGAGACGCACACTGGGGATGACCATGGCGAATATTGAAATCTACACCAAAGCAACCTGTCCGTTTTGCCATCGTGCAAAAGACCTGCTGAAAAGCAAAGGGGTCGCGTTTCAGGAATTAGCGATTGATGGCGATGCCGTTAAGCGTGAAGAGATGATTAAACGCAGTGGGCGCACCACAGTGCCGCAGATTTTTATTGACGCACAGCACATTGGTGGTTGCGATGACTTGTACGCACTCGATGCTCGTGGTGGACTCGATCCCCTGCTGCGCTAGTGCAGTTCCTTTGTCGCATACTGCCGTTTAAGGACGTATTAATTTTTTAAGGGTTTAACAATGTCAGAACAAAACAACACAGAAATGGCTTTCCAGATTCAGCGTGTTTACACCAAAGACATCTCTTTTGAAGCGCCGAATGCACCGCATGTATTCCAGAAAGACTGGCAGCCAGAAGTTAAACTGGATCTCGATACGGCTTCCAGCCAATTGGCAGACGACGTTTATGAAGTTGTGTTGCGTGTGACTGTGACCGCAACACTGGGCGAAGACACTGCATTCCTGTGCGAAGTTCAGCAGGCGGGTATCTTCTCCATCGGTGGGATCGAAGGTCCGCAGATGGCACATTGCTTGGGTGCGTACTGCCCGAACATTCTGTTCCCTTATGCACGTGAAGCAATCACTAGCCTGGTTTCTCGTGGCACCTTCCCGCAGCTGAACCTTGCACCGGTTAACTTCGATGCGCTGTTCATGAGTTATCTGCAGCAGCAATCTGGCGAAGGCGAAGGTGCTGAAAACCATCAGGATGCCTGATGAACAGCCTTAATGCTTCAATGACTGTGATCGGTGCCGGTTCTTACGGCACCGCTCTTGCCATCACCCTGGCGCGTAATGGCCACCACGTCGTATTGTGGGGCCATGACCCTAAACATCTTGCTGTATTGCAGGCCGATCGCTGCAATGCTGCATTTCTTCCTGACGTTCCTTTTCCAGACACTCTTCACCTTGAAAGCGACTTAGCAAAAGCATTGGCTGCCAGCCGCAATATTCTGGTTGTCGTGCCGAGCCACGTTTTCGGCGAAGTGCTGCGTCAAATTAAGCCACTTATGCGCAAAGATGCGCGTATCGTGTGGGCGACTAAAGGTCTGGAAGCTGAAACCGGACGTTTGCTACAAGACGTTGCGCGTGAAGCGTTAGGAGACGAAATCCCATTAGCGGTGATTTCCGGCCCGACGTTTGCCAAAGAGCTGGCGGCAGGTTTGCCGACAGCAATTGCACTGGCAGCAACGGACGAAACTTTTGCTCAGGATCTCCAGCAATTGCTGCACTGTGGCAAAAGCTTCCGTGTTTACAGTAACCCGGATTTCATCGGCGTGCAGTTGGGCGGCGCGGTGAAAAACGTGATTGCGATTGGCGCGGGGATGTCTGACGGCATTGGCTTTGGTGCTAACGCTCGAACGGCATTGATCACGCGTGGCCTTGCGGAAATGACGCGTCTTGGTAGTGCCTTGGGTGCAGATCCTGAAACCTTTATGGGAATGGCAGGGCTAGGCGACCTGGTACTGACTTGTACCGATAACCAATCACGTAACCGTCGCTTCGGCATGGCGCTGGGGCAGGGTGCGGACGTGGATTCGGCACAGCAGAAAATCGGCCAGGTTGTTGAAGGCTATCGCAATACCAAAGAAGTGCGGGAACTGGCGGCGCGTGTAGGCGTCGAAATGCCAATAACCGAGGAAATTTATCAGGTATTGTATTTCGGAAAAAACGCTCGCGAGGCAGCATTGACTTTGCTTGGTCGTACTCGCAAGGATGAGCGGAGCGGTAGTTAATACCCATCATACTTCAAGCCGCATCTTTGTTGGCTGCGTGAACTCACCCGAATCACTTACTTATGTAAGCTCATCGGGATTCGTTCTCTTGCCGCCGCGATGCAACTCGAATTATTTTGGGTATAGCTACAATTGATGGAACAACACAACCGCAATAACTGAAGCGTTCCGGTACTTTGTGCCGGGCGCTGTTTTTCTGTCTGGAGAGAGCAATGTCGTCTGAAGAACTGGATCTGGTGTGGAACAACATTAAAGCCGAAGCGCGAGCGCTTGCCGATTGTGAACCGATGTTGGCCAGTTTTTACCACGCAACTCTCCTCAAGCACGAAAACTTAGGCAGTGCGCTGAGCTATATGCTCGCCAATAAACTTGCTTCCCCGATTATGCCCGCGATCGCGATTCGTGAAGTTGTCGAAGAAGCTTACGCGGCAGAACCACAAATGATTGCCTCCGCCGCCTGCGATATTCAGGCCGTGCGCACCCGTGACCCGGCGGTAGATAAATATTCTACTCCGCTGTTATACCTGAAAGGTTTTCATGCGCTGCAATCTTACCGCATCGGTCACTGGCTGTGGAAAGAGGGCCGCCGCGCGTTAGCGATATTCCTGCAAAACCAGGTTTCAGTCTCGTTCCAGGTCGATATCCACCCGGCGGCGAAAATTGGCTGTGGGATTATGCTCGATCACGCCACCGGCATTGTGATCGGTGAAACGGCTATCGTTGAAAATGACGTGTCGATTTTGCAGTCGGTAACGCTGGGTGGTACTGGCAAAACCAGTGGCGATCGCCACCCTAAGATTCGTGAAGGCGTGATGATTGGTGCCGGCGCAAAAATCCTCGGCAACATTGAAATTGGGCGCGGCGCGAAAATTGGCGCAGGCTCAGTGGTGTTACAACCAGTGCCGCCTCATACCACGGCTGCTGGGGTTCCTGCGCGGATTGTGGGTAAACCTGAAAGCGATATGCCTGCCATTGATATGGATCAGCACTTTAACGGAGCCAACAATGGCTTCGAATACGGCGACGGAATCTAGCTTCTCAGAACGGCGCCGGGATAACCCAACTGGCGCCACGCTTCGTAAACCACCACTGATACTGCGTTCGACAGATTCATGCTGCGGCTGTCCGGCATCATCGGAATACGAATTTTTTGTTCAGCTGGCAGAGCATCAAGAATGGTTGCAGGCAGGCCTCGTGTTTCCGGGCCAAACACCAAATAATCCCCATCCTGATAGCTTACTGCGCTGTGCGCAGGTGTTCCCTTTGTGGTCAACGCAAAGATTCGCTGTGGGTTTTCTGCTTCCAGAAAAGCGCTGTAGTCTTTATGGCGGTTAACGGCGGCGAACTCGTGATAATCCAGCCCTGCGCGACGAAGACGCTTATCATCCCAGCCAAAGCCTGTCGGCTCGATAATGTGCAACCGGAAGCCGGTATTGGCACAAAGACGGATGATATTCCCGGTATTCGGTGGGATTTCAGGTTCAAACAACACGATATTTAGCATACGGCCCCCATAAGACAAGGCGCGCAGAATATCAATTTATCGCCAGAAGGAAAACAGGCCCCGAAGGGCCTGGTCTTTACGATGATTAATTAACGATGATAGAGCGGCAGCCAAAGAACCAGCCGCAACCCGCCTAACGGGCTGTCGTCAGCTTTCACCCAACCACGATGCTGCTGAACAGCCGTTTCTACAATCGCTAATCCCAGCCCTGTTCCACCAGATTCGCGATCGCGCGCTTCGTCTGTGCGATAGAACGGCCGGAATATTTGCTCACGATCTTCCGGGCTAACGCCTGGGCCGTCATCATCAACCGTGATAGTAATCCCTTGATTATCAACGGAGAAATTGACAGCTATTTTCGTATGCGAGTAGCGTAAGGCGTTGCGAACAATATTCTCCAGCGCGCTTTCCAGCGAGTTGGGATTACCGTACATCAACCACGGGCCAGGCGGGTAAGTGACTTCCAGCGATTTGCCCATCTGTTCGGCCTCAAAGGCTGCGTTATCCAGCACTTCGGACCAGATTTGATTGGCTTTCATCGTCTCGCTTGCCAGCGCATTTTTTTGCTGATTGCGCGACATCACCAGCAGGTCGTTGATCATGCCGTCCAGGCGCTGAGCTTCGGTTTCGATGCGTTCCAGCTCCTTACTTTCACCCGCTTTACGGCGCAGCAAAGCCGTGCCCAATTGCAGACGGGTTAACGGCGTACGTAGTTCATGGGAAATATCAGACAACAGCCTTTGTTGGCTCGTCATCATTCTTTCCAGCGCGGTAATCATCTGGTTAAAACTGGCACCGGCCGCGAGAAATTCTTGCGGTCCGGATTCGAGTTCAGGATGTTGACGCAAATTCCCCTGCGCCACCTCATCGGCAGCATTTTTCAACTTACGTGCAGGTTTTGCCAGACTCCACGCCAGCCATAACAGCAGCGGTGAACTGACCAGCATAGTGACTATGAGTAACAGTAAAGGTCTATCAAACAGCAGGTTAATAAAATCAGATTGGGAGTTACTTGCGGGGCGAATCAGGTAGAGCTGGTAGTTATCTTCACCATCACGTACCGAGAAGGGACCCACTAATTCTACGCGGCCATACTTTTTCTTTTGCGGATGATCGGCGTTATCAGACTGACCGATAAAGTTACGTATTATCTGCATTTCATTGCGCTGGGCGCCAATCACTCGCCCTTCGCTGGTCACGAGTAACAAACGCTGCCCGGGTGGTGCCCATTTATCAATGGCCCGGAACAAACGACGCCACCACATCAGGTCGTTGGGTGGATCGTTTTCAAGTTCCGCTTCGACATGCTGTTCAATCATGATGCCTTGACGTTGCTCATTTTCCATCAGTTCGGTCATTTGACGCGAATCCAGTTTAGGCAGCATCAGCACTAGCATCAGCACTAACGCCAACGTTAACCAGAAGATGGCAAAAATACGCGCGGTAAGGCTACTTATCATGAAGCAGACACCATCAGGTAGCCGCGGCCACGTAATGTTTTAAACCACGGATGACCGTCTTTGCGATCCGGTAACTTACGACGCAAATTGGAAATATGCATGTCGATTGCGCGGTCGAAAGGTGTCAGGCGTTTACCCAGAACTTCCTGGCTTAAATGTTCGCGAGAAACCACCTGGCCCAAATGCTGCGCCAGCAAATAGAGCAGGGTAAATTCGGTACCGGTCAAATCCAGCGCTTGCCCATCAAAGCTTGCTTCCTGGCGACCAGGATTGAGGCTTAAGCCGTCAACTTCAACGGTTGGCGAGCCACTGTCACTGTTTTGCTGCTGCTCACTCCAGTGTGAACGACGCAAAATAGCGCGTATACGGGCCACCAGTTCACGATCGTTAAATGGTTTAGGCAAGTAGTCATCTGCACCCAGTTCGAGGCCGAGAACGCGATCCAGCTCGCTTCCTCGAGCTGTAAGCATAATGACTGGAGTCTGGTGTGACTGGCGCAACTCTTTCAATGTATCAATGCCATTTTTCTTTGGCATCATCACGTCGAGCAATAAAAGGTCAATGGTGTCATCAAGAAGCTCCAACGCTTGTTCACCATCGTGGGCAACAATTACGTTAAAACCTTCCATGTCGAGCAGTTCCTTTAACAGGGAAGTAAGCTCTCGGTCATCATCAACTAGCAGAATTTTATTCATTGTTAAATTACCTCCGAGGCAGAAATTACGTCATCAAGGCGCGCTAATCTATGACTTTACGTTGTTTTACACCCCCTGACGCTAGTTTGCAGCGGGAATCGTAGACTGGCTCTCGTTGAATCGCAGCACAGATGATTTCAGGAGCAAGTGATGCGCAATGTTACCGCTGCCGTCATGGCCTCTACATTGACTCTGATTACCCTGGCGAGCCAAGCCAGAGAGTTACCGGCTAGCGATAACTGGTACCAGGGCGGTGAAGGCACGGTGAAGCGAAATAGCCTTCAAAGCCATATGTTCGACGGGATAAACCTGACCGAACAACAGCGCCAACAAATGCGCGATCTAATGCAACGGGCACGGCATGATAGCCCACCCGTGAATGTAAGCGAAATGGAGACCATGCATAATCTGGTCACCGCAGAGAATTTTGACGAAACGGCAGTGCGTGCTCAGGCTGAAAAAATGGCACAAGAACAAGTGGCTCGCCAGGTTGAAATGGCGAAGGTACGCAATCAAATGTACCGCTTGTTAAGTCCTGAACAGCAGGCCGTTTTGAATGACAAACACCAACAGCGCATGAATCAGTTTCGTGAACTGTCGGATCTGCAACATATGTCTTCGTTGCAGGCATTGAGTAGTAGCAGTAAGCGTAGTAACCAGTAACAAACCCTGTTTTCCTTGCCATAGACACCATCCCTGTCTTCCCCGCCTTAACAGGCGGGTTTTTTTTGCCTGAAGGTTCGGATGAATCCGCTATACTAGCCAGCAATCATTCGCTGGAGCCCCTATGAATCAACAATATGGGAAGCTGGTCAGCCGTGCAGCAATTGCCGCAACGGTGATGGCAACGCTGTTACTTTTGATCAAGATTTTCGCCTGGTGGTATACCGGTTCGGTCAGTATTCTGGCTGCATTGGTCGATTCGCTGGTGGATATCGCCGCGTCGCTGACTAACCTTCTTGTCGTGCGTTATTCTCTGCAACCTGCGGATGAAGAACACACTTTTGGGCATGGGAAAGCGGAATCGCTGGCGGCACTCGCACAAAGTATGTTTATTTCTGGTTCCGCACTGTTCCTGTTTTTGACCGGGATTCAGCATTTAGCGGATCCGGCACAAATGAAACAACCGTTAGTGGGTGTGATCGTTACGGTAATCGCATTACTCAGTACACTTGTACTTGTGACGTTCCAACGTTGGGTCGTGCGTAAGACGCAAAGCCAGGCCGTTCGGGCAGATATGCTTCATTATCAGTCTGATGTTATGATGAACGGAGCCATTTTGGTTGCGTTGGCGCTGTCCTGGTATGGCTGGCATCGCGCTGATTCGATATTTGCATTAGGTATTGGCGTCTATATTTTATATAACGCGATTCGCATGGGGCATGAAGCCGTGCAATCTCTTTTAGATCGCGCATTACCCGATGACGAACGACAGGCAATTGTTGATATCATCAATGCATGGCCCGGTGTTAAAGGGGCGCATGATTTACGCACGCGGCAGTCAGGGCCGACCCGCTTTATTCAAGTCCATATCGAAATGGAAGACAATCTGCCACTGGTTCAGGCGCATGTTATTGCCGAACAAGTGGAGCAAGCGATTTTGCGTCGTTTCCCTGGGTCAGATGTGATTATTCACCAGGACCCCTGCTCGGTAGTCCCGACGCAGCAGCAAGGGCATTTTGAGCTCTAAATATTCGTTGTAAAACCAGGCATTATTGGAATTTTTTGGATAAAATACCGACATATGGCCTGACCTGAATCAATTCAGCAAGAAGCGGTTGTTATACTATTTGTAGCAGAGTCGACGCCTCGGCATGCCGCAGGCCGTTTCCGGCAACAGGATTAATTTGCATTCAAAAGTTCAGAGGTAGTCATGATCAAAAAAATTGGTGTGTTGACGAGTGGCGGTGATGCGCCAGGTATGAACGCCGCGATTCGTGGTGTTGTCCGTGCAGCATTGTCGGAAGGTCTGGAAGTTGTGGGTGTTTATGATGGCTATCTGGGACTGTATGAAGACCGCATGGTGAATCTGGACCGCTACAGCGTGTCCGATATGATCAACCGTGGCGGCACCTTCCTGGGTTCCGCTCGTTTTCCGGAGTTTCGTGATGAGAAAATCCGTGAAGTGGCTATCGAGAATTTGAAAAAACGCGGTATCGATGCGCTGGTTGTTATCGGTGGTGACGGTTCCTATATGGGTGCGATGCGCCTGACTGAAATGGGCTTCCCATGCATCGGTCTGCCAGGCACCATTGATAACGATATCAAAGGCACCGATTACACTATCGGTTTCTTCACCGCTCTGGAAACTGTTGTTGAAGCAATCGACCGCCTGCGTGACACCTCTTCCTCCCACCAGCGTATTTCTATCGTGGAAGTGATGGGCCGTTACTGTGGCGATTTGACCTTAGCTGCGTCGATTGCCGGTGGCTGTGAGTTTGTTGTCCTGCCAGAAGTTGAGTTCAATCGCGAAGACCTGGTTGAAGAAATCAAAGCGGGTATCGCTAAAGGTAAAAAGCACGCTATCGTGGCGATTACAGAGCACATCTGTGATATCGACGAACTGGCTCAATATATCGAAGCGGAAACCAAGCGTGAAACTCGTGCCACCGTCCTGGGCCACATTCAGCGCGGTGGTTCACCGGTTGCTTACGATCGCATTCTGGCTTCCCGCATGGGCGCTTACTCCATCGAACTGTTGCTGCAAGGCCACGGTGGTCGTTGCGTAGGCATTCAGAATGAGAAGCTGGTTCACCATGACATCATCGACGCTATCGAAAGCATGAAGCGTCCGTTCAAAGGTGACTGGCTGGATTGCGCTAAGAAACTGTATTAATTCACGAACAGTGAAAATTGAAGCCGGGGAAACCCGGCTTTTTGTTGTCTGTTATATGCCCAATAGTTATAGCCAATCTTTTTTTATTCTTTAATGAACGGTTAAATTTCTGGCACGCTGCTTTTATCAAATCTGATTAAAGAGAGCGAACGATGAACAAGTGGGGAGTTGGACTTACATTACTGTTGGCATCAACCAGCGTACTGGCGAAAGATATTCAGTTACTTAACGTCTCATACGATCCCACTCGCGAACTTTATGACGAGTACAACAAGGCGTTCAGTGCTCACTGGAAACAACAAACCGGCGATAACGTTGTTATTCGTCAGTCTCACGGTGGCTCAGGTAAACAAGCAACGTCTGTTATCAACGGCATTGAAGCTGACGTAGTGACTCTGGCCCTGGCGTACGATGTCGATGCTATCGCTGAACGTGGCCGTATCGATAAAAACTGGATCAAGCGCCTGCCAGACAACTCCGCGCCTTATACGTCGACTATCGTTTTCCTGGTGCGCAAAGGCAATCCGAAACAAATTCATGACTGGAACGATCTGATTAAACCGGGCGTTTCCGTTATCACTCCAAACCCGAAAAGCTCAGGCGGCGCGCGCTGGAACTATCTGGCAGCGTGGGGTTATGCCCTTCATCACAACAATAACGATCAAGCCAAAGCGCAAGATTTCGTGAAAGCGCTGTATAAAAACGTTGAAGTGCTGGACTCCGGTGCTCGCGGTTCAACCAATACCTTCGTTGAGCGCAATATCGGTGATGTGCTGATTGCCTGGGAAAACGAAGCATTACTGGCAACTAACGAGCTGGGCAAAGATAAGTTTGAAATTGTCACCCCAAGCGAATCAATCCTTGCCGAGCCTACCGTTTCTGTCGTCGATAAAGTGGTCGATAAGAAAGGGACTCAGGAAGTTGCTACGGCGTATCTGAAATACCTTTACTCGCCAGAAGGCCAGGAAATTGCGGCGAAAAACTACTATCGCCCACGCAATGCAGACGTTGCGAAGAAGTATGAAAGTGCTTTCCCGAAACTTAAACTGTATACCATTGATGAAGAGTTCGGCGGCTGGACAAAAGCGCAGAAAGATCACTTCTCAAATGGCGGAACCTTCGACCAGATTAGTCAGCGTTAAGTTTAAAGGCGGCTCCAAAAGGAGCCGTTTTGCTTTTGAGTTTCCGTAAGTTGCGTTACGCTGAGCATCCCTCTTATTGTTTCTGAGGTTTCAATTGCGGTTACGACGCCCGGTCATTCTTTTAATCCTCGTATTGCTTGTTACCGCGGTGGGATGGTTTAGCCTGCGGCAATATTTGCATCACCCCGATGCGCTATGGCGAATCGTCAGCCAGCAATGTGTTCCTCAGCAGCAAAAAAACCAAAGCCCTGAGCCTTGCGCCAAAGTGGATTTGCGCTCGGGATATGTTTTGCTCAAAGACATCAACGGCCCACTTCAATATTTGCTCATGCCTGCCGCGAAAATTAAAGGTATGGAAAGCCCTGAGCTTTTGCAGCCGAAAACACCGAATTTCTTTTGGCTGGCCTGGCAGCAGCGCAATGTGATGAGTGTTCACCGAGGATCTCACGTGCCTGACGAAGTTATTTCGCTCACGATAAACTCCACGTCCGGGCGCACGCAAAACCAGCTGCATATTCATATTTCCTGTTTGCGGGAGGATGTGCGCGAGCAGTTGAATCACTATACAAACACCCTGAACAGCCACTGGCAGCAATTCCCGGAATCATTGGCGGGAAACCAGTACATCGCAAGAAAAGTGGGTGTGGAGGAGTTTTCACAATCTGGCCCGTTCATCATGCTGGCGAATCAGGTTCCGCAGGCACGCGAGCATATGGGGCGTTACAGTATTGCGATGGCACAACTGGCTGACGGAGATTGGGCAGTTTTGGCGACGGAGCGGAATTTACTACGCTTGAATCTGGCTTCTGCTGAGCAACTACAAGATCATGACTGCGGATTGCTCAAAAAATAAAGGCCCTGCCGGAGCAGAGCCTTAACGTTTATTCGCGAGAAAACTTACGCTTTTTTCGCTTCAGCCGCAGCTTTAACGATAACGGCAAATGCGTCTGCTTTCAGGGAAGCACCGCCAACCAGCGCGCCGTCGATATCCGGCTGAGCAAACAGCTCTGCTGCGTTTTTATCGTTTACGGAACCGCCGTACTGGATGATCACTTGCTCAGCCACTTTCGCATCAGCTTTAGCAATGTGGTCACGAATGAATTTGTGAACAGCCTGAGCCTGAGCAGGAGTTGCTGATTTGCCAGTACCGATTGCCCATACTGGTTCGTAAGCGATTACCACGCCTTCGAATGCCGCAGCACCCTGAGTTTTCAGAACCGCGTCAATCTGACGTGCACAAACTTCTTCAGTTTTGCCCGCTTCGTTTTCTGCTTCGGTTTCGCCGATGCAAAGAACAGGGATCAGGCCAACTTCTTTCAGAATGGCGAATTTCTTAGCGATCAGTTCATCAGACTCTGCGTGGTAAGTACGACGCTCTGAGTGACCGATGATGATGTATTTAGCACCAACATCTTTCAGCATTTCTGCGGAAACTTCGCCAGTGAATGCGCCAGACAGGTTCAGGTCAACGTTCTGAGCACCAAGAATGATGTGGCTGCCAGAAGCGGCATGTTTAGCCAGATCCAGATACATAGTAGGAGGAGCGATAGCCACGCCACAGCCAGCAACGCCAGCCAGTTCTTTGCGTAAGCCAGCAACCAGCTCGTGTACCATATGCTTGCTGCCGTTCAGTTTCCAGTTACCCATCACCAAAGGATGTCGCATCTTAATTCTCCACAAGGTCAAACTAATAAAAGAATCGCTGCCATTCAGGGCAGCATGGTCTGTGAAACAGTATAGAGACTCAACTGCCTAAAGGCTTTGCTTTTTGTCATTTATTCGCCGTTGTTAAGCGTTTCAGATAGCGTCAGCTTAATCGGTTCAACTGCGAAAGTAAGCCCCTTTTCACCGTTATCCGCAACCACATAGCGAATCGCGCCATCTGTTTGCGCGTAATAACGCTTGTTCTTACCATTGCCGAGCAATTTGTTAAGTTTCGTCACGCTTTGCGGTTTTGAAAGCGATGTCGTAAACGTGCGAACCAGCGCCGCCATATACTCATTCGCTTTTGCGCGAGCGGCTTTTTGCTCCGGTCCCTGAATCGGTAACCAGGTTATCTGAATAGATTTTATCTTGAGCGTGCCGCGCTCAAGTGCGGCGGACGCATAGAGATTTTCGTTAATCTTACTGGCTGCGCGCATCAGGTTGATTTCATCAGCATTAGAGTCGATGGCGCGGAATTCGTTGATCGGCAACTTCGGATTTTCAGCGCTGAATTTTTCCCGAAACTGCGTGATGTTCATGTCAAACGTTGGCGCACCTGCCAGCAAATACGGAGCGGCTTGTAGCGTTGACGCAGAATCTGTAGGCGGATCGGCCCAGACCACCGCGGTGGGTAGCATCAGTAAAGCCAGAGCTGCAAACAGATGTCTCATTGACAAATTCTCCTGTGAATTCTGCTTCCCGATTAAATCGGCATTCCGTTGGCTTGTCAAAACCCGGCATAGCCAGGGTACACTACGGCGCTAAACAATAAAATGGACCTTACCATGACCATACAGCAATGGCTGTTCTCTTTTAACGGACGTATTGGACGTCGTGACTTCTGGATTTGGATTGGCGTTTGGTTAATCGCGCTGATCATTCTCTTCACCCTGGCGGGTGCAGAAATTATGCCTTATTCCACCGCGGGTTTCTTTTTATCGGGTTCGTTGATTCCAACGGCGGCGGTGATTGTGAAACGTCTGCATGACAGAAATAAGAAAGGCTGGTGGGCGCTGCTGTTTATTCCAGCCTGGCTGCTGCTCGCGGGCAACTGGGAAACATTCGGAACTTTAGCGCAATGGGGACTTGGACGTTTTATCCCAACGCTGATTCTGGTGATGGTGATTATGGACCTGGGCGCGTTTGTTGGCACCCAGGGTGAAAACCGTTTTGGCAAAGACACCAGCGAAGTGAAGTACCGCTAACTTACCAATAATGTTCAGCAGTCATATGGCCCGGTCGGCGACGTAAATGTTTGGTCATCTGCCGGGTATCTTTCAGCAATTGCTGCGTATCACGTACCATCTGCGGGTTGCCGCACAACATCACATGGCTGGTTTCAATGTTCATCGGCAATCCGACTGCCGCTTCCAGCTCACCGTTTTCGATCAATGCAGGCACGCGTCCGGTTAGCGAACCCGGAATAGACTCACGGCTGACAACCGTCTGAATGCGTAGCTTTCCTTCGTATTGCTGCTGGAGTTTTTGCATTAACGGCAAATAACTCAAGTCCTGCGCGTA
>Ga0160449_1000865_pt1 | contig 16035 bp, 18 predicted proteins | sample HID1975I_E1MG_FD_108216 | JGI IMG/M metagenome (GOLD analysis project Ga0160449, IMG submission 108216) | Enriched soil microbial communities from UW Madison campus, WI, USA - HID1975I_E1 MG | ecosystem: Environmental > Terrestrial > Soil > Unclassified | place: USA: Madison, Wisconsin...
CGAGGAGTTCGACGAAGAGGTGTGGCCGATCCTCGCCGAGCGGGTGCCGGCGTTCGAAGGCATCAAGGTGGTCAACTTCTGGGCCGGGCATTACGACTTCTGCGTGCTCGACCACAACGCCATCGTCGGCCCGCATAACGAGGTGAGCAACTTCCTGTTCTGCAACGGCTTCAGCGGGCACGGCCTGCAGCAGGCGCCGGCCATTGGTCGCGGGCTGTCCGAACTGATCACCTATGGCGGCTACCGCTCGCTCGACCTGGGCGCGCTGAGCTACCAGCGGGTGATCGACAACAAGCCGTTCCTGGAAGATTCGGTTATCTGACCGCAGCGCCTGAGGGAGAACAACAATGAGCAACTCCGAAGTGAAGCGCAGTGGCGGCCAGGTACTGGTCGATGCCCTGCGGGTGAATGGTGTAGAGCGTGCGTTCTGCGTGCCAGGCGAAAGCTACCTGGCGGTGCTCGATGCGCTGCACGATGTGCAGGATGAAATCGACCTGATCGTCTGCCGCCAGGAGGGCGGTGCTGCGTACATGGCCGAGGCCTACGGCAAGCTGACCGGCAAGCCGGGCATCTGCTTCGTCACCCGTGGCCCGGGTGCCACCAACGCCTCGGTGGGCGTGCACACCGCCTTCCAGGACTCCACGCCGATGCTGCTGTTCATCGGCCAGGTGGCCCGTGACCAGATCGAGCGCGAAGCCTTCCAGGAGGTGGACTACCGGCGCATGTTCGGCCAGATGGCCAAGTGGGTTGTGCAGATAGACGATGCCGCGCGCATTCCCGAACTGGTCAATCAGGCTTTCCAGCGCGCCATCAGTGGCCGCCCTGGCCCGGTGGTGATCGCGCTGCCAGAAGACATGCTCACCGACCTGGTGCAGGTCGCCGATGCGCGCCCGGCCCAGCGTGTCGAGGCTGCTCCGGCGCCACAGGCGCTGGGCGAATTGCAGGCGCTGCTGGCCAAGGCCCAGCGGCCGCTGGTGATTGCCGGTGGCGGTGGCTGGGACGATCAGGCGGTGGCCGACCTCAAGCGCTTCGTGCATGCGCAGAACCTGCCACTGGCGGCGTCATTCCGCTGCCAGGACTTGTTCGACAACACCGATTTGCACTATGCCGGTGACCTCGGCCTGGCTGCTGGCCCGGTGCTGGTCGACGCGGTGAAACAGTCTGACCTGTTGATCGTGGTGGGTGCCCGCCTGGGTGAGATGACCACGGGCGGTTATGCGCTGGTCGACATTCCAACGCCAAAGCAGGCGCTGGTGCATGTGCATGCCAGCGCCGAGGAGATCGGCCGGGTTTATCAGCCGACTTTGGGCATCAATGCCGGCCCCGGCAGCTTCCTGGCCCAGGCCGCTGCTTTGCCGGCAGTGCGCCAGGCGGCGCTCACCGACTGGGTTGCCAGCCTGAACAGCGGCTACCGCGGCAACTTCGAAACCCCGCGCTCGCCGGGTGATGTGCAGATGAGCGAAGTGATCGCCTGGTTGAACAACACTCTGCCGGCCGACAGCATCCTCACCTGTGGTGCAGGTAACTATACCGGCTGGGTGCACCGTGGCTACCAGCATCGCGTATTCCGCACGCTGCTCGGGCCTACCAACGGCTCGATGGGCTACGGCGTGCCGGCGGCAGTGGCTGCCAAGCTCACGTACCCGCAGCGCACGGTGGTGGCATTTGCGGGCGACGGCTGCTTCCTGATGAATGGCCAGGAGTTAGCCACGGCTGCGCACTATGACGCCCGGGTGATCACCGTGGTGGTCAACAACGGCATGTACGGCACCATTCGCATGCACCAGGAACGCACCTATCCTGGCCGGGTGTCCGGCACCGAGCTGCACAACCCGGACTTCGCCGCCCTGGCGCGCGCCTATGGGCTGCACGGTGAAACCGTCACCCGCACCGAGGACTTCGCTGCCGCTTTCGAGCGTTGCCAGGCGTCCGGCAAGCCAGCGCTGATCGAAGTGCAGGTCGACCCAGAAGCGCTGACCCCGCGTATGACCCTCAGCCAGATCCGCGACAAGGCCCTCCAGGCTCAGCGCTGATTCACCTCAGGTGGGGAGCAATCCGGCCCCACCTTTTTTATTCTCAAAACGAGCCAATCGACATGAATCTTGCCGATCGTGATCTGCTGCGTGAAGTTTGCTACATCGATGGAAAATGGCTGGCGGCTGACAGCGGCCAGCGCATTGCCGTGACCAACCCGGCCACCGGCCAAGTGCTGGGCCATGTGCCGCGGATGGGGGCGGAAGAAGCCCGCCGTGCTATCGCGGCTGCCGAGCGCGCCTTGCCAGCGTGGCGGGCGCTGACCGCCAAGGAGCGTGCCGCCCGGCTGCAGGCCTGGTTCCGCGAGATTCTTGCCCATCAAGAAGACCTGGCGCGCATCATGACCGCCGAGCAAGGCAAGCCGCTGGCCGAATCCCGTGGCGAGATTGCCTTTGCCGCCGCTTATGTGGAGTTCTATGCCGAGGAGGGCAAACGCATCTATGGCGATGTAATTCCTTCGCCGAACGCTGATCGGCGCTTGATCGTGACCAAGGAGCCGATTGGTGTATGCGCGGCGATTACACCGTGGAACTTCCCGGCAGCGATGATCACCCGCAAGGCAGCGCCGGCCCTGGCTGCGGGCTGCACGCTGGTGCTCAAGCCTGCCTCGCAAACGCCGTTCAGTGCGCTGGCACTGTGCGTGCTGGCCGAACGTGCCGGCATCCCGGCGGGTGTGCTCAGCGTGGTTACCGGTGACTCGGCGGCCATTGGTGGTGAGCTGACGGCCAGCCCGGTGGTGCGCAAGTTGTCGTTCACCGGCTCCACGCCTATCGGTATCCAGTTGCTGCAGCAGTCGGCGGCAACGGTAAAGAAGGTAACCATGGAGCTTGGCGGCAACGCCCCGTTCATCGTGTTCGACGATGCCGACCTGGAAAAGGCAGTGGAAGGCGCGGTTATCGCCAAGTTTCGCAACAGCGGGCAGACCTGTGTGTGCGCCAACCGTTTCTATATCCAGGAAGGCATCTACGAGCGCTTCGTGGCGCGCTTTGCCGAGCGCGTGGGTGAGCTGGTAGTAGGGCAGGGCGATGCACCGGATACCCAGATCGGGCCGATGATCGACGGGCGTGCGGCCAGTGGTGTCGAGCGGCTGGTTGGGGAGGCTGTGGAGGCGGGTGCGCGGGTGGTGACGGGTGGGCGCCGGCATGCCTTGGGCGAGGCTTTCTTTGAGCCGACCTTGCTGGCGGATGTGACGCCGGGCATGCGCGTGGCGCGCGAGGAAATATTCGGGCCGGTGGCGCCAATCTTCCGCTTCGGCAGCGAAGAGGAGGTGATTGCCCAGGCCAACGACACCGAGTTCGGCTTGGCCTGCTACCTGTATGCCCGGGATGTCGGGCGCATCTGGCGCGTGTCGGAAGCGCTGGAATACGGCATGGTTGGGGTGAACGTCGGCGTGGTGGCAACCGAGGTTGCGCCATTTGGCGGGGTGAAGGCTTCCGGGTTGGGTCGCGAAGGGGCGCGGTACGGGATTGAGGATTACCTTGAGATCAAATACATCTGTCTTGGTCTGTGATCATTCAAGGGCCGCGAAGCGGCCCGTTTCCTCGCTGCTTCAGCCCTTGCTGTCCAATAGGCGTTGGTAGCGTGACAAGCTCTCCTCCAGGTGTTTTCTCACGGCCGACCGGGCGCTGCTAACGTCACCCATGCTTATGGCTGAAAGAATGGCGCCGTGCTCTCGGCCAATTTTTTTGATGTGTGCCAACCGGTTCTTGCCACCCACCTGGCTGTGCTTCAAGTTCAGATCAAGAATGATGTCTGGCCCCAACGCCTCTAATAGCTGGGTGAAGTGAGGGTTGTTCGTGGCCCTTGCGATCGCCAGGTGAAACTCAAAATCAGCTTTCGCCTCCTCTTCCAGGCTCGATCCGTCCAAGGCATTGAATCTGTCAAATGCCTCCGTGATTTGTGCCATGCTCGCTGGGCTGCGTCGCTCCGCTGCACGCGCCACCGATTCGGTTTCGATGCCCAGTCGCAGCTCAAGAATATGAGCGGCCGCGCGCACATCATCCACCACGCTGTCGATCGCGAAACCGATCCTTTTCACATCCTGCTCTACAACGAATACCCCAACCCCTTGGCGAGCTAGCAGACGGCCGCCGAGGCGCAGTGACGCCACTGCTTCCCGAATCACCGGTCTGCTTACGTTGAATTCCTTGCACAGCTCCTGTTCAGAGGGCAGCTTCTGGCCGGGGCCGTATGTGCCATTGTCAATACGGTTGGACAGCTCTTGAATCACGGTTTCCGCCAGGTTGGCGCGACGCGTTCCTAAAGACGCATTCATTTATTTATAACTCCTGAAGCTGGATGGCTCACCCGATGAGGTTCATCACGTATGAGGTTCGTGGGATGGCAGTGGAGTGTAACTCGCCAACCAGCGTTGATCATGACGCCATATGTTATCAAATAACTGATCACAAGGCCCTATCCCACACAGGTGGGGCGGTTCGATGCCATGGGCTGACAAGAAATTTGACATCACGCTAGTCTTCTACCCATTGACAGTTACCTGCTGACTGTTATCTTACAAGTGAATTGGCAATTCAGCCAGTTTCGAGCGGTAAGCGATGTCGAGGTGTTCGTCTTGCTTGCATGCACCTCAAGCTTGCCCTGTGTCCCGACGCTTCGTCCGACTACTACTGGGAGCTCTAGATGCAAAAGAATAAGAAATGGGGACTGAGTGCCCTCGCAATTGCAGTGTCAGTGCTGGTGGCCATGGGGACGGCGAATGCTGCGGACAGCGAGGTCGTCAAAATCGGCTTCGCCGGGCCGCTTACCGGCCCATCCGCGCACCAGGGGCAAGATGTCGAGCATGGCATCCAGATTGCCGTGGAGGAGGCTAACCAGCAGCAGCTGAAAATCGGCGACAAGGTAGCGCAATTCAAGCTGGTCTCCGAAGACGATGTCGCCGACCCGCGCACCGGTACCGCCGTCGCGCAACGCCTGGTGGACTCGAAAGTGGCAGTGGTGATCGGCCACTACAACTCCGGCACCAGCATTCCCGCATCGAAGATCTACGCCGCCGCCGGTATCCCGCAGATTTCGCCCTCGGCGACCAACCCCACCTTGACCCAGCAGGGCATCCCGTCGGTGTTCCGCACCGTCAACGACGATGCCACCCTCGGCCGCTACGCCGGCAGCTACTTGGTCAACCAGCTCAAGGCCCAGCGCATTGCGATCTTCGACGACCGCACCGCCTATGGCCAAGGCCTGGCCGATGAGGTGACCAAGGCGGTCAAGGCCGCTGGCGGCAACGTGGTGGTGCGCGAGTACACCAATGACAAATCCACCGACTTCAACGCCATCCTCACCACGGCCAAGGCACAGAAGGCCGATGCAGTGTTCTTCGCCGCCCTCGACTACCAGGCTGCACCCATGGCCAAGCAAATGAAGAACCTGGGCCTGAAGGCGCGTTTTATGAACATCGGCAACCTGCCCAATGATTCGTTCCGGCAGATGGCCGGCAGCGCCGCCGAGGGCACCTACGCCTGGAACTACGGCACGCCGCTGCTGGACATGCCCAAAGGGGCAGCCTTCGAACAGAAGCTCAAGGACAAGTTCGGCGTGGGTGTGGTGCAGTCGTCGCCCGCTGCGTATGACGCCACGTGGGCCGCGATCAACGCCATGGTCAAGGCCGGCTCCGACGACCCCAAAGTGTACCTGCCAGTGCTCAAGAGCCAGAGCTATGACGGCGTCACCGGCACGATCGCCTTCGATGACAAAGGCAACCTGAAGAACCCGGCGGCGACCGTGTTCCAGTTCGCCGACGGTGGCTGGAAAACCTTGTCGGTCGAGCGCAACTGAGTTTTACCTCATAACAAGCGGGCGCACGCCTGCGACATAACAAGAAGACTTTTCCCACCTGCCAGGCCAGTCGGCGTGCGGTGCTGCCGCGCGCCGACGACAACGCAGTTTCGAGGATTCAGCTCGTGGACGGTACTTTCGATATTTTGTTGCAGCAGGTCTTGAATGGCCTGGTATTGGGCAGCATCTACGCCTTGGTTGCCCTGGGTTACACGATGGTGTACGGCATCATCGGCCTCATCAACTTTGCCCACGGCGAAGTGGTCATGATAGGTGCCATGGTCACCATCTCCGTGGTCACCATGCTGGCGGGGTTTGGCTTCGCTCCCGGCATGATTACGTTGTTGCTGGCGATCATGGCTGCGGCGGTGGTGTGCATGCTCTTGGCCCAGGGCATGGAGAAGTATGCCTACCGGCCTTTGCGCAAGGCGCCACGGCTTACCCCGTTGATTCTTGCAATCGGCATTTCCATCGCCTTGCAGAACCTTGCAATGATGATCTGGGGTCGAGGCTACAAGACCTTTCCGGAAGTGGTCGAAACCCAGCCGGTTGAAATCTTTGGTGCCACCGTCACCAATGTCCAGCTGTCGATCATGCTGATCTCGGTAGTCATCATGCTCAGCCTTTGGTTGCTGGTGGACAAGACACGTCTGGGTAAAGCCATGCGTGCGACCGCACAGAATCAGGAAGTAGCGGGCCTGATGGGGATCAATATCAACCGCGTGATTTCGGCAACGTTCCTGATCGGCGCTTCCTTGGGCGCAATCGCTGGCGTGATGCGTGCTATCAACTACGGTCAGGCCGATGCCTACATGGGGCTGCTGCTGGGCCTGAAGGCTTTCTCGGCGGCGGTACTGGGTGGTATCGGCAACCTGTTCGGCGCCATGGCCGGTGGGTTGCTGCTGGGGCTTATCGAGTCGTTGGCGGCAGGTTACACCGGACAGATCACCGGCGGATTTCTGGGGGCCAACTACCAAGACATCTTCGCGTTCGCGGTACTGATCCTTGTGCTGCTGTTCCGCCCCAACGGACTGCTTGGCGAGCGCCAGGCAGACAGGGCATGAGGATTACCATCATGAAAAACCTCAAGTCCAGCTACCTCCTTTTGATTATTGGTTTCGTGGCGTTGCCGTTTCTGGTCGAGGCTATTCCGATGCTCGGCCCCACCTGGGTGCGGATTCTCGGATTCGCCATGCTGTATGTCCTTCTGGCACTTGGCTTGAATATCGTCATTGGCTACGCCGGCCTGCTGGACATGGGCTACATCGGTTTCTATGCCATTGGCGCCTATTTGTATGCCTTGCTCGCGTCGCCTCATCTGCACATGGCGGGGCTAGTGGATGGCGTACTGGACTGGTCAATCTGGGCGATCATCCCTCTGGCAGCCATCGCGGCAGCGATCTGTGGGGTGCTGATCGGTGCCCCAGTGCTCAAGCTTCGCGGCGATTACCTGGCCATCGTCACGCTGGGATTTGGCGAAATCATCCGGATTTTCATGAACAATCTGGATCAACCGGTCAATATCACCAATGGCCCTCAGGGCATCAGCAACATCGCGCCGCTGCACATGGACGGTGGGGCCTGGATGCATGCTGCAGGTGAAGGCGCTGCGCCCCTGGTGACGCTGCAGCATAGCTGGAGCTTGTTTGGCCTCCAGGTCTCGCCCGTGATCAGTTACTACCTGTTCTTCCTCGCCATCGTGATCCTTTGCATCGTGCTGTCCAAGCGTCTGGAGGTTTCACGCATTGGCAGGGCATGGATGGCGCTACGTGAAGATGAAGTGGCAGCCGAAGCGATGGGCTTGAACAAGCGCAATCTCAAACTTCTGGCATTTGCCATGGGTGCAACCTTTGGCGGTGTCTCTGGGGTGCTGTTCTCCAGCTACCAAGGATTCGTCAGCCCCGAATCCTTCACGCTCATGGAATCGATCATGGTGCTCGCCATGGTCGTACTCGGGGGCATGGGCTCGATCCGCGGCGTGGTGCTGGGGGCCCTTATTCTTTCGATCATGCCCGAACTGTTCCGTGACCTGGTCAACTGGATTCAGCCCTGGGTCATGGACAACGTGACGTTCATCAGTCGAGATATTCTGCGTAACGTCCTCGATGCCTCGACCCTGCGCATGCTGGTGTTCGGTCTAGCGCTGATTCTGGTTATGCGGTTTCGTCCCGAAGGGCTTTGGCCCTCTGATCGGCGCCGTGCCGAGTTGCATGACAGTGATCCGGAGCCGGCACCACTGCCTGCAGCGCTGGCCACGTCGATACACGCCCCGGCTACTGAGCCGTCTATCCAGTTCCCGGCAAAGAAGGCGGATAACGTATGAGCGACGTACTCCTTGAGCTTCATCAGGTCAGCAAGTTTTTTGGAGGCCTGCAGGCCCTGCACAACATCGACCTAAGCATCCGCCGTGGTGAGATCCGAGGCCTGCTGGGCCCCAACGGCGCCGGCAAGACCACTCTGTTCAATGTGCTTACTGGGCTGTACCGGGCCGAGCAGGGACGGGTGATGTTCGATGGTCATCCACTGCGCATCAGCAAGCCGCACAAGGTGGTGGAGGCTGGTATTTCCCGTACCTTCCAGAACATCCGCCTGTTCCACAACATGACCGCGCTGGAGAACGTGATGATCGGTCGCCATGTGCGCACCCGTAGCGGCGTGTTCGGCGCCATCCTGCGTACCCCGGCGTGCGTGCGCGAAGAGAGGGAGATCCGCCAGGCGGCGAGGCACTGGCTGAATTACGTCGGCATTGCCCACCTCGCGGGTGAGCTGGCGAAAAGCCTTTCCTATGGTGACCAACGCCGTCTGGAAATCGCCCGGGCCCTGGCCACCGAGCCCAAGCTGATCGCACTCGACGAACCGGCCGCTGGCATGAACGCTTCGGAAACCGAAGGCCTGCGCCAGTTGATGTGCAAGATGCAGGCGGACGGCAAGACGGTACTGCTGATCGAGCACGACGTGAAGTTGGTGATGGGGTTGTGTGATCACATCACGGTGCTGGAATTCGGCCGCAAGATTGCCGACGGCCTGCCGGCCGATGTACGCAAAGACCCACGGGTGATCGAGGCTTATCTCGGCGCGGAGGCAGTAGCATGAAGACCATGCTGGAAGTAAATGACCTGCAGGTGTCCTATGGCGCCATCCAGGCGATCAAGGGCATCGATCTGAAAGTGGGCAAGGGTGAAATGGTTGCGCTGATTGGCGCCAACGGTGCGGGCAAGACCACCACCCTCAAGACCCTGGCCGGACTGCTCAAGCCCAGTGCCGGGCAGATCACCTTCGATGGCAAGACGCACGCGTCGATCAAGGGCCATGACCTGATTCGCCAAGGCCTGGCGCTGGTGCCAGAGGGGCGTGGCATATTTCCCAAGCTGACCGTGCACGAAAACCTGGAAATGGGTGCGTTCAGTCGTCAGGACGGCAAAGGCGCCATTTCTGCCGACATCGAGCGGATGTACAGCATCTTCCCCAGGCTCAAAGAACGAGCCCATCAATTGGCCGGCACGATGTCAGGGGGGGAACAGCAGATGCTTGCGATCACTCGTGCACTGATGGGCAAACCCAAGCTGCTGTTGCTGGACGAGCCCTCCATGGGACTGGCGCCAATCATCGTACAGAAGATTTTCGAAACCATTGTCGACGTGGTAAAGGGCGGCGTGACGCTGTTGTTGGTCGAGCAAAATGCTCGTTTGGCACTACAGACCTGCCAGCGTGCGTACGTGATCGATGGAGGGCGCATAACGCTCGAAGGCTGCTCCAAGGAGCTGCTCGATGATGACCAGGTTAGAAAAGCTTATTTAGGTGAGTAACGACAGGGGCGGCCTCTTGTAAGGCTGCCTACTATCGCTGCTGTTCCCGGGCGCGTCCTGAGGCAACTGCGTCGCGCCAATAAATAAAACGACAGGACTGTTTGGTCGGCCGCAGGCTGACCGATTGACTGAGGGTGCACATGACTTTTGACAACAAGAAACAGCGCTCACTGCAGCACGGCTTGACCTCCCGCCAAGTTTCCATGATTTCCATTGCCGGCATCATCGGCGCTGGTCTATTTCTTGGCTCGTCGAACGCAATCGCATCTGCGGGCCCGGCTATCTTGATTTCATATGCAATGACCGGTCTGCTGGTGCTCTTGGTAATGCGTATGCTGGGCGAGATGGCTGTCGCCAACCCCAACAGTGGGTCATTCTCTACCTACGCTACCGAGGCGATTGGCCCTTGGGCTGGCTTCACCATCGGCTGGTTGTATTGGTGGTTCTGGGTGCTGATCATTCCCGTCGAGGCGATCGCAGGCGCTGAGATTCTCCACGCCTGGTTCCCGACGATCCCCTCTTGGCTGTGTGCCTTCCTCATCATGTTCTTACTCGCTGCAACCAACCTTATCAGCGTGAAGCATTTTGGCGAGTTCGAGTTCTGGTTTGCGCTGGTGAAGGTGATCGCGATCATCGCCTTCATCGGAATTGGTTCTGCAGCAGTATTCGGCTTCTGGCCGTTGACGCAGGTTTCGGGGGTAAGCCATCTATGGGCTAATGGCGGCTTCATGCCAAATGGGTTTGGCACCGTTCTAGGCGGTGTTCTGATAACCATATTTTCATTTTTTGGCGCCGAAATCGTTACGATCGCGGCAGACGAAACATCCAACCCTCAAGCCAAGATCCGTAGGGCCACGAATCTCGTCGTGTACCGCATCGCCATATTTTACCTAGCGTCGATTTTCTTGGTCGTTTCACTGGTTGCTTGGAATGACCCCGCCTTGAAGACCGTCGGCTCGTTCCAGCGCGTACTTGAAGTGCTCAATGTCCCGGGCGCTAAACTCATCGTAGATCTGGTCGTGCTGGTAGCCGTTACCAGTTGCATGAATTCCGGACTCTATACCGCTTCGCGTATGCTCCACTCGCTCGCTGCAAGGGGGGAGGCCGTCGGCGCGATCAAGCGTGTGTCTGGTAACGGCGTACCCGTAACGGCCGTCATTTTGTCGACGCTTGCGGGCTTCGGCGGGTGCTTGGTCAATTATATTTTCCCAGGCAAGGTGTTCAGTTTCCTGCTCTCTACGACCGGCGCAATCGCATTGATCGTGTATTTGGTGATTGCGATATCCCAGCTGCGGCTACGCGCTCGAGGTGACCGATTAGGAGAACAACCTGCACTGAAAATGTGGTTGTTCCCTTGGCTGACTTGGTTGGTAATCGGGATTATCAGCCTGGTTCTGGGATACATGCTGCTAAGCGATGCTTACCGCTATGAGACGATGATGACCGCAGGGGTCACGCTGTTCATTTTGCTGGTTTATATGAGTCGCCAGCGCTATAGCTGGGGTGCTGATCGTCGCCGCGTGATGCTTGAAGCAGATCGGCATTGATGCTTTGGAGCAGTACGTCACAACTCCCTGATCCTGCGACAGTGATTATGCCGGCGCACTAGACTTTGAAAGCGCTGAAGGGGGGGGCGGCCTTCCCACTCTGTATGATTGCCGGATGCCCAGACTAAGGCTTTTTTGCTGATCCCGCTAAACGGGCCATCATCTGCGGGGAGGTGGTGGCCAGCGGCAGACCTCGCCCGGCATTTATGAGCAGGCGGGTGATACGACGCGGCGTGGCGCGGACACCAGTTTCAACTACCAGTCGTCGTCCACCGTCAGCACGTATCACAGCTGTGGTCGGATCATTGATGCCGTGATCAATAATCCGCCAGCGGGCACTGGTGCTCAACTCGTGGTACCTGAGCACATCTATAAAGCAGGAGTGCAGGACAAAATCGGGCTTAAGGGTCAGGATCGGACAAACGAGAGCAGTGGGTAGAAATGTCTCTTCGCTGTCGTTTTACCTATTCTGTCCAGTCATCCACGGTGTCTGTTCTGAACACTTTGGACAATGAGCAGGTCTCGCCAGCCATGCTGTCCTATGACTAGATGCACGAAAGCGGGGGGCGCATGGAAGAGGTGTGCTATCGAGCGAATGAACATTTGCGTTTTGATACGTTAGACCAAGCCGACATTGCTCGGAGCTTTGTCGTCGTGAACGTGCACGGTTTTGACTAGCGGCGTCGATGCTCTGGCAGGCTGCTTGCGATCCCGACCGAAAAGACATATGTCTTCAAGACAGAGATGTAGACAAAATCGAAGCCTGCACGTATCAAGCTTTGGCAGTTTGTGATGGGTCGAGGCCCCGAGGGCTGGGGCGTGTGGCCTGACAATTCCACTGTGCATCCTGAGTTGCGCATCCGATTTGAAACTGTATCGCCAGAAAAAACTTGCCAGCAACGGCCATGCGGATGCCGTCTGGCTTCTCAATTGAATTTTCTACATCAAGTTCACTCAATAGCGCATGAACTAGGGAGGGATTCTTGTGCCAGCACTTGCACTGTACGTGATCGAATACGAACTGCACGGCAATCACCGGACATTCATCATTCGCCTAGAAAAAATGGACAACGCCGTCGCTTGGCATTGGGCCAGTTGCGATGCCGGCGTCGGCATCATCCCCAGATTCAGTCAGCAGAAAATCAAGCTGGTTAGTCGCCCCGTAGCCGAGCGCTACGGCATAGCCCAAGTGAAATGGCGGGTGGCTGGTCAGGGCCCTGAATTCATTCCACAGCCTATCGATGTCGGGCAATTCTCGAGGCCTTCTGAAGGCGCTTAGTGATGGACACCGATCCATTAGCTTGGAGGTTTAACCATGCAACCGAAGACCGAGGGCACCGAAGAGAAGGGGCCAAGCTATGTCCCCTTCATCAATGACCCAGAAAAGCCTACTTCGCCCCCCTTAAATGACGCTGACGCCACAGATGCAGCGGAAGCTGATGAAGATATCCAGGACGACGGCCAGTCAATTTAGCCAGGAGGAGAAGACTATGGATAACTATCACGTAAGCCCGACCTCGAATGGATGGGAGTTGAAGAAAGCCGGTGCTGACCGGGCATCCAAGCGGGCTGTGACGAAGCAGGAATAGGTCAGCATGCTGCCAGATTTCTTTGAAGGCAACACGGTCTCTGTGAAAATTCATAAAGCAGATGGCACGATTGAAGAGGAGCGCACTTACCCTCGTTCGGCTGACCCACGTCGCACCAAGGGGTGACCATTGTCACAGTTCGTGATCTCGGCATTGATGTCACGAGCGTCGACGGTTTGTTTAGGTGGTTGCTCGCCAGTTTCCTGATCGGAAAACGCATACGCTCAAGCGTTGCTGTTCAGACCTATCGAGTCCTGGTCTATCAGCACGGAACCTACACACCGGGCAAACTTGCTCGCTGCTCGCATTCGACCCTTGTCCGTCTGCTCGGCCAGGGGGGTTATGCTCGTTACGATGAGTCCACCGCCCGGCGTCTCCATGCACTGGCCAGCAGATTGGAAGAAGAGTGGGCGGCTCAACTTAAGGCGCTGCAAGCTGGCGACCTCAGCAATGAAGATTTCAAGCTTTGGATTTTGTCCTTTGAAGGGATCGGCCCAAAGACCCTGGAGATCTTCTTGCGAGAGGCCTAGGGCCATGTTTGGGTGGGCGATGAGGTTTGAATGGTGCATGGCCATATGCCGCCATCGACGTATGTAGCCATGAGTGGAACACTCAGTTCTTCCGCTATGGACAGGAGAGGTTGATGAAACTCGATGTAGAGGGTTTGTCACTGTCAGGGATGACAGTCGTTGTGGTAGAGGACGATGAAACCTTGCGAACGCTCCTGGTGGACATCTTGGTCGAGCTGGGCGCAGGCTGCGACGCTTTTGGCAATGCCGAAGATGCCTTGATCCACCTGATGGGTGCCAAAGGTGAGTGTTCCCTGATGGTTGTAGACCATGGCGTTCCCGGCAGTATCAAGGGGATGGAATTCATCTCGATGGCGCATGAGAAGTGGCCTGGGTTACCTGCGATCCTCACCTCGGGCTATCAACTGGATGCTTCGCAAGTCACCCCTCCAGTCACTTACCTTTTCAAGCCTTGGTCTCTCGACGAGCTGACCGTGGCAATAGAGCAGGCGCTCCCCAAGCAAGGACAGCATTCCAGTCAATCATCGGGAGCTTCGTTACCGGGGCGTTTCTAGGTCATCGAACGCAGGTTCACCTTACGTTTTTTCTAGTCAATGATTCTGCCGCCGACACTGTTAGAGATAGGTTTTTTCGTGTCTGATCGAGTCAATTCGCCTGGGGGGTAGCTGCCGCCCTCTGAGCTCTTCGAGGTGTTTTTGTTTTTCCTCCACCCCCTCAGATTCATGAGGAAAAGCACTACTTGCAGCACAATCAATGCCCAGGCTTCAGCCTGCCAGCCCCACACTGACCACAGTAGGTTGCTGGCGATGAAGCAGCAGAAACCCACCATGCGTCGTCCAGGACGGTGCGAACCGATACACCAGGCTGCCAATACCGTGACCGCCATGGCAGGCCATTCCAGCAATTCGATCCAGTTCTCCATCGGCACCTGTTCCAATCGTCAATTCATGACGCCGTTGCCAGATCGCTGATCCGGCAAAGCGCTTTTGATTCAAGCGGCGATTCAAGCGGCACGCTGCTCGCCCTTCAGCACCTTTTTCTGGGTCTGCATGGCTTGTCCTAGCTCCTCCAATTGATCTTTACCGAGAAGCTTCTTCGCGGTGGGGAAGAGCTCGCCTTCCTCTTCCTCGATGTGATGCTCAAGCAGCTCCTTCATCACCTTCACTCGACCAGCGAATTCAAGCGTTCCTGTTTCGGTATGGAGCAGGTCAGGGAGTACCAGTGAGTCAACTGTCCGGTGTTCTTCTTTGGCCTCGTAATACATCTTGGCCTCCTCTTTACCACCGGCTTGCTTGATCGCTGGATAGAGAATTTCCTCTTCCAACGCGGTGTGGATTTGCAGCTCCTGCTCGATGCGGTGCAGCAATTCAGCGCGTTTTTTTACGGCACGTTCAGTGGTCGATGAGAGTTCTTCCAGCAGTTTCTTGACCACTTTATGGTCTTGAATCAGCAGATCGATAGCATTCATGGAGGCACCTCGTCGCGGGCGGATAGATGTCAGCTTCCTAGAAGTTGAGTGGCCGAAAACGGTAGGGTTCAACGGTGATGATGATTGGCGCAGGGCCTATCTGTTTAGCTCTCTAGCCCAATAGCCAGCGCAAGGCGGTTGGGTTGGGAGGAGGAGGAGCGCCCTCAATCGAGAAGGTGGTCAAATCGGCTAATGAGCGTCTACCGGCGACGCGTAACAGCAGAGTATTCCTGGACAGAGTGCTGTCTCGACACCAGTTCATCCTCAGCCACAGTTATACCCCTCAGGCGCGCTCCCCACGTAGCCAGCGCTCGTGATAATGGATCAGGCGGGTGAGCCCATAGACGGCGCCGTCGTGCATGACCTGCGCTCGCTCTCCAAAAAATCGCTGGGTACGGGTAAACACGGCAATCGGCTCGCCGGCGAACGCCCACGCGAAGCACAGCGTGCCGGGTAAAACTCCTGATGCTGGGCTAGGCCCGGCTACACCCGTCGTTGCAATAACGACGTTGGCATCGCTGTCTTTCAATGCCCCTAGCGCCATTTCCCAGGCAACTGGCTCGCTGGTCAGCCCGCACCGTTCGATGGTTTCCGGACTTACACCTAGCAGCCGCTTCTTGGCGGAGGGCGAGTACACGACATAGCCGCTTTCCAGTACCTCGCCAGTACCTGGGAAGGCCGCCAGCAAAGCGACCATGCAGCCTGCTGTACAGGACTCGGCAGTGGTGAGTACCAGGTGGTGGTCTTTGAGATAGCCGAGCACGGCCAGTACGGGGTCACTTGCCATCTTGGTGTCGACTCGTTGTTCTTTTGCGGTGGACGTATCAGTCACGCAAATGGTTCACCGGTTTAGCGCAGGTTCGCTTGGTTTCTTGACCTGAACTTTATTGCTCGTGCTGACATCACTGTAGGGAACACGGAGCCGTGCTCCGAACCGCTATTTGAATGATAGGCATAAGGGTAGGGCAGGCCATGAAAAAGCACACCGTCGCCGAGCATAGACCGCAGGCCCCGTCAAAAACTCAGGGTGAACAAGAACGTGACAACGATGCGCATCGACCGGATGGCTCGTCAGGCACTGATCATGACTCGACCGCGCAGAAAACAGCGCGGCATGAAGGGGAGAAGAAGCACTGAGGCCAGCAACAGCTGACCTCGGAAATGTCATCAGAGGATGGGTTTCCCGCCGGTTACTCCGTACCGTGAGCCGGAGATGTAACTGGCTTCATCAGAGCCCAACAAGACGTAGATCGGGGCTACTTCCAC
>Ga0160449_1000866_pt1 | contig 16029 bp, 22 predicted proteins | sample HID1975I_E1MG_FD_108216 | JGI IMG/M metagenome (GOLD analysis project Ga0160449, IMG submission 108216) | Enriched soil microbial communities from UW Madison campus, WI, USA - HID1975I_E1 MG | ecosystem: Environmental > Terrestrial > Soil > Unclassified | place: USA: Madison, Wisconsin...
CACTTTGCCGGTACCGCGGGCGAAGCCGTTGGCGATATGCTCATCGGCTGCATCCAGGATCAGCTTCAACTCCCCATCGGAGAGCTCACGCCGAGCCGTGACGGGTGGGCCGTTGTTGATGACTTTGAGCGATCCCGGCTGGGTGGAAGTTTTCGCTACGCTATCCAGCGTTCGGTCAAGCTTCGCGCTGGTCTCGGCGGTGGTGACCCGCTCGCCCTTTTTCAGGTTCCAGGTACCGTCAGCAGGAACGTAGTCGATGCCGTCGTGGGCCTGGCCGTCGAGTGAAGCGCCGACCGCGGTCATCAGTACACCAGCGGCGCCGGCGGCAGCGATCGCAGCGCCGGGCGCAATTGCTGGCCCCACGAAAGGCACGCCGATCATTGCGGTGAACGCACTCAGCGCGGCCATTGCCACCTGAGCTGCCGCGTATGACATGAGTGCGTTACCCATCGAGCTGATAAACGTGGATGCAAGCCCCTGAACGTCAAGCTTGCCGGTTTCGACCCACTCGGTCATCGCGCTCTGCAGATTGCTGAACGTGTCAGCGCCGACGTTCTGCATGTTGCTGTAGAGGTCCATGGAGGCCTCGGCCTGAGTGGCGAAGCCGCTGATGAAGCCGGCGGTACCGTTTTGCTGCAGCTTGTCGAGATCCTGGTGGTATCGCTGCTGCATTTCGAGGCGCTCGGCCAGCGCATCCTTGAGCACAGAGGTTTCCTGCTCATATACGGACTGGCTGATCTTGTCCGCGTTGCGCTGCTTGAGCAGGTCAGCCATCTGATCCTGATAGTCCTGCTCGATTGCCACCATTTCCAGCGCACGCTGCCGTACCTCGTCGCTGTTGTAGGCATTACCGAAGTCGACATTCAGCCCGCGCTGATCGATTTCCAGCTGGTGCTTCACCGATGCCTTGAACTGGCCAACTGCCTGGGCATCCTCGTTGGCCCTTTTCAACTGTTTCAGTCGATCAAGCTCGGTAGCCAGTTGCTCCAGTTTCCCCTGGCGCTGTTCGCTCAGTCCCTTCAGGCTTCCTGACTCAAGCTCAAACTGGAGCTTGGCGACCTCCGTGGCTTCCTTGCGCTTGTCCGTCTCGGTGTTGATGAGGGCAATCTGTCGCTTGTAGCCCTCCTCCGCTGTATCGAACTGGCCCTGAAGCTTTTTCGCGGCCGCTTCTGCGGCTTTGGCGGCCTCCTGCGCCTCGGCTGTCGACGCCTTGAACGTACCCTTGGCGCCTTCCTTGTTGACCAAAGCAAGTGCGTCGGCAATCTCTTTTATCTTGCCGCTGGCCTGCCCCGATGACCCGGCCTGGTCAACCCGCACCCAAAGCTTGTTGTAGCGCTCATCCAGCTTATCGAGGTCCTTCCCTACCTCCCCGGCAAGCCTCGACGAATTTTCCTTGATGTTGTCGATGGCCTCGAGCGGCTTCGACATATCGACGCCTTCGAAGGAACCGCCGATGATGGTGACCAGGCCGGAAATTGATCTACCAGTGAGTTCAACCGCGTACGCCAAAGCCAGGGCAGTCTTGGCGCCGAAGTCCATGACCATGCGCAGACCATTGGAGAGCGCGGTCATCGTCTCTGTATCCTGACCGACGTCGGACAGAATCACTGAATAGTCGCTCAGCGTTGGCATGAGCGCCGCCGCCAACTGATTCTTGATGCCGGCCATTGACTGCTGGGCCAGCCAACCGGCGGCCGCCAGGTTCTTCGTTGCCGCGATCGTTTTCTGATCCATGATCGTGCCGGCCTTCTCAGCGGCATCGCCCAAGACATTGAACCCGGCGCCGTTATCTCGCAACAGCGGCAGCAAGAGCGTTGCGTCGTTCGCCAGCGATTCCATCTGCTGGGTCATTTCCGCCTGACTCAGGCCAGCCTTTTCCAGGCTGCTCGCGAACAGCTGCAAAGCCTGAGGACCGGAGAGGTTTCGGAACTGCTCGGCGGTTACCCCCACCTGGGGGGCAATCGTCTTGAAAAAGTCTTGCAGTTCGCCCCCGCCGTTCAGCAGGAAGTCACCGACCTTGTCGTTTACGTCCTTGAGAATATCGGCGAACTTGTCGGACTCGATCCCTACCGCCTTGGCGCCGGCGGCGTAGCGCTGGAATTCATCGGTATTGCTTCCTGCAACAGCAGCCAGGCGGCTGACTTCATTGGCAGCGTTGACCGTGGAAACGGTGAAGGCCGCGAGAGCCGTTATCCCGGCCGCCACCGCCGCGCCGACTGCGGTACCGACTGCCTTGGCGTTTTTCTCGACATCCTTCCGCCATTTCTCGGAGCTCCGTCCGGCCTTGTCCATGCCCTCAACGAAGCCGCCTACCTTGGCGATGACATCCAGGGTCAGGGTGCCCAGAGACCTAGAAGCCATACCCTTCTCCAACAAATCGAAACGAACGGATCACGCCCAGGTGCTCATCGCCTCTTCGAGCGAGATCTCCCGGTCGTCGTGTTCATGCGGGGCAAAGTCCGCAACGGTGTAGGGTGCCGGCCGCTTCTGGTGGTCGCGGTGCACATTGGCCGTCAGCGCCGCGAGCACAGCCACCGAACGCTCAATGCGCATGCCCAGATGCAGAGAGCCGCGGCGCTGCCGGAATTTCACCCAGGAACGGAACTCGCTCAGGCTGAGGGATTCTTTGGCTTGCGCGATCGTCTGCCCACCGACGCCGGAGAGGACGAGCTCGTGCCAGATTTCATCGAGCTCGGTGAGCTCTGCGTCTTTCCCAGGTCATTGACCTCCTGGATGGCGAAGAGCAGAGCAACCGACAGAGCCCCATCGAGAGAGCCCAGACGCTTGGTACTTTCCGGGTCTTTCGCGAGCTCGACCGGATCAAGCGGACCATGAGTAATGTCCATGGGGCTACTGAATACCGGATTGCCTTCCTCATCGCAGATCGAGGCTGCGATCTTGCCGGCAATGCTGTCCTGCTTGCCGTTGAAAGAGAGCACATCGCTCACGGCAGTCTGGTAGCCAAGAGGCCGAACGAACACGGTCGCGTCGAAGTCGGTGCCGTTCTGGCGCCACTTGATCTTCTTTTCCACCGGACGGCCAGTGAAGGAACCCGCGCTTTTGAGCGCGTCGAGTGTCAACTTCATGAGCTACCTCAGGCGTTGGTGGTCTTGCGAATCCAGGCGGAGCCGCCCGAACGCTGGATGGTGGCGGCAGTGGTAACCGCCGCGTTTGCTGCGAAGTCGAACGGGAAATCGGAGACATAGCCGTCGAACAGGAACCAGGTGCGAGTGGTCGGCAGCACGAAGTCATCGCCGTCTACATTGACGGTCGGTGGAATGCCCTTCCCGTCGGACCATCCGACGACCCAGTGGACGCTCTCGATGGTGTCGTCTTCGGACAGCTGATAGAGCCGCACATGCGAAGCGTTGCGCGGGTCAGCATTGATGGTCAGAGAGGCCTGCCCAGGGGTGCGAAGACCTTTGAGGTACTTTCGGACCTTGTCACTGAGGCAGGTTACTTCGACCTGATCTGCGGGGTTGCCACCTGGGTTGAATGCGGTGGCACATTCGACCTCAATGACCTCCAATACGGCCGGGTTTGCAACGGTCGGGACCAGAGCGTAAATCTCGGTACCTTGGGAAAGCATCGCCATGGGTTTCTCCAATTGCAGGCAAAAGAAAACCCGCACTGGGCGGGTTTTTGGGGTTCGGCCAGCTAGCGCGGGACCATCCAGTCCACGTCAAAGCTGGTTCGGAAGTTCTCAGTGGTGGAGTCGCGCAACTCGCCTCCCCAGCGGGTGATGTAGGCATGTAGCTCAATCGCATCGCGGATCGCGTCGCGCACCAGACGAACCGAAGTGCTGGTCTTGCCGTACGCGTCGATCTGCAGCGTGAATCCATCCATGTCCGGGCGGCCAGCCAAGTAGTTCTCCGGCTCCCCCTTCACCAGCTGCCAGACCGCATACGGCTTGACCACACCCTCCGGCGCCTCGCCGAACGAGTACAAGCGCAGGCTGCTCCCGTTACCGAGAAGCGCGGTCACGCCGGCATCTTGGGAGCAGACCTGAAAAATTGGTGGAGTCATTAGGATGCCGCCTTCTTCGCTGCGCGCCGGATCGCCCGGTCAATCGACTTCTCGTATTCGGTTGCAAAGGTGTTGGTCACCTCGCTGATGCTGTTGGCCAGGGCTGGACGCATGAACGGGGCAGCGGCCATCTTCTCGGTACCGAACTCGATCAGACGCCAGTGCGGTGTAGGTGAGTTCGGACTGAGGTCGCCGCCGTCCTTGAGCACCGCGCCGTGCAGCACGCCGATGCGGAAGCCAAGGTCGCCCGCCTGCTTAAATAGCTTGCCGTTCCAGCGCAACGCGATATTGTCGGAGATCGCCCGGCCGGTGGACTTGTCGTCGATGCGCTCGGCTCCTTCCTTGGCCTTCCTCACCACCAATTGGGCGGCCTTGCGCAGCGCGGCACGCCCACCCTTCCGGCGAATGTCATAGCTGACCGAGTCCAGTTTTCCCAACAAGCTATCCAAGCCGGTGATGCTGAACTCGACGCCGTCAGCCATCTTTCACCCCCTTCGATACCAGGATGGTCAGGTACTCGAGGCCAGACTTTGGGTCCTCAAGCGGCGGGCCTTCGATGCTGTACAGTTCGCCGCGGTGCATGATACGCATTGTCGGAAGCAAACCTGCTCGATACCGAATCACTACGCGGGCCGAGGCTTCCGACTGACCGGCCTGGGCGGCGATGAGGTCTCTTGCCGAGAGTGGCTCAACCGAAGCCCAGACATTCGCAAAAGCCTGCCAGACGGGTTCGCCATACTCGCCCGAGCCTGAGTCTCTGAACGGAACCAAGTGCTGGATTTCAACGCGATGCCGTAGATCACCCGCCTTCATCTAACACCTCGTCTTCAGGGCCTCGGAAACTCCTTGAGGACCAGAGAAGCGACTCAACCCCGAGAGGAAGCTCCGTGGCTATTGTGCCTGTAACAACCGCCTCACGACTTGCGTAGGAGTGCCCAACTAGCAGAAGTAGCGCAGCTTTGAAGCTCGCCTTGAAGTCGGATACCTCGATCAACTTTGGGTTATCGCAGTACCAAAGCGACCAGGCCAGCGCCGACTCAGCATAGAGCCCGATCAGCTCATCTTCGTCTTCGTGATCGACACGGAGGTGCTGACGAATCGTGCCAATCGGCAACAGTTCCAGCGCCGTCACAGTCATTTCTTCTTCCCTACCTTCGACTCGGAGGTCGTCTGCTGCTCCTGCTGACCAGCAGGAATAGGAGCGTCGGCATATTCCGCAAGCTCCATGCCCACCAGCGCCTCGGCAATTCGAGGGTCAACACGGCGCTCCTCGTTCTGATCGAAGGTGCCCGCGTGGTAGTGGGAAAACTGACGTAGCGCACGAATCTTGATCATCAACACAATCGAGGCGGTCACCCGCCCCGCCTCCAACAGTTACGGTGCCGGCGCGTCGAACGCGCCTTTGATGATGGCGGTCGGGCGGTAGTGCGCCAGGGCCAAGCGCTCTTCGCAGAGGAGGGTCAGCATGTTCTTCACGAAGTTGTCACGATCCTGGTTGCTGACCTCGATGGTCGCATCCATGCGATCCCAGACTTGGGAAGCCAGGTCGAAACCGCCTACTGTGAAGGTGCCTTGCGCCTGGGCCTTGGTCGCGACAACCGGCAGCCCCCACATGACGCGCGCAGCAAAGGCAGCCGGGCCACCGAAGATGTAGCGGCCCTGTTCATCTTTCAGCAGCGAGATGGCGTGCCAGTCACGAGGGTTCAGGATGACGCCGGACGCTTCGAACTCAGACTCGGTAACCTGGAAGATTGCATGAGCGATGCGGTCGGCCTTGGTATCGCCGGTAGCGTCGAGGCCGGTATCGTAGGCCGTGGCGACCTTGTTCAGGCCGATCAGGTTGTCTCCGGTGCCGTCGCCATTGAGCAGCTGTACCTCCTCCACCAGATCGAGACCGAACAGCAGACGACCATTCACATAGGACTCGAGCATGGGTGCATCGTCCATGATCTGGCGTGACGCCTGGATCCAGTGGGCAATGGTTTTTACGTTCGCAGTTTCTTTGGTGAAGGTGAGCTGCGACTCGGGTTTCAGCGCGCCCTCGGCCACCGGCGCGGCGCTGTTGGTGAATACGTTCTCACGCACATACTCGATCGCATTGGACGAAGTACGGCCCTGAGCGAGCAGATCGCGAATGGTCAGCCGGCGCAGGCCTGGCATCAGGATGCCCGGCAACTGCTGAGGCTGGACCAGTACGCCAGCGGAGGCCGAGCCGGAGCCCAGGGCTTTGCTGAAGCTCTTGACGTCGACCTTGCCGCTGCTGGAGCCGTTCCAGCCTTTCTTCAAATCTTCGGCGGCCTGAGCCGCGAACGATTTCTTGTTCTCGGGGTTGTCTGGATTGCCGCCAGCCAGCTTCGATTCCAGATCGAACAGGCGGGTACCAGCCGACTTGAGCTCTTCCTGAACGGTGGTCAGGTCGGTCTGCAGCTGCTTGCTGACGGCGCCGGTCGATTCGATTTCTTTCTTCTGGGCGTCGAACAGCTCCTGCATGCGGTTCTGTGCGGTTTCGATCGCCTTCTGGACTTGGGCCAGTTCGGACATAGGTAAATCCTCAGTTCAGAGTTTCGGAAAGGTATTGAGGCGCTCGATGAGCGCTGCGATGTCGGCGCCGCCTTCGGACTCGCTCCGAGCTGCGGACTTGATGCGGGCGATGAACGCCTGCGATTCGGACTTGGAAACGCCGGCTACATCTCGCAGCCAGTGCTCCGCATCGCGGATGCTGGTAATTGCTTCCAGGCTCTTCAGCGAATCCACAGTGGCCAACTCGTTGGCCGGTTGGGTGCAGATGCTGATTTCGTTGAGGCTGGCCATATTCTTGAAAGCGCGCCCGCTCGTGATCAGGTCGAAGTCGTCCTTGCGGGCCGAGAAATTGACCGACATACCGCGCACGGTCTGGTGTTCCATCGCGGCCCGCAGATCAACGGCGCCGGAGTGGCCCTTGGTCAGCTCGCCGCGAACATGCAGCCCCTTGCTGTCCTCTGCGATCTCTAGCCATTTGCCTACCGGGATCTCCCAGGTGCGGTGGTTGAAGAACATGCCGACCTGACGGCTCTGGGTTTGCAGGGCGGACTTGAAGGCACCGGGCAGGATGATGTCGCCGTCGCCATCGACGACGCTGAAGACGCTCGCGTAGCCCTCGAATACTCCCTGGGCGCCAGAGCTGGCGAACTTGATCTCGGCCTGGTCGAAGGCCAAGGTCTTTTTGATGCTTGGCATTTGCTGCCTCCAGAATGATCAAGCCCCGCTTGGTGCGGGGCTTGGTTGGCCGAGCTGGGTAATGGGCACGTTCTGCGATTGACGGGTGGCCACATCGCCACCGGGCAAAGGCGGCATGTTGTCAAGGCGGCGCAGCTCGTTGATTGTGCGAAGCCCTCGGTCCGCCAGTGCCCCCATGAATGCCGCGCGCGCGGTCGAATCACCGCGAAGCAAGCCGTCGAGGTTGTGCTCGGCGTGGTAACGGCCGAGATCGGCGGGCTTCACCAGCCAACGCCAAATGGCCTGCTCCCACCAATCCAGGTAGGGAGCCAAGGTGTACTGCAGGAAGCCCAAGTTCTGCTGCTCGATGCCTGAGCCCCAGCTGGTCGACCTCTCCACGTCGCCCACCAAGTGCGGAGGGACGCCGAAGAAGCGGGCCAGCTCGCTGACCTGAAACTTGCGGGAGGCCATAGTCTCGGCATCCTGAGGGCTGACACCGATGGATTGGGTGGAGAACCCAGCTTCAAGGATCCACAGGCGTTTGCGAACCGGTCCGCCAGCGATCTCCTTGAAGTTCTCTTCTAACTGCCCGCGCTGCTCCTTACTGAGCACCTTGTCGCCAGTCATGAGGATCTGCGGCGACTTCGCGCCATTGCCGTAGAAGTCGCGCTGCTGGTCCTCCATCGCCACCGCTACACCAGCCGTTCTGGCAGCGAAGGCAATCGGCGACAACCCGACCAGTCCGTTGAAGCCGAAGCCCTTCAGGTGAAAAATCTCGGACTGCTTGAAGTCCGCATACTCGGTGTCACGCCGGTACCGGTAGACAATCCGGCCACTCTCCAGCCGCGGGTCCATGTTCACCGTCATCAACGGAATCAGACTGATCACGTCGCCCGCACTGTTGCGCTCGATCAGGGCGTAGGCATTGCCGTAGAAACACAGCTGCATAGTCATGGCCGTGCGAAACTCCACGGCGGTCATGAATCGGTTGGGGCTGTACCGCAGAAGCCTCGCCAGAGGATTGTCCAAGCCGACCTTGTGTCGGTCCGCGCCCTTGGTCTCATAAACGTCCAGCGGCAAGCTCGCCGTCACGCTAGAGATCAGGCGTACGCACGCAAAGACGGTAGATATCTGCAGCGCGCGCTCATCGGTGATCACCGAATCACCCACCGAGCCACTGGCTGACATCGGGCCACCCTGCGAACCCTTCTCTGGCGTGACCAGGCGGCCACCCACGAAGAAGCTGACCATGCGCGCCCAGAATGGGCTCCGGGTCCGCAAGTCAATGCTGTAGTCGGTATCGGCCATCACATGCTCAATGGTTTTGAAAGGAAGTCGAGAAAGTCTCCCGCGTCCGAAGCCGCGGGATTCAGTGCCATCAGCGTTGCCGCATCGAAGGTCGCCATCAGCGGGTCTATCTTGGCGGTACCGCTGACCTGCTTATTGATCGCAATGGCGTTGCCGACCTGGACGGTCTTGGCGTTGCCCACGCACCAGGCCATCAGCCGGGAGCCGCCGTGAATTAGCTCACCGCCCGCGACCTTTCGTTCTGTGGTCTTGATCGCCCCGTTGAGGCGCCAGCCCTGGGAAACGGAAGCGATCCGCTCCATGGATATACCGCGCTCATCGGTCGTGAGCTCATCCACAATGTCGCCGATGCCCGCGGCGTCCACGCCGATGGCCTGCTTCTCGGGAAGAAGCCCAGCATCACGTACCTGGCAGATGATGTCGGCGACATCGCTGACATCATCGCCAGGCAGTTCAACGATGGTCAGATCGCCGTCAGCCGAGAAATCGTTCAGCACGCTGACGATGTCCTTGCGGCGCTCCAGCACGATCTTGTGTGCCCAGGCATGCGCCCAGTGCAGCCACTTTCTGGTGATACGCTCGCGCCCGATCAGGCTCAGGCCCAGCAGGTCGTCCAGGCCGCCTCCGTCGATACCGGCCACCACCACCTCGCTCCTACGCAGTAGCTCGTCCAGAGTCAGCGTCTTGTCGCCGCGGCCTTCCCAGTGATCCGCGCCGGCCCATCGGTTCGCCCTTAGGTTCATGCCGATCTGAATGTTGAGGTGCTTGGCGAAGAACTTCCGCTGACTACCTTCGTCCTTGCGAAGGTTCTTCGCCAGTTCGTCCTCAAGCCACTCCCGGCTGACTGACCGCCCCATGTTGGGGTTGGTGACGTAGAAATTGTCGGATTCGAGGTACGCCTTGCTCTTGACCATCGCCTCGGGGAACTCGTACAGGACACCCAGCGACTTGCGGTCGTTGACCGTCCCGTCGCGAACATCCCGGTAGTAGCTCAACTTCTCTTCGAAAACCCCGGCCGGCGGCTCATCGCTCTGGGTCGACAGTAGGATCACGAACCCTTCGTCTCGGGAGATCTGGCCGCCAGTGGCCTCCATCAGCATCGCATCGGCGTTTGCTCTCTTGCCAAACACCCACAACTCGTCGATCAGTATCTTTCCGGACTTCTTGCCAGAGACCGTATCGGTGTCGGCCGCCACCACCTTCAGCGCCGCGTTGTTCACCCTATGGGTAATGGTGCGAATGTGATCTTGCACATGCAGCAGCTTGGTGAGCTCAGGGTCAGCTCGTACCATGGCGGCTGCGGGCTTATAGCTGTTCGCCGCCACCTCAATGGTCGGAGCGATGATCAACAGCTCCTCATCATGCCGCCAGTTCAGGATCAGCGCGGTCAGCATGATCCCGGCGGCGATCGTCGATTTCGTGTTCTTCTTGCTGATCAGCAGGAAGAACTCGCGGATCAGTTGCTTGCCATGGTCAGCGTCATAGGCGCCGAAGATGGCAGCCACAAACTCGAACACCCACTCGTCGCAGCATTCACCAAACGTAGGCTGCCCCGGCAGATCGACGACCTTGAGCGCCTTGAACACCTCAAGCGCGGCCTCGGCTTCATCAGGAAAAAGCGGCTTGAAGGGAATCAGCGATTGGCCGGCAACGATCCGAGCCTCCCAGTCGGGGCAGGCGGTCGTCCACTCCATGCGTCACCCTTTATTGTTGACCACCAGCTTCGGTGGAGGACGGGAGCGGAATTGCCCCTTGCTGACTTGATCAGCTTCAGCGGCCTTCTGCTCCTTCTTGCCCTGGTCGGCGACTTTGCCGTGCTTATACGGCAACAAGGCCTTGGCCGCGTCGACACGCAACTTGGGTTCAGCCGACTGTTCGTTCATGACGGCCTTTAGAAAATCCAGAGGGTCGTCAAAATCGCCCAGGTCGAGGTCGCCAACAGCGGAATCATCTGGAGGAGACGCTTTAACTTTTCGCCTTGGTTTAACTTCAGTGCCCTCAGCCTGCCGGTCGCGCAAATGGCGGCCGATCGCAGCGATGACATCCGGGTCCTTCGCAAGCTTGGAGCCCGCTTGCGACGCGGTTTTCTCTGAATATCCGGCGGCAATGGCCGCCTCTCGATTTGACGCTCCCGACAGCAAAGCGTCAGCAAACCGTCGCTTCTTGTCGGTTAAAGCCATGGTTAACTTTTCCGTAAAAGAGGAAAAAATCTGCGAATGGGAGAGGGCGCGGTTTCCGAGTTTGGAAGGCTGTGAAGTTTTACCCTCCCCCCTTGCTACAGCGCGTCAACTCCGCTGATTCGTACCAGATCGGTGCACGCCCAGGTCAGAACCATCGGCCGCCGTCTTCTTCAAGTGGCAGCCCTCTGGCCCACAGCACAGGATCTGGCAGTTGTCGTCAGTGTCGGCGCCGCCTTGGTGTAGCGGGATGCGGTGGTCAAGCTCGAAGCCGTGTGGATATGCGACGACTCGCCCACATTCAGCGCACGTAGGCGAAGCCTTCCACAGGCGGAACCGGCGGGCCTGCAGCCTGCTGCCTGTCATCCGGCGCTCTGATGTGTTGGTGGTCGAGAGCTTGCGACCCTCCACGGGCTTGAGCCTCGACTTCAGGGTGGGAAGCTTGGCCATCATCGACCACCGAGAACGGGCGCGCCGCTCAGGTACGTCAGTGTCGATGCACCAAGATCAGCATCGCCTTCATCCGCTAGGGCTTCGATCACTGCCAGGTTCTGGGATGCGATCTGCTCTAGCAGGCTGGTCTGCTGTTTCTGCTCGGCCAGAATCTGCTCCAGCAACGAGACTGCGTGCTCGCTCATAAGCCACCTTTGTCCACTTATTGATCCACTCGCGCCGGCTGGCGCATCCGCTGCAGGCCATCAGCCTTCAACCTTCTTACTCATGAACCGGTCGGAGTACTCGCGCAGCTTCTCCACCCCTATGAAGCCGACCAGGCAACCGGCGAACACAGAGAGGTTGGGCGGGAGTGCGAAGTACTCCAGCACCGGCAAGAGGCTGATGGCGATCAGGCCACAGATAGTTCCCTCAAGTACGACCTTGCGACCGTGACCACCACCGTAGATGACGCGGCACATGGCCACAGCAGCAGCGATGCCGCCGGTGTACAGCTGGGGCTGGTGCGCTAAAACCCAGGCGAGCACAGCGGCCCACAGGCCAGGATCCTTCTCGGGCATGTTTGGCATCTCGGTTCCTCCCTTTTGGGGAGCGCAATAGGTTCGGCCCCAAGCAGCACTCCCAGCTCGGAGCGATGGGTGTGGTGGAGCCGAAAACGAAAAAGCCCCGGCATATGCCGAGGCTCTAAGGAGGTTGTGGGTGATGGCGAGTTTGCTCTCGCGCACCTACCGCAAAGTAACATGAAAGATACGGATGAGGACCGGGGCTGTCAAGCGGCTTCACGTCGAACATCGATCGCGCCATCGACCCAGGCCACGCCGGCCTTCCATAGCTGTCGAGTCTTCTCCTCACCGAAGCCCAGCTTCTTGCCCACATCCCTGAGCGCGGTGTCGCGGGAGGTGTAGTACTTGATGATGACCTGGCCGCACTCGGGGTAGCGTTTGTTCAGTCGCCCGACCAGCCGATCAATGAACAGAGCGTCATCGTCTGTGATCATCGGATCGAGGATAGTGTTTTCCCGCGATGCGCAGCACGAAACGCCTGAGCCCAGCACCACCCAGCGACCCCAGTGCTCCAGCAGATATTCAGCCGACTTCTCTACGTTGCTCATGTCCTTCCCCCTCAATCCCCGGTGTAGTTGGTGCCGCCGGCGCCGAGCCGGTTGCTTCCCTGATATGTCGCCTCAGGCCCAGATGCCTGAGGGTTCTTCAACTGCTCGATCTGCCGTGTTGCGGCCTGCAGCCTCATGCTGAGTTGGGTCACCAGCTCATCCAGAGGCAGGGCCTCGCCAGTTGCAGCCGCTACCCAGCCAGAGGCGTTGCAGTGGTCGCATGGCAGTAAGTGAAACAAGCCCTTGGTGACCGCTCTCCCACGGCACAAAGGGCACTCTTTCAGCTCGATCACGGCCTTCTTGAAGGCTGGGCCGTGGCTTTTTCTCATTGGCCCTCCGGTCGATCAGTGAGAGTTTCGTGCCACTGCCGGTAGCAGGGGGTCTTCCTGGCCCAGTTACAGCGGCCCTCTGTGCGCCTCCAGAAGCCGAGCTTGCTTCGACTGCTGTTCGCTTCAGGCTCGCTCTCAAACCAGTGCCAGTCACCCTCTTCATCTTGAGCCAGCCAGGCAGCCCAAGCCGGCGCGTCATCCCAATGCGGAGTAGCCATCACTTCGAATCCTCGCTAGTTACAAATTCGGCTAGGTCGCTGGACGCCTTGTGTTCCGCTGGCTCGCCCGAATTCTGTGAAATTCTGGTTAAGGCCTTGGTAAGGCCGTGGATGGCACCAAAGCCGATGCCGTCTAACCAGGCGTGCCACTTCTCCAGCGCGGCGCGGCGCTGCTGCATGGCCTGGGTGTGGATGTAGGTGCTGGCGATCTTGCCCAGCGTGTGGTTCAGCAGCATCTCGCCGATGTGGCCGTCGATGCCGAGGTCGGTCCAGGTGGTGCGGGACACCTTGCGCAGGTCGTGGCTGGTCCACTCGCCCTGCCCCAGGCGGGTGAACACCATGCTGGCCTGGGATTCGCTCAGCGGCAGCCCGCGGCGATTCGGAAACAGGTAGACGCCCTTATAATCCTGGCCCTGTTGAATCGCCCGGTACCGGACCAGCAGCCCCTTCAACTGGTCGGTCAGCGGCAGGCGATGCTCGGTCCGGGTCTTGGTGTTCGCTGCGGGGATGAACCACTCGGCGGCGGTCAGGGAGATCTCGCTCCAGCGCGCCATGCGTGTCTCGCCGATCCGGGTGCCGTGGGCCAGCATCATCAGGGCCAACATGGCGTCACCGGGCTCTGCCTCGAAGGCCTGGGCCAGCTGCCGCATCAGCTCTGGCAGCTGCACGTCGCGCAGTCGTGCCGCCTTGGGAAGGATCCTGGCCTTGGTGAAGTCGCTGAAGCGCATCCCGGCCATCGGGTTACGGTCGATCAGACCTAGCTGGATGGCTTGGCGGAACGCGGTCAGCAGCAGCGCGAACATCTGCCGCAGGTAGGACAACGACACCTCTGCCTGGCACGGCCACATCAGCTGCTTGTCCAGCACATCGGCAGTCACCTCGGCTACAGCCAGGTCATCCAGTCGCGGCTTCAGGTGCTGGGCGATGGCGGAACGGGCACCGGCCTTGCGCTTGGTCGACAGTGAGCGGTCACGGGCCATGCGGTCGCCGTACCAGTTGAGCAGCTGGCCTACGGTGACCATGCCAGACGCCACCGGCGCAGTGGCCGGGTTGCGCAGCAGGCGCTGACGCAGCGCGGGCAGCTCGGCAATCACCGTCGACACGCTCAGTTCGGGCCAGCGGGCGATCGGCACCCACTTCTTGCCGCGCACCAGGTGCCAGGTGCCGCGCTCACGGTTGCTCCAGAAGCGCAGGTACAGGCCAGGGTGACGCGGGTCGCGCAGATCACGCACCGACTTGTCGGCGGCCTGCCGGCGCACCTCGGCCTCGCTCAGCTTCACTTCACGGGTCGCGCTCATGCTGCCACCGTGGCGGGCAGCAGCAGGTAGGCACGGATGGCTTCGACGGCGTCGATGTTGCCCCGGCACACGATGGCCAGATAGCCCTGGTCGCCGAGCGCCTGGAGGTAGGCATCCTGGCTGGGCGAAACAGGCGCATCGAACGGCGGCATGGCCTTGAACTCGATGTACAGCCCGAAATACCCACCGCGCGCCATCGGCAGCACCAGGTCCGGCACACCGGCCTTCACGCCCTGCCCTTTCAACTTGGCGGCCACGGCCTTGACGCGGTGCCCACCGTTGGGGACGTGGTAGATCAGTTTGTAGGCCTGCGGGTAGCGCAGCTGCAGCTCCTGCATCAGCGCGGCCTGCTCCTGCCCTTCACGGTCGACGGGCTTGGCGCGGGCCGACTTGGCCTTGAACTGGCGAAGAGCGGGTGAGGTCATACGGCTTCCTTGCGTGCGTAGCGGGCCGACAACGGCCGCTCGGATTGACTTGGGGCCTTGGCCGGCGGCTGCCAGCTGGCCGAGAGGGTTTCGAAGCGGTTGTATTGGCCAAGGAAGGCTGCGCGGACGGTTCCGGTCTCGATGTCGCGGCCCTTGCCCACGATGATCTCGGCGACGCCCCTGAACTCGCTGTTTTCGTGGTAGACCTCATCGCGGTATACGAAGAGGATCACGTCAGCGTCCTGCTCAATGGCCCCGGACTCGCGAAGGTCCGAGTTCACCGGGCGCTTGTTCGGGCGCTCCTCGCACTTCCGCGAAAGCTGGCTCAGCAGCACGACTGGGATGCCCAGCTCGCGGGCCAGCAACTTGCAGCCGCGGCTGATGCTGCTGACCGCTTCGGTACGATTTCCGCCCTCGCCATCCATCAGCTGCAGGTAGTCGATCATCAGGATGTCCAGGCCGTACCGCATCTTGTGCCGGCGAGCCAGCGAACGGATGCGGCCGACAGTGGCGGCGGCGCGGTCGGCGATGAACAGGTTGGCGTGCTTCAGCTTGGCCGTTGCAGCGCAGAGCTCAGCGCCATGCGACTCACAGGCAGAGCCGTTCTTGATCAGGTTGAGCGGGATCCGACCTTCGGCAGCGACGGCGCGGTCGATCAGCTGGCCTTTGCTCATCTCCAGGCTGATGACCAGGCCGGACTTCTTCTGGCGCACCACGGCGTCCAGTACGAAGCCCATGGCCAGGGTGGTTTTGCCCATGGCCGGCCGGCCCGCCACGATGATCAGCTGCTCGGGCTGCAGGCCGCCCAACTTCTCGTCCAGGTCGCCCAAGCCGGTCGACAGGCCAATCAGCGTCTCGCCGCGTGACAATCGGTCGTGACGCTCCTGCCACACCTCTAGCTGGTGGGCCATCAGGTCGGAAGCCTTCACGACCTCCTCGCCATCGCTGCCGGCGTCGATGCCCATGGCTGCCGCCTGGACTGCTGCGATCTTGTCCTGGATGTCGCCGCCACCCTGCACGATTTCCCGGGTTCGGTCGCTCAGCTCGTACAGCGCACGCTCGATGGCGCGCTCTCTGACGATTGTGGCGTAGGTGCCGGCGCTGGCCACGCTTGGGGTGCTGTGGACCAGGGAGGCGCAGTGCCCAAGGGCACGATCGCCGTTGTGCAGCACGCCGACGTGATCCGCAACGGTCAGCAGGTCAACCGCCTTGCCGGCGGCCCGCAGCGCCTGTATGCCACGGAACACCTCGGCGTTCTCGGCGAAGTAGAACGACTCGGGCGCAAGGTCGTCGGACAGGGTGTCGATCAGCTCGGGGCGCTGGAGCATCGCACCCAGCAGGCCGTGTTCGGCCTCGGCGTTGTAGGGCTCATGCATTGTAATTGCCCTCCACCACCTTCACGAAGTTCGACGGCGAGATCAGCCAGTCGAACGTAGCGCAGAAAGGCTTCGAGCCGTGACGGCCTTCGACCTTGCCCATCAGGAAGGCG
>Ga0160449_1000869_pt1 | contig 15898 bp, 10 predicted proteins | sample HID1975I_E1MG_FD_108216 | JGI IMG/M metagenome (GOLD analysis project Ga0160449, IMG submission 108216) | Enriched soil microbial communities from UW Madison campus, WI, USA - HID1975I_E1 MG | ecosystem: Environmental > Terrestrial > Soil > Unclassified | place: USA: Madison, Wisconsin...
GTGGGTCTGGTGATGCCTGTTATCGAGCAATTGAACTATAGCGGCGCGCAAATGGCAGCCTTGTCGATTTGCATCGCGGGCGGTTCCATTGTGGTGAGCCACGTAAACGACGCCGGTTTCTGGTTGTTCGGTAAGTTTACGGGCGCTACCGAAGGGCAAACCCTGAAAACCTGGACCATGATGGAAACCATCCTCGGCACCACCGGTGCGCTGGTCGGGATGATTGCTTTTACGCTGCTCTCCTGAAATGGTGGATGACGCTGCGCTTATCCCCCCTACAAAACCAAAATGTAGGTCGGATAAACGCAGCGTCATCCGACGTTTACGACATTAACGGCAACAGCTGCTGATAAATCTGGTTAAACACTTTGCGACGAGATTTGTAACGTTCATGGCGTGACATATCCGGCTTGTGCTGCTGCTCAAGTGGCAACTGAGGAAGCAGGGATTGCAAAGGTTTTTCTGGCGCCATGGCGATTTGTGCCAGTCGTGCAGCACCCAATGCCGGGCCGACATCACCCCCCGTACGGTAATCCAACGTTTGCCCGCTAATATCCGCCAGCATTTGCCGCCAGTACGGACTCCGCGCACCGCCGCCAATCAGCGTGACGCTTTGTGGCGTAACGCCACAGGAATGCACCACGTCCATGCCATCCGCCAACGCGTAACCCACGCCTTCAAGTACCGCGCGAGCCAGTTCTGCCGGGCCGTGCTGATGCGTCAGGCCAAAGAAAACACCTTTTGCCTGCGGATTATTGTGCGGTGTGCGTTCGCCTGAAAGGTAAGGCAGGAACCAGACATCGCCCGCTTCTTCATTGGCTTGTTCAGCCGCTGCCAGTAACGCCGGAACGGTATCCAGGCCGGTCAGCTTTGCTGCCCAGTCAAGGCAGGACGCCGCGCTCAACATCACGGACATTAAATGCCAGCGGTTAGGTAATGCGTGGCAAAAACTATGCACGGCGCTTTCCGGCTTGCTGAGGAAACCTTCGCTTACGGCAAAATAAACCCCCGAGGTGCCGAGCGACAACATCGCCTGGCCTGCGTCCATCATGCCGACACCCACTGCGCCTGCTGCGTTATCACCTCCACCGGCTACCACCGGCACCGCAGGCATATTCCACGCCTGCGCCACGTCTTCTTTCACCGTGCCAGTAATTTCACTGCCTTCGAATAAATCAGGCATTTGCTGGCGGCTGAGTTGGCAGGCGTCGAGCATTTTGTCGCTCCAGTCGCGCTTCGCGACATCCAGCCACATAGTGCCGGCGGCGTCAGACATATCGCTGGCGAACACACCGGTCATGCGCAAACGCAGGTAATCTTTCGGTAACAGGACCTTATCTATTTGCGCGAAGACCTCAGGCTCATGGTGTTGAACCCATAACAGCTTCGGCGCAGTAAAACCTGGCATCATCAGGTTGCCGGTAATCTTGCGAGATTCAGGCACGGCGGCTTCCAGCAGCACACATTCTTCACCGCAGCGGCCATCGTTCCACAAAATCGCTGGGCGTAAAACGGTCTGCTGCTTATCAAGCAGGGTTGCGCCATGCATTTGCCCGGCAATCCCCAGCGCTTTTACGCCCTGAAGAGAATGCTGCTCGCCAAGTGCTTTCATTGCTCTGTCTGTCGCTTGCCACCAGTGCTCTGGATCTTGCTCAGACCACAACGGATGCGGGCGCGACACCGTCAGTGCTTCAGTACGTGTTGCCAGCACCTCGCCTTGCTCATCCAACAAAATCACTTTTACACCCGAGGTGCCGAGATCGATTCCGATGTACATACCGACTCCTTACAAACGCGCCACGTAAAACGTGGCGCGGGAATTCGTAGGGTGGATAAGCGAAGCGTCATCCACCATTTCAGCTACGGCTTAGATTTATTTGTCGAACAAATAATGATTCACCAGGTTTTCCAGCAACTCTTGATGTCCACTTTGGTGCTGCGGCGCCAGGTTATGTTGTTCAGCGTACTGCGCAACTTGCGCCAGAGACATTTGCCCTTTCAGAATTTGCTGGCCGACTTCACCATTCCAGCCGGCATAACGTTTGGCAACACGTTTATCCAGTTCACCCTCTTCAATCATACGTGCGGCAATTTTCAGCGACAGCGCCATGACATCCATGGCACCAATATGACCATAGAACAGATCGTACTTATCGGTGCTCTGGCGACGAACTTTGGCATCAAAGTTCAGGCCGCCTGTGGTAAAGCCGCCCGCTTTCAGAATTTCGTACATCACCAGTGAGTTTTCTTCAACGCTGTTCGGGAACTGGTCGGTATCCCAGCCCAGCTGCGGGTCGCCACGGTTAGCATCAACAGAGCCGAAGATACCCAACGCAATCGCGCTGGCAATTTCATGGTGGAAGGAGTGACCGGCTAGTGTTGCGTGGTTCGCTTCAATGTTCACTTTGATCTCTTTTTCCAGACCAAACTGCTTCAGGAAGCCGTAAACCGTTGCAACATCATAGTCATATTGGTGTTTCGTTGGCTCTTGTGGTTTCGGTTCTATAAGCAGCGTTCCGCGGAAACCAATTTTGTGTTTGTGCTCAACCACCATCTGCATGAAACGGCCAATTTGCTCGCGTTCCTGGCGCAAATCAGTATTGAGGAGAGATTCGTAACCTTCACGCCCACCCCATAAAACATAGTTTTCGCCGCCTAATTTGTGCGTGGCATTCATCGCGGTGGCGACTTGTGTTGCCGCCCATGCGAACACTTCTGGGTCTGGATTGGTGGCGGCACCTGCACCGTAACGTGGATTGGTAAAGCAGTTAGCCGTACCCCACAGCAACTTCACGCCGCTTTCTTGCTGTTTTTGCGCCAGCACGTCGGTCATTTGCGCGAAGTTATTCAGATACTCTTTCAGTGACGCGCCTTCTGGCGATACGTCAACATCGTGGAAGCAGTAGTACGGCACGTTTAGTTTGTGGAAGAACTCAAACGCGACATCGGCTTTGCCTTTTGCCAGCGCCAGTGCATCACCTGCCTGCTGCCATGGGCGTTCAAAAGAACCGACACCAAACATATCTGCGCCATTCCAGCAGAAGTTATGCCAGTAACAGGCTGCAAAGCGCAGGTGATCTTCCATGCGTTTTCCCAGAACGATTTCATCTGGGTTGTAATGGCGAAACGCCAGAGGATTAGTGGATTTAGTGCCTTCAAAACGTACACGATCGAGTTGGTCGAAATAGGCTTGCATATTTGACTCCGTAATCTTAATCAGGGGGCGGCAAGTAAGCGATTCTGTAACCATCCTGTATTTTCCTTTGGCGTTGCTCAATTACGTTATTTCACACTGCGATTAAGAGAATGCTCAAATGTGCGCTGTCTCGCAAAAAACGCAGGAATTAATGAAAGAAATATCTCGAGCGTTATTCCAATAAATAACGCAACAAATGTTTTTTCTAATTTAAAAGAAGATCGCCATCATAAATTAACAATTAAACAAAAAAACGTAATAGGAAGATAAAAATCTGTAATTGCCGGATTGCCATTCACAGACAACAATCACAGCCGGTCGACAGATGTTAATAATTTTTAATCCGATTTATTACACCCTACACAGGTATAAAAATATGAAAATGAAGATTAAGAACCTTTTACTAACGTTGTGTGCCTCACTCGTTCTGACCAGTGTCAGCGGCATCGCCAAAGAAGTTAAAATTGGCATGGCGATAGACGATTTACGCCTTGAACGCTGGCAAAAAGATCGCGACATCTTTGTTAAAAAAGCGGAGTCTCTGGGGGCGAAAGTCTTTGTACAATCCGCTAACGGCAACGAAGAAACGCAAATGTCGCAAATCGAAAACATGATTAACCGTGGCGTTGATGTATTGGTTATTATTCCTTACAACGGCCAAGTATTAAGTAATGTCATTGCTGAGGCAAAAAGAGAGGGGATAAAAGTATTAGCATATGATCGCATGATTAATAATGCCGACATTGATTATTATATTTCATTCGATAATGAAAAAGTCGGCGAACTTCAGGCGCAAAGCATTGTTAATAAAGTACCTTCTGGTAATTATTTTTTGATGGGTGGCTCGCCTGTTGATAATAATGCCAAGTTGTTCCGCGCCGGGCAGATGAAAGTATTAAAACCTTATATTGAGAGTGGGAAAATAAAAATCGTCGGCGATCAATGGGCTGACGGTTGGTTGCCAGAAAACGCATTGAAAATTATGGAAAATGCGCTGACGGCAAATAACAATAAAATTGACGCGGTGGTGGCCTCAAACGATGCAACCGCGGGCGGCGCTATTCAGGCGCTGAGTGCACAAGGTCTGGCGGGCAAAGTCGCCATTTCCGGGCAGGATGCTGATTTAGCCGGTGTGAAGCGCATTATCGCCGGTACGCAAACCATGACGGTGTACAAGCCGATCACCCAGCTTGCCAATACTGCGGCCGAAATTGCCGTGGAACTCGGTGAGGGCAAACAACCCGCTTCTGACGCCACGTTGAATAATGGCGTCAAAGATGTTCCTTCACGTCTCCTGACGCCAGTCGAGGTCGATAAAGCCAACATCGACACAACCGTTGTGGCAGACGGTTTCCATAAAAAGAGCGAGCTATAACCCACTGCGCCCGTGCATGGCACGGGCATACCCTTAATCAGGTAAAGGAGGGGCTATGCCTTGTTTACTGGAAATGAAAAATATCACCAAAGCCTTTGGTGTCGTGAAGGCCGTGGATAACGTCAGCTTGTCAGTTGATGCCGGTGAAGTCATGTCACTTTGCGGCGAAAATGGCTCGGGAAAATCGACGCTGATGAAGGTGTTATGCGGGATTTATCCTTACGGTAGTTACGAAGGTGAAATCTGGTTTGCGGGTGAAAAACTCCAGGCGAGTCATATTCGCGATACTGAACGCAAAGGCATTGCAATCATCCATCAGGAACTGGCGCTGGTTAAGCATTTGACAGTGCTTGAGAATATTTTCCTCGGTGCCGAGCTTTCACAATATGGCGTGCTGGATTACGACAGCATGACACTACGCTGCCAAAAACTGCTGGCACAGGTGAGCTTAAATATTTCTCCCGATACCCGTGTTGGTTCGCTGGGGCTTGGGCAACAACAGCTTGTGGAAATAGCTAAAGCGCTGAATAAACAGGTGCGCTTGTTGATTCTCGACGAGCCGACTGCATCGCTTACCGAGCAAGAAACCGCAGTGCTGTTAGAGATCATCCGGGATCTGCAAGCGCATGGTATCGCCTGCATTTATATCTCTCACAAACTCAATGAAGTTAAAGCCATTTCCAACACCGTCTGTGTTATCCGCGACGGGCAGCCCATCGGTACGCGTGATGCCGCGTTAATGCGTGAAGAAGACATTATTACCATGATGGTGGGGCGTGAGCTGACCGCGCTGTACCCCAATGAACCACACCAGACTGGCGAAGAAATTCTGCGTGTCGAACATCTAACGGCCTGGCACCCGGTTAACCGGCATATCAAGCGGGTAAATGATATTTCGTTTTCACTGCACAAGGGCGAAATCCTGGGTATTGCAGGGTTGGTGGGCGCCGGACGAACCGAAGCGGTGCAATGCTTATTTGGCGTCTGGCCGGGGAAGTCTGAAGGCCGGATATTTATTGATAACCAGCCGGTCGCTATTGGTAACTGCCAGCAAGCTATTGCTCACGGAATTGCCATGGTGCCGGAAGATCGTAAAAAAGACGGCATCGTGCCGGTGATGGCCGTCGGGCAAAACATCACACTGGCCGCGCTCAACCAATTCTCAGGTGCGCTCTCGCATCTGGATGATGCCGCCGAACAAAATTGCGTTCTGCAATCTATTGCGCGCCTGAAAGTAAAAACCTCCTCGCCCGAACTGGCGATTGGCCGCCTTAGCGGCGGTAATCAGCAAAAGGCGATTCTGGCGCGCTGCCTGCTGCTCAACCCACGCATCCTGATCCTTGATGAACCTACGCGCGGCATTGATATCGGCGCGAAATATGAAATCTACAAATTAATCAATCAGCTGGTTCAGCAAGGGATTGCGGTCATTGTTATCTCATCGGAATTGCCAGAGGTGCTCGGTCTTAGCGACAGAGTGCTGGTGATGCACGAGGGGCGAATCAAAGCTGACCTGATAAACCACAACCTGACCCAGGAGCAGGTCATGGAAGCCGCACTGAGGAGTGAAAAGCATGTCGAAAAGCAACCAGTCTGAAATGAAACTTACGGTACCCCCAGCTTCGCCTTTTGCCGCTTTACGGGCGCTGAATCTCCAGGTCTTTGTCATGATTGCAGCGATTGTTGTCATCATGCTGTTTTTCACCTGGACCACAGACGGCGCTTATCTCAGCGCCAGAAACGTATCTAACTTACTACGGCAAACGGCCATTACCGGGATTCTGGCCGTAGGCATGGTGTTCGTCATTATCTCGGCAGAAATTGATCTTTCCGTCGGCTCGATGATGGGTTTACTCGGTGGCGTAGCGGCGATCTTTGATGTCTGGCTCGGTTGGCCTTTACCGCTGACTATTGCCGTTACGCTGGTTCTCGGGCTGGTGCTGGGGGCCTGGAATGGCTGGTGGGTGGCGTATCGCAAAGTGCCGTCATTTATCGTCACCCTTGCAGGAATGCTGGCGTTTCGTGGTGTGTTGATTGGTATTACTAACGGCACCACCGTTTCGCCAACCAGCGCGGCGATGTCGCAAATCGGCCAAAGCTACCTTCCGGACGGAATTGGTTTTGGTATCGGCACTTTGGGGTTGGTCATTTTTGTGGCCTGGCAATGGCGTATGCGCACTCGCCGCGAGGCGTTAGGACTGGCAACTCCCGCATCTACAGGCGTCGTCGGGCGGCAGGCCATCACGGCGGTGATCGTGTTAGGGGCAATCTGGTTACTCAATGATTATCGTGGCGTGCCAACCCCGGTGTTGATCCTGACGCTATTGCTGCTGGCTGGCATGTTTATGGCGACCCGTACTGCGTTTGGGCGGCGCATTTATGCGATTGGCGGCAATATCGAAGCGGCACGACTTTCTGGTATTAATGTTGAGCGCACAAAACTCGCCGTCTTCGCTATCAATGGATTAATGGTGGCCATTGCCGGTTTGATTCTCAGTTCGCGTCTGGGGGCGGGTTCTCCCTCCGCTGGCAACATTGCTGAGCTTGATGCTATCGCAGCCTGTGTTATCGGCGGCACGAGCCTTGCAGGCGGCGTGGGAAGCGTTGCTGGGGCGGTGATGGGCGCATTTATCATGGCTTCGCTGGATAACGGCATGAGCATGATGGATGTGCCAACATTCTGGCAGTACATCGTTAAAGGCGCGATTTTATTGCTGGCCGTATGGATGGATTCGGCGACCAAGCGTAGAGCATAAATGTGCAAATGATCACAATGCCGGGGGAAGGTTGCCCGGCATGGTTGCCGTTATGGTATTGCACTTAAGGTTTTGTTATCAGGAAATAAAAGCATGTTTGAGAAACGTCATCGCATTACGTTGTTATTCAATGCCAATAAAGCCTATGACCGCCAGGTGGTGGAAGGGGTAGGCGAATATTTGCAGGCGTCTCAATCCGAGTGGGACATTTTTATTGAAGAAGATTTTCGTGCTCGTATCGATAACATCAAGGAGTGGTTAGGCGACGGCGTCATCGCCGATTTTGACGATACTGAAATCCAGCGTTTGTTAGATGGGGCAGACGTGCCGATTGTCGGCGTTGGCGGCTCCTATCATTTGCCTGAACACTATCCACCCGTGCATTACATAGCCACCGACAACCATGCGCTGGTGGAGAGTGCCTTTTTGCACCTTAAAGAAAAAGGCGTGCAGCGTTTTGCCTTCTATGGCTTACCCAATTCAAGCGGCAAACGCTGGGCGATGGAGCGCGAATATGCATTTAACCAATTGGTCGCGAAAGAAAAATACCGTGGCGTGGTATATCAAGGGATAGAAACCGCTCCGGAAAATTGGCAACACGCCCAAAACCGCCTGGCAGACTGGGTCCAAACGCTGCCGCCGCAAACCGGGATTATCGCCGTCACCGATGCTCGCGCCCGCCATTTACTGCAAGTCTGCGAACATCTGCATATTCCGGTGCCGGAAAAGCTCTGCGTGATTGGCATTGATAACGAAGAGCTGACGCGATACTTGTCGCGCGTCGCTCTTTCGTCAGTCGCGCAGGGGACAAGGCAAATGGGGTATCAGGCGGCTAAATTGCTCCACCGTTTGATGGATAACGAGCCGCTTGCCCTGCAACGCGTGTTGGTGCCGCCAGTGCGCGTGGTTGAACGTCGTTCAACGGATTATCGTTCTTTGCATGACCCGGCCGTCATTCAGGCGATGCACTACATTCGCAACCATGCCTGCAAAGGCATCAAAGTAGAACAGGTATTGGATTCTGTGGGGATTTCGCGGTCGAACCTTGAGAAGCGTTTTAAAGAGGAAGTCGGCGAAACAATTCATGCAATGATTCACGCTGAAAAGCTCGAAAAGGCGCGCAGCTTGCTGGTTTCTACGTCGTTGTCTATTAACGAAATATCGCAAATGTGCGGTTATCCTTCATTGCAATATTTCTATTCAGTCTTCAAGAAAGAGTATGACGCAACGCCGAAGGAACATCGGGAGCGACACAGCGAGATATTGGTTTGAATGCTAATTTTTAATAAAAAAAACGCCTTCTAATTGAAGGCGTGAATTATTACTTATTATTAACAATCTATTTTAATTATTTAGTTCGGTGCCATAAACCGCTGATTGGATTGGTACATCGCAAATAGATAGTTGTTATAACTACTACCGCGTGTGGAATACCCTTTCAGCTTATGAATCATATTGCTGGCAGTCACTTCTTGATCCGCTTTACGCAATTGAGCACGTGATTTACGGAAAGATTTGTAGGCCGGATGCGTATTCAGATTTGTTACGTAGGCGTTAACACCTTCTTTAACCGAATCGTAATGCAAATAGCCTTTTACTTTGCCTGGTTCACTGTTGCAATGGCGTTTGCTGCACTTCATGCCAAACAAATTGTTATTACTACGCGCAAGTTTAGACGTACCCCAGCCACTCTCGGCTGCGGCCATCGTTGCCACCATATTGGTAGGAATGATGTCGACTTTTTCCATCAGCGTATTCCACGGCACACGCTTAGTATTACCATTCCACGCAATTTTATAGCGCTTAGTGATATCTTTCAGGCGTGTACGCTCTGACGGTGACCAGCGTTGCTCATACTGCTTAGAAACCAGCCAGTTACGGTCAGCCGTGATCGCTGCATTTTGACTTGTAATATATGGCATGACCGTCCGGAGAAACGCTTTTTTTCTAGGTGTTCCGGAAGGGTATTTTCGCAAATCAGGGAGCGATGCTATTTCACTATTGCGAGAATACTCTTTTTTACTACTTGCCAGCTTCTTACTGTGTGTCGTCGTGCTTTTCGTCGTTGTTAATTGGGCTTTATGCGATTTTGGCTCATGTTTACTTGCTAATACCCCAGTTGAAAAACTGAAGGTCAGTAACATAAGTATCGCAGCCCCAAATCGTCGGATTGGGGTTGATATCATTAGATCTCCTGGTCGGATCGTTACGTTTCCAGTGCCTTAATTGTCAAAGGTTTTGAATAAAGCAAACGCAGATACTAACAAAAATAGACCTTCAGAGCACCAAAAGAAATAATCCGATTCTGAAACGAAGTCACGTACGATCTTCTTATGACGGCAAAAAGTATTGTGATATGCGATGGTTATCTCATATTTCAGTAAATTGATAACGCCATCACTCACCCTTTTAACTCATCCCCGATTATCCATTTTTGGGAGGAATTCAGTTAATTAAAACAGTGCCACACTGGATAAAAGATAATCACAGGCTCAACCCTATGAAAACATTACCTCTGTTATTTCTTCTGTTCCCAGGCCTTGTACATGCAGCGTGGGTCGCACCCGGTTTACCCGCTTTTAAAGAGCAAAATCCGGGGCTATTTGTCAGCGAGGCAAAGCTTGCGAAGGGGACGCTGCCGCTCAGTCTCAAGCTTGGGGACGCTTGCTGGCAGCCCGCCGAGTCTATCAAGTTGAATCAGGCGCTTTCGCTAAAACCCTGTGAGGGCGAGACTCCAGTCTGGCGATTATTCCGTGAAGGCGAGTATCGGATGCAAATTGATACGCGCAGCCTGAGCGTTAATAGCGCACCTCAAGCCGCTCCGGTCGATGTTACGCGTCAGTGCCCAAAATGGGACGGTAAACCGCTCACGCTCGATGTCAGCAAAACTTTCGCCGAAGGTAGTGAAGTGCGCGATTTTTACAGCGGCGCTACGGCCACGGTAAAGCAAGGCCAGATTACCCTGATGCCTGCGGCGAACAGCAACGGCCTGCTGCTACTGGAATCCGCCGCCACCACAAAGGCCGCCCCCTTTAGCTGGCACAACGCCACCGTCTATTTTGTCCTGACCGACCGTTTTGAAAACGGTAACCCAAAAAATGACAACAGCTATGGTCGTCATAAAGATGGCATGCAAGAAATCGGCACTTTTCACGGTGGCGATCTGGCGGGTTTAACGCGCAAGCTCGATTATTTGCAGCAGTTGGGCGTTAACGCGTTATGGATTAGCTCGCCACTAGAGCAAATTCATGGCTGGGTCGGTGGCGGGACAAAAGGGGACTTCCCGCATTACGCCTACCATGGTTACTACACCATGGACTGGACAAAACTCGACGCCAATATGGGCACCGAAGATGAATTACGCACCTTAGTGGATGAAGCGCATAAACGCGGGATCCGCATTTTGTTCGACGTCGTAATGAACCACACCGGATACGCAACACTTGCCGATATGCAGGAATATCAGTTTGGCGCGCTGTACCTCAAAGGCGACGAGCTGACGAAAACGCTCGGAAAACACTGGACCGACTGGAAACCAGGCTCCGGTCAAAGCTGGCATTCCTTCAATGATTACATCAACTTTGGTGACAAAGCGGCATGGCAGAATTGGTGGGGGGAAAACTGGATTCGTACGGATATCGGTGATTACGACACGCCGGGTTTTGATGATTTAACTATGTCCCTGGCCTTCCTGCCTGACCTGAAAACCGAATCGACACAATCCGCCGGTTTACCTGTTTTTTATCGCCATAAGCCTGATACCCACGCCAAAGAAATCGCCGACGCTACCGTGCGCGATTATCTGACTCATTGGCTCAGTCAATGGGTGCGTGATTACGGCATCGACGGTTTTCGGGTCGATACCGCGAAGCATGTCGAAAAAGCAGGCTGGCAGCAGCTTAAAGAGCAGTCGGTTGCCGCCCTGGCCGAATGGAAGAAAGCCAACCCGGACAAAAAGCTGGATGATGCATCGTTCTGGATGACCGGCGAATCCTGGGGCCACGGCGTGATGAAAAGCGATTACTACAGCAGCGGCTTTGACGCGATGATCAATTTTGATTACCAGGAGCAAGCAGCAAAAGCAGCCAATTGTCTGGCCGATATGGATCTCACCTGGCAGCAAATGGCGACTAAATTGCAGGAGTTTAACGTTCTTAGCTACCTTTCATCGCATGATACTCGATTGTTCCGCGAAGGCGGGCAACGGGCGGCTGAATTATTGCTGCTGGCGCCGGGAGCTGTGCAGATTTTCTATGGTGATGAAACCGAGCGTCCGTTTGGCCCGACGGGTTCCGACCCGCTTCAGGGGACGCGTTCTGACATGAATTGGGGGCAAAACGTCGCAACGCTTTCTCACTGGCAAAAAATCAGCCAGTTCCGCGCCCGTCACCCGGCCATTGGCGCGGGTAAACAGAACACATTAAGCATCAAGCAAGGGTATGGTTTTACGCGTGAATTCGGCGACGACAAAGTGCTGGTGGTTTGGGCAGGCAACCCATAAATAACGGCGGATGACGCTGCGCTTATCCGCCCTACAACTTCCCCCGTAGGTTGGATAAGCGCAGCGTCATCCAACATAAAATGCTGGGATGTTAGTTTCAGGCAGCATATTGACCACAAGAGGCTAATCTTAATGGGTTTGCACCACGTCTTATCCGGCGCTATGGTTAGCCTCTTTTTGATGGTCAAAGACAGATCTACGTTATGACGTTTTCACTTTTCGGCGACAAATTTACCCGCCATGCAGGCATCACACGCCTGATGGAGGACCTCAACGATGGTCTACGCACACCTGGAGCAATCATGCTCGGTGGCGGTAATCCTGCGCAAATCCCTGCAATGAACGACTACTTCCAGGCGTTGCTCGCAGATATGCTGGCAAACGGGAAAATGACCGATGCGCTGTGCAATTACGACGGCCCGCAGGGGAAAAGTGACTTGCTTGACGCGCTAGCGGAAATGCTGCGCAAAGAATTAGGCTGGGATATTGCCCCGCAGAATATTGCACTGACAAATGGCAGTCAGAGCGCGTTTTTCTACTTGTTTAATCTGTTCGCCGGTCGTTATGCCGATGGCAGCACTAAAAAAGTGCTGTTCCCGCTGGCCCCTGAATATATTGGCTACGCGGATTCCGGCCTTGAGGAAGACCTGTTTGTCTCGACGCGACCGAACATCGAACTGCTGCCGGAAGGCCAGTTTAAATATCACGTAGACTTTGAGCACCTGCATATCGGCCCGGATACCGGGATGATTTGCGTATCGCGCCCAACCAACCCGACGGGCAACGTCATCACCGACGAAGAGCTGATTAAGCTTGATGCGCTGGCGAATCAGCACGGTATTCCGCTGGTGATTGATAACGCGTATGGCGTGCCGTTCCCGGGCATTATTTTCAGCGAAGCGCGCCCGCTATGGAATCCAAATATCATTCTGTGCATGAGCCTGTCGAAACTCGGCCTGCCGGGCAGCCGATGCGGCATCATCATCGCCAATGAAAAAATCATCTCAGCTATCAGTAACATGAACGGCATCATCAGCCTGGCACCGGGCGGTGTCGGCCCGGCAATGGCGTGTGAGATGATTAAGCGTAACGATTTGCTGTGTCTGTCTGAAACCGTGATCAAACCGTTTTATTACCAGCGTGTTCAGGACACAATCGCGACCATTCGCCGCTATTTGTCACCAGAACGCTGCTTGATCCACAAACCAGAAGGGGCGATTTTCCTGTGGTTGTGGTTTAAGGATTTGCCGATTTCGACCGAGTTGTTGTACCAGCGCCTGAAAAAGCGCGGCGTTTTGATGGTTCCTGGGGATTACTTCTTCCCAGGCCTTGATAAGCCGTGGCCGCATACGCATCAGTGTATGCGTATGAATTACGTGCCGGAGCCGGAGAAAATCGAGGCGGGAGTGAAAATTCTGGCCGAAGAGATTGAACGCGCGTGGGCTGAATCGAAGTAAATTCTAATAACCTTCTCCCTGGCAAGGGAGAAGGTTTGTCTGATTTAGCGAACCACCAAAGAGTCATACCCCTTCCAGCGGTAATTCAGCATCGACACAATCCAGCAGGCAATAAACAGCCCAACCACAATAAAGCCCGCATTGCCGAGGTTTTCATTAAGCGCATCAACCCATTTCCACATGCCGTTATGCAGGTCGAATTTATCGGCCAACAGCCCTAATGCTTCCATGCCGCCAATAAACAGCGCGACCACAACCGAGGTGCCGGTGATCGTCATGTTGTAATAAAGTTTGCGCTGCGGTTTGTTGAACGCCCAACCATAGGCGCCAACCATAATCATATTGTCGAGCGTATCAATCAGCGCCATGCCGCTGGCAAACAGCGCCGGGAACACCAGAATCGACCATATCGACATCCCGCTGGATGCGCTGGCGGCAGAAATGCCCAACACGCCAATTTCTGTTGCGGTATCAAACCCTAAACCAAACAAAAAACCGACCAGATACATGTGCCAGCTTTTGTTAATCAGCTTAAACGTGGAGCGGAACAGCCAGCTCATGATACCGCCGCCGTTAAAATCAGTGTCTTCGGCTGAAAGCGACTCGCCACGCTTTAGCTGACGGAAGTTGCGCCACACGCCGCGTAAAATCACCAGATTCACCAGCGCCATTGCCAGCAAGAAGCACGCTGAAACGGCCGTACCAATCACGCCGCCGACATCATGGAACCAGTCCATATCACTTTGAAATGCCGCCGCTGTGGCAGCAATCGCGATGGAAGCCAGTACCACAATGCTGGAATGGCCGAGGGAGAACCAGGCGCCGATACCGAACGGACGTTTCCCTTGCTGCATCATCTTGCGCGTCACGTTATCAATCGCCGCGATATGGTCGGCGTCGACCGCATGGCGTAATCCGTAGCACCAGGCCAGCAAACTCGCGGCCATCAGCGCGGTGCTGTGGTGGAACGAAACCAGCGCCCAGGCCCAGGCGGCCAGGTTGGCGGCGACTAACACCACGAGCAAAACAGCGGCGCGTGGATTGTCACGAAGAACACGCAATAACATCATTTTATCCTTGTGAAGGAAGGGTGAAAAGGGCAGCGGCAACCAGAGCCTGGCCCAATGCTAGTGCACCGTCACCGGCCGGTAACAGTGTCGGGAAGAGCAGATTGAAATCTGCCAGGTGATACGAAAATCTTTCGCGCATCAGTCGGTTATGCAGCACGCCGCCGCTGAACGCGATGGTGCGAATCGAGAGCCTTTGCGCATGAGTGCGTGCCAAATCGGCAAAGCCTTTCGCCAGGGCGTCATGAAATGCCCAGGCGCGAGCGGCAGCGCAGTCGTTCCAGTTCAACCACTGTTGCCAGAAGGTCGCAAGATCCAGTTTGCCGTCGATAATGGGTAAAGTGACGGGATGGAGACATTGGCTACTTTGCGATGCCAGCGCTTCAAAGCGGCAAGCGGCTTCACCTTCATAACTTTGTTGTAGCGGCGCGCAGTTTAATGCCGCGGCGGCGGCATCAAACAAACGGCCTGTGGACGAAGCGAGCGGTGCGTTAATGCCACGCGTGATGGCCGTCGCCAGCAATGACCAATTTTGCGACCTCACCACCGCAGTCTCCGGGCGCTGTTGCCAGTGCGGGACAAACGCCTCGCAATGGGCGAGCAGATTACGCCACGGTTGGCGCGCGGCGAGATCGCCACCGGGCAGCGCTACTGCCGGTAAGCCGCCGAGATGCTCGCAATCGCGATAATTAACGCGTAAGCACTCACCGCCCCAAAGCCGGTCGTTCTCGCCATAACCAATACCATCAAGGGTGAGCGCAATCACATCACCACCATCCAGCGGCCAGGCGTGCTCTGCCAGGCATGCCACAGCGTGAGCGTGATGATGTAAAACTTTGCTCACCGGTAGCCCCATGGCACGCCCAAGGCGCGAACTGTGATAGCCGGGATGCGCATCCACCGCGACGCGCACTGGCGTGAAATCCCACGCGTCAAACATCCACTCACGCGCTTTTTGCCACTGCTGTTCCACGCCATCTTCAGCCAGATCGCCTAAATGCGGGCTGAGTACCGCCTGGTTGCCACGGAGTAAACAGAAGGTGTTTTTCAGGTCGGAACCGGCCGCAAAAATGGGTGGCAGCGCGTCAAAACCTGGCGGTAAGGGCAGCGCATCCGGCGCAAACCCTCGCGCCCGGCGCAGCACTTCGCCATCAGCACGCACCACCGAATCATCCATGCGCTGCACGATATCGCGGTTGTGCAGCAGCCAACCGTCAGCGATATCTGCCAGTTCTTCGAGCGCTTGCTGATGAGTGATAGCAGGCGGTTTGCCATTCAGATTGCCGGAAGTCATCACCAGCGGGCCGCCGAAATCCTGTAACAGCAGGTGTTGTAGCGGGTTGGCAGGCAGCATCACGCCCACTTCGCTTAAATGCGGAGCGATGAACTCGCTTAGCCCGTGCAATACGGATTTCGTCATTAACACAATCGGTGCTGCTGGCGTATTAAGCGGTGCGACGACCTCGGCAGGTAAACATTGTGAGTCTGAAAGCATCACCGCCAGTGGTTTTGTCGGGCGATGTTTGCGGGCGCGTAAGCGGGAAAC